>Ga0315286_10003543_pt1 | contig 14799 bp, 14 predicted proteins | sample YL17G10_0_MG_FD_205038 | JGI IMG/M metagenome (GOLD analysis project Ga0315286, IMG submission 205038) | Sediment microbial communities from Yellowstone Lake, YNP, Wyoming, USA - YL17G10_0 | ecosystem: Environmental > Aquatic > Freshwater > Lake > Sediment | place: USA: Wyoming | collected...
GGCCTGGTGGACGACGTCATCCCGCGGAAGGCCCTGCGGGCTTATCTCATCCGCGCCCTGCGGCTCCTCCTCAACCGCCCGCAATGACGAGCGGTCATTCGCCCCGGGGGTTGACGAGCGGCGCTATGCCCCGGGTGTTGACCCCGTCTCTGTGCCGGGCCTATCTCCGCGACCTCCAGCAATTCGGCATCAAGCTCGGGCTCGATTCCATGCGGACCGTCCTGGCCGCGTTCGGCGATCCCCATAACGCCTATCCGTCGATTCACGTGGCAGGCACGAACGGCAAGGGATCGGTCTCGGCGATGCTGACCGAAGTGCTTGCGGCCGACGGCCTGAAGGCCGGACTGTACACCTCGCCCCATCTCGTCCGGGTCGAGGAGCGGATCCGGGTCAAAGGCCGGATTATCTCCAGCCGCGATTTCCGTCGGCTCGCCGGGACGGTCAAAGCCCGGATCGAAAGCCTGCTGGCCGGCGGGGAGCTCGAAGCTCCGCCGACGTTCTTCGAGGTCCTGACGCTCATCGCCTTCCTGTATTTCCGCGAGAGGAAGGTCGACATCGCGGTGCTCGAGGTGGGGATGGGAGGGCGTTTCGACGCGACGAACGTCGTCACGCCCCTTGTTTCGGTCATCACGAGCATCTCCCGCGACCACCAGGAGCACCTCGGGCCCACGCTGGCCGCGATCGCCTTCGAGAAAGCGGGAATCATTAAGCCGGGCGTGCCCGTCGTGTGCGGGGCGGAAGCCCGGGACGCGGTCAAGGTGGTCCGCGCCCAGGCGGCAGAGAAAGACGCGCCTTTGACGATGGTCTTCGGCCGGACGCGCCCTCTCATCCGCGAGAAGACGAGCGGTGTGAAAATGGCGTTTCGCTATGAGGCCGAAGGGACGCGCCTTCGGCTCTTGCCCCGCCTCCCGGGAGCCCACCAGGGCCGGAACGCGGCCATCGCCGCCTCAGCCGCCCTGATCTTGGGCCGGGTGTGGCGGCCCATTTCCCGGCTTGCGATCGTCCGGGGTGTCGCCCGGGCCCGCTGGGAAGGGCGGCTGGAAACCGTGGGCCGGAATCCCCTGGTGCTGCTTGATGGCGCCCATAATGAAGGCGGCGCGGCCGCACTCCGCGCCTACATCGAGGAGCTGCGCCCGCCGCGCCTCGTCCTCGTGTTCACGATGATGAAGGACAAGGCCGTCGGCCGGGTCGCCGGCCTGCTCTTCCCTCTCGCTGACAGAATTGTCCTCACGACCATCCCCTACGCCAGGGCCGCGGAGCCGGCGGAGATCCTCCGCCGTGCTCGTCCGTTCCGGGACCGGATCTTCGTCGAGCCGTCGCTCCCGAAGGCGATCGCCCTTGCGCGGGCCGAGGCCGGCCGCCGGGGGACGGTCGTGATCACGGGCTCGCTCTTTCTCGTGGGCGAGGTGAAGAAGATGCTGCGAAGGAACGGACTCGCGGAATTCAAGTGACGCCCGAAAATCGGTGGGGTGCCGAAAATGGGTGACACGAACGGCGGAATTCGGTGACGCTGCGAGTTGGGGACACCCACCGTCCGAGATTAGCACCAGCCGTGATTCCGGGGGCTGAGTGTCCCCAACTCGGCAGTGTCACCTGAATTCCGCGCATCACCGAATTCCGGATGTCGCTTGATTCCAATAATATCCCCCTTCTCCCGGCCGGGCAGCCAATCCGGAGCCGGGGTTGATTATGGCCTTCATAGCGGAGAGGGGGTGCCGTTCTATGCCCAGCGGGCATAGAACGGCAGCGGAACCGACGGGACTGGATTTCCAAACAAGCCAGGGGTAGGGACGGCGCGGCGCGAGCCCCGGTCGCTCGAAGCGGCGGGGACCCGCCAGAATATCTACCCTCTCGTTGGGCAAGCGGGCGTGGGGAGTCGGCCCCAAGGTCCGCATAGCGGAGAGGGGGCCCCATCGCTGCGATGGGGGGGAACCGACGGGACTGGTTCCCCAGCGGACCGGGGGCCGACCCCCGCGCCCGCTCACCCCACATGTCTCCTTGAAATTTTGCCCCAATAATGCTACTTTAACGGATCAAAACGAGGCCGACGACGGTGTTCCATGCTTCAGATTGACGCGTCCGTGTTCGTGACCTTCTTTGTCGTCTGGGCTCTCGTTTTCGTCCTATCCAGGATTTTCTGGAAACCGATGGTCAAGACAACCGCGGAGCGCGACGCCCGTCTATCCGAGGATCGGGAGGCTTCGCGCCGCGGGCTTGAATCCTATGACAAGTCCCTCCAAGACGTCGCGGCGGCCCTGAAGGCGGCCAGGCTGTCCGCCGACAAGGTGCGGGAGGACCTCGAAGCCGAGGCCTTGCGGGAGAAAACCCGGCTGCTGGCCGAGGTCGCCGCGTCCTCCAAGGACCGGGTCGAAAAGGCCAAGGCCCAGGTCCGGGACGAGATCGCCCGCCTGAAAACCGAGCTCGCCGTCGAAGCTGAGGGCCTGGCCAGCCACATCGAAAAGAGGCTGCTCGGCTGATGTCGAACCGCAAAGCCGTTCTCGCCGTCCTTCTCCTCGTGCCGTTCCTCCTGGCCATGTCCGCGGAGGGCGAGTCCCACGAGCCGGCCTCCTCCGGGATGCTGGGCAAGGTCATCAACTTCGCCGTCCTGTTCGGGGGGCTGACCTTCGCCCTGTACAAGCCCGCCCGGAATTTCCTGGCGAAACGGACCCGGGACATCCAGGCTTCCCTGGACGAAGCCCGGGATGCCCGGACCCAGGCCGAAGCCCGGCTCGAGGAAGCCCGCCGCAGAATCGCCTCGCTCGAGGACGAGATCGCGGGGTTCGGCCGCTCCGCCGAGATCGAGGGCCTCGCGGAGAAAGAAAGGATCAAAGCCCTCGCCGAGAAGGAAGCCCTCCGGATCCGGACATTCACCCAGCAGGAGATCGACCTCCAGTTGAAAGCGGGCATTCAAGAGCTCAAGGAATACACGGCCGACCTCGCCGCCCGGCTGGCCGAAGCCCGGATGAAGGACCGGATCACGCCCGCGGCCCAATCCGACTTGATCGATCAATCCATCGAACGCCTCGCGGAACTCCATGAAGAACGACGTCCTGACTAACCGCTACACCGAGGGACTGGCCGGCGCTCTCCGGACGGCCGAGGAATACGAGGCCGTTTCCAAGGAGCTCGCCGGTTTCTCGGAGCTCCTCGCGACGCACGTCCTGCTCCGGGAGACGCTCCTCCGCCCGTTCATCCCCGCGGCCCGAAAGGCGGCGATCCTGCGCGACGTCCTCGACCATCAGGCCTACCGGGACAAAACGCGCCGCCTTCTCCTGCTCCTTGCCCAGCGCGGACGGCTCAATATCCTGGCCGACCTCGTCGCGGCCTTGCCCGCCCGTTGGCAAAAGCGCCAGGGCGTCATCACCTTCGAGGTCCGGTCGGTCGTCCCCCTGAAGGATGCCCAGAGAGTCCGGCTCGAGGAGGAGCTGCGGACCATCGAGAAGCGGCCGGTCTCCTGCACCTACGCCCTCGATCCGGCGATCGTGGGCGGCTTGGTCATCCGGAAGGGGAACAGGGTTTATGACGTGTCGCTGAAGGGGCAGCTCGAGCGGTTGAAAGAAAAAATCCGAGAAAGGTAGCACGCCATGTCGATGAAAGCGGACGAAATCAGCAAGATCATCCAGCGCCAGATCGAGGGCTTCGAGACCGGCGTCGACGTCCGGGAAGTCGGGACGGTGATCTCGGTCGGGGACGGCATCGCTCGCATCTACGGGCTCGACCGGGTCATGTACAACGAGCTGCTCGAGTTTCCGCACGGGATCTCGGGGATCGCCCTGAACCTGGAGGAGGACGGCGTCGGGGCGGTGCTCCTCGGCGAGAGCCACCTCATCAAGGAGTCGGACGTCGTCAAGCGCACCCACCGCATCATGGAAGTGCCGGTCGGAACGGCGCTCATCGGCCGCGTGGTCGATCCGCTCGGCCAGCCCCTCGACGGCAAGGGGCCGATCAAGTCCGAATGCTTCCTTCCCGTCGAGCGCCTGGCGCCCGGCGTCGTCGACCGTCAGCCCGTCCGCGAGCCGCTCCAGACCGGGATCAAGGCCATCGACGCCATGATCCCGATCGGCCGCGGTCAGCGCGAGTTGATCATCGGCGACCGCCAGACCGGGAAATCGGCCGTGATCCTCGATGCGATGATCAACCAGAAAGGCACGGGGGTCGTCTGCATCTACGTTGCCATCGGCCAGAAGAACTCCACCGTCGCCCAGATCATCAAGACTCTCGAGGATTTCGGGGCGATGGAGTATTCGATCGTCGTGGCCGCCTCGGCCAGCGATCCGTCGCCCCTCCAGTACCTCGCGCCCTACTCCGGCTGCGCCATGGGCGAATACTTCCGCGACAACGGCCGCCACGCGCTCGTCATCTACGACGACCTTTCGAAGCACGCGGCCGCCTATCGCGAGATCTCGCTCCTCCTCCGCCGGCCGCCGGGACGCGAAGCCTACCCGGGCGACGTCTTCTACCTTCATTCCCGGCTCCTCGAACGGGCGGCCAAGCTCAACGACGAGCTCGGCGCCGGCTCGCTCACGGCCCTCCCGATCATCGAGACCCAGGCGGGCGACGTCTCGGGCTACATCCCGACGAACGTCATCTCGATCACGGACGGCCAGATCTATCTCGAATCCGAGCTTTTCAACGCCGGCGTCCGGCCGGCGATCAACGTCGGCATCTCGGTTTCGCGCGTCGGGGGGAACGCCCAGACGAAGGCCATGAAGCAGGTCGCGGGCAAGCTCCGCGGCGACCTCCAGCAATACCGCGAGCTCCTGACGTTCGCCCAATTCGGGACCGAGCTCGACAAGATCAGCCAGGCCCAGCTCGATCGCGGCGAGCGCCTAACCGAGATCCTGAAGCAGGGCCAATACGCGCCCCTCCCTTTCGAGAAGCAGATCCTGATCATCTTCGCCGGGAACCGCGGCTTCCTCGACGAGATCCCGGTCCCCCGGATCCAGGATTATGAGAAGAAGCTCTACGAATACTTCGACAAGGAGCAGGGCGGCATCCTGGTCCGCCTCCGCGAGAAGAAGCAGATCGACGGCGGCCTCGAGCAGGCGATCCTCGCGGCGATGACCGCGTTCAACGCCCGGTTCAAGCAGGACGCCGCCTGATGCCGAACCTCATCGACCTTCGCCGCCGGATCAAGAGCGTGAAGAACACGCAGCAGATCACCAAGGCGATGAAGACCGTCTCGACGGCCAAGTTCAAGAAGGCGCAGCGCGCCGTCCTCGAAGGCCGGCCCCTCTGGCACGAAGCGCCCAACGTCCTGGCCCAGCTGTCGCGGTGGGCCGGCCCGGATTCGCACCCGCTCTTCGCCCTCCGCGAGGAGAAGCGGGTCCGGGTCATCGTCCTGACTTCGGACAAAGGCCTGTGCGGCGCCTTCAATTCAAACCTTCTCACGGCCGCCCTGGAATTTATCCGGAGCAAGACGAGGGGAGGGGCGGACGTCCGCCTGGTTCTGATCGGAAAGAAAGCCGCGAATTTCTTCCGGAAGCAGCCCTTCCCCGTCGAGAAGGCTTATGCCGACAAGACGGACCGGTTGGGGGACGCCGATTTCGCCGAGCTCTCCGGCCGTCTCGCCCGGGACTTCACCTTTCAGGACACGGATGCCGTCTACGCTGTCTACAACGAGTTCAAGTCCGTCCTTGCCCCGCGCATCCTGGTCGTCCGCCTCCTGCCCGTCGCCCGGCCGGCCGACTCGGTCGCTAAAAACGACTTGGTCGACTCGGCCGTCAAAAACGGCCTAGTCGTCGCAGACGCTGGTGCGGTCCCGGATTGGGAGCCGACGGCCCCGTCGCTCCTCGCGGCCCTCGTCCCGCGCTACCTCGAGGACCAGCTCCGCCATTTCTACGGCGAGTCCCAGGCGGCCGAGCAGGCGGCCCGGATGATGGCCATGGACAACGCCTCCCAGAACGCCGAGGAGCTCATCACCAACCTCATCCTCGGGCTGAACAAGGTCCGCCAGGCCAGCATCACCAAGGAGCTTCTCGAGATCACCTCCGCCGTCGAGGCGATGAAAAAATAAGGACATCCCATTGGAGTGACCCATGATTGAAGCCTCACACCAGGATCCGCAGCCGCGCGACGGGGTCGTCGTCCAGGTCATCGGGCCCGTCGTCGACGTCGCCTTCCGGGGGATGGAGCTCCCCGAGATCTACTCCGCCATCCGCATCACGAGCGAAGGGTTCGACACCCCGCTCCCCGTGGACATCATCGTCGAGGTGGAGCTGCATATGGGCGAGGACGTTGTCCGATGCGTGTCCATGCACCCGACCGACGGGCTGTCGCGCGGGATGAAGGCCATCGACCTCCGCGGACCGATCATGGTCCCGGTCGGCGAGGCGACCCTAGGCCGGGTGATGAACGTCATCGGCGAGCCCGTGGACCACATGGGGCCCATCGAGGCCAAGACGAAATACCCCATCCACCGCCAGCCGCCGTCGCTCGAGGAGCAAAGCACCCGGCTCGAGATGTTCGAGACGGGCATCAAAGTCATCGACCTCATCCAGCCGTTCCTGAAGGGGGGCAAGATCGGCCTCTTCGGCGGCGCGGGTGTGGGCAAGACGGTCATCATCCAGGAGCTGATCCACAACGTGGCCACGAAGCACGGCGGGTTCTCAGTTTTCGCCGGCGTCGGTGAGCGGACCCGCGAAGGGAACGACCTCTGGCTCGATATGAAGCATTCCAAGGTCATCGACAAAACGGCCCTCGTCTATGGCCAGATGACCGAACCGCCGGGCGCCCGCCTCCGGGTCGGGCTGACGGCCATGTCCGTGGCTGAGTATTTCCGGGACGAGATGAACCAGGACCTCCTCCTCTTCATCGACAATATCTTCCGCTTCACCCAGGCCGGGTCCGAGGTGTCGGCCCTCCTCGGCCGGATGCCCTCGGCGGTCGGCTATCAGCCCAACCTGGCCTCGGAGCTCGGCGAGCTCGAGGAGCGGATCACATCTACCAAGAAGGGGTCGATCACGTCGGTCCAGGCGATCTACGTCCCGGCCGACGATTTCACCGACCCCGCTCCGGCGACCACGTTCTCCCACCTCGACGCGTCCACGAACCTTTCGCGCGCCCTGACCGATATGGGGATCTATCCCGCGGTGGACGCTCTGGCCTCCTACTCCCGCATTCTCGACCCGGCCATCATCGGCGAGGAGCACTACCGCGTCGCCCGCCGGGTCAAGGAGATCCTGCAGCGTTACAAGGAGCTGCAGGACATCATCGCCATCCTGGGCATCGAGGAGCTGTCCGACGAGGACAAGCTCATCGTCGCCCGGGCGCGCAAGATCCAGCGCTTCCTGTCGCAGCCGTTCCACGTGGCCGAGGAGTTCACCGGCCGGCCGGGAAAATACGTGACCGTGGCCGAGACCGTCCGCGGCTTCAAGGAGATCTGCGAGGGCCGCCACGACGACAAGCCCGAGCAGGCTTTCTACATGATGGGCGGGATCGAGGACGTGGTCCAGCGGTCCCAGGAACTGAAGGACTTATGAGCGCCGCTTCCGCGGTCAGCCTCAAGGTCATCACCCCGCACAAAGTCGTGTGCGAGGTCGAAGCCGACGAGGTCACCCTCCCCGGCCTGGACGGCCAGATCGGGGTTCTGCCGGGACACCGGCCGATGGTGGCAGCTCTCGGCGAGGGGACGTTGAGCTACCGGGCCGGAGCCGATGCGGGCGAGCGCGAAATCCGGGGCGGCTACGCCGAAATCGGGCCCGAGCGCGTCCTTGTCTTCACCGAGCTCCGCGAGAAATAAGGAGGTCTCATCTGATGCGCAAATTATTCTGGAGTCTGTTCGCCGTCCTGGCGCTCGCCGCCTGGGCCTCGGCCCAGGGATCGGCCTGCGTCGAATGCCACAAGAAAACCAGCCCGAACATCGTGACCGACTGGCAGCTCAGCAAGCACAGCCAGAACGGCGTCGGGTGCGAGGTCTGCCACGGCTCGGACCACATCTCCGCGGCTGACGCGGCCAAGGCCAAGGTCCCGACGCCCGACGTCTGCGCCCAGTGCCACGAAGAGAAAGTCGCCCAATTCAAGAAAGGCAAGCACGCCGCGGCCTGGGCGGCGATCAAGGCTATGCCCACCATCCATGCCCAGCCCGTGGCCATGATCGAGGGCATGAAGGGCTGCGGCGGGTGCCACAAGATCGGGCTTAAAAGCGAGGCCGAGATCAAGGAGATCAAGGCGTCCGGCAACGGCTTCGGCCTGGCCTCCTGCGATGCCTGCCACACCCGCCACACGTTCTCGGTCAAAGAGGCCTCCGAACCGCAGGCCTGCCAGACCTGCCATATGGGATTCGATCATCCCCAATGGGAGATGTACTCGGCCTCGAAGCACGGGGTCCGCTACCTGCTGAAGCAGAACCAGATCCTGCCCGCGACGACCCCCGCGCCCAAGTGCCAGACCTGCCATATGAAAGACGGCGACCACGCGGTCATGACCGGCTGGGGATTTCTGGCCGTTCGCCTGCCCATGCCCGAGGACAAGCAATGGGCCGAGGACCGGGCCGCCATTCTTCAGGGGTTGGGCGTCCTTGATCCGCAGGGCAAGCCCACCGCCCGCCTGGACGTGGTCAAGGCGGCCAACGTGGCCCGGCTGACGCAGGAGGACTGGCAGAAGGAGCGGGACAAGATGATCTCGATCTGCACCCAGTGCCATGCCCCGGCCTTTGCCAAGGGCGAGCTCGAGAAGGGGGACAAGATCATCCGCGAAGTCGATCATCTTATGGCCGAGGGCATCCGGACCGTGGCCGCCCTCTATAAGGACGGCCTCCTGGCCAAGCCGGCCGGCTACGCCGCGGCGTTCCCCGACCTGCTGGCCTTCCACGACGCGCCCACGCCCGTCGAGCAGAAGCTGTTCGTCATGTTCCTCGAACACCGGATGCGGGCCTTCCAGGGGACGTTCCACGCCAACCCGGACTATGCCTTGTGGTACGGCTGGAGCGAGATGCAGCGCGACCTGACCGAAATCAAGGCGATCGCGGCGGAGCTCCGCAAGAAGCACTGAGGACCGGTTCTCTGATAGAATATCGTCCGTGAGGACGATCGATCCATTACGCCCGTCGCGCGGGGGGCTCCCGGCCGGCGCCCCCCGCGCCGACGAATCCCTGGATGCCTTCTATCGGGGCCGCGTCCTCGTCCTCCAAAAAAAGCGCGGATACCGGTTCTCCCTCGACGCCCCCCTTCTGGCCGATTTCATTCGAGTCCGGGCGTCCGACGAGCTTCTGGAGTTCGGCACGGGGAGCGGGATCATCGCCCTGCTCCTGAGCGTGCGCCGCTTTTCCCATCTCACGGCGGTGGAAATTCAGCCCTTGCTCGCCGGCCTCGCCCGCCGGAACGTCCGCCTGAACGGGCTCGAGGGCCGGATCACCGTTATCCGGGCCGACCTCCGCCTTTTCCGGCCCGGGCGAAAGTTCGACATCGTTTTCAGCAATCCCCCCTATATCCCTCAATCTACAGGCTTTTTGAGCGCCGAACCCGAGAAAGCCATTGCAAAGCATGAGATAAAATGCGATATTCTTGGCGTTATGCAAGCCGCGAGTGGACTCCTCAAACCGAATGGCCGGGCCTGTTTCGTCTTCCCGGCCCGGCGGGCGGATGACTTCGCGCGCGCGGCGGGGGCGGCGGGTCTCGCCGTCCGGCGCCGCCGGTTCGTCCATGCACGCCCCGGGGCGCCGGCGACCCTTTTCCTGGCCGAATGCCGCTTCGGACGCGGGCCGCTTCAAGAGCTTCCGCGACTCCTCCTGCGCGATGCGGCCGGAAAGGACACGCCCGAGGCCCGGGCAGTCTACGAAGGGAGGGCCCGTGGTCCGGCTCGTCCGTAACCTGAAGGAGCTCTACAAGTACCGGGTCCTCATCCAGAACCTGGTGAGCCGCGAGCTCAAGGCCCGCTACCGGGGCACGGTCCTCGGCTTCCTCTGGTCATTCTTCAATCCCCTCCTCCTGATGATCGTTTACACTCTTGTCTTCGGCTTGATCCTCAAGGGAGGGAGAGGGATCGAGTTCGGCGACTCCTCGACGCTCTACGCCATTTTTCTCTTTACCGGGCTGCTTCCCTGGACCTGGTTCTCCTCGTCGACGCTCGAATCGGCCAATGTTTTGATGATCCACGGCAACCTCATCAAAAAGATCCTCTTTCCGGCCGAAATCCTCCCCGTGGTCACGGTCCTGAGCAACCTTATCCATTTCAGCTTCGGGCTTCCCATCCTGCTCCTCTTCCTCCTCGTTTTCGGAAAGGGCCTGACCTTCTATGCTCTTCTCCTGCCCGTCGTCGTCCTGGTCCAGATGGTTTTCTCCCTCGGCTTCGGGTTCCTGATCTCTTCGCTGACGGTCCATTTCCGAGATATCAAGGACATCCTGGCAAACCTCCTGACGCTCTGGTTCTTCGCCACGCCGATCATCTATCCCCTGAGCTTCGATTCGCTCCAGAAATCCTCTTTCCTCCGGACCCTGATCAATCTCAACCCCATGACCCATATAATCGAGGGCTACCATTCCTGCCTGTTCTACGGCACGTTGTTCCACTGGAAGCGTCTGGGATTGACCCTTGTCGTCGGGCTCGTCCTGTTCTATTTCGGCTATTCGGTCTTCGACCGGCTGCGCGATTCCTTCCCGGAGGAAGTCTGATGGCCGCGATCGAGCTCGACCACGTCGGCCGGGTCTACCAGAAGTACTCGTCCCGCCACCGCTTCCAGACATTCAAGAGCGCGCTCGTCCGGGGCGACCTCTTCGGCTCGCTCAAGGCGAACGAGCTCGTGACCGCGTTGTCGGACATCAGCCTGCAGGTGGAGAAAGGCGAGACGTTCGGGCTCATCGGCGAGAACGGATCGGGAAAGAGCACGCTTCTCAAGATCATTGCCGGCATCGCCAAGCCGACGGTAGGCCGCGTCCGGACCGAAGGCAAGATCTCGGCCCTCATCGAGCTCGGGGCGGGTTTCCACCCCGAGATCTCGGGTCGAGAGAACGTCTTCATCAACGGGATCATGCTCGGCCTGACCAAGAAGGAGATCGTCCGGAAGTTCGAGGAGATCGTCCGGTTCGCCGAGCTCGAGGAGTTCATCGACGCGCCGGTCAAGACCTATTCCTCGGGTATGTACATGCGCCTGGGCTTCTCCGTGGCGATCAACGTCAATCCCGACATCCTGCTCACCGACGAGGTGCTGTCGGTCGGCGACGCGGCCTTCGTCCCCAAGTGTCTGGACAAGATCGACGATTTCCGCCGCCGCAAGAAAACCATCGTTTTCGTCAGCCACGACCTGGATACGGTCAAAAAGATCTGCGACCGGGTGGCCTGGATCAAGGACGGCCGGATCCAGATGCTGGGCGAACCCAAGCGGACCGTGGACGCCTACCTCGAGGACATCGCCACCAAGCAGGAGGAGGACTTCCAGGAGCGCCAGGCCAGGACGGCCTCCGCGACGACCGGGTCGTCGGCCATGACCGCGTCGTCCGAGGCAGCCGGGCCGTCCGCCCCGCCGGCGTTCGAAGAGGGCCGCCGCGAAAATCGCTGGGGGAAGCGCGAAGTCGAGATCCGGAAGGTCACGCTCCGGGGGCTCGGGGGCGAAGAGAAGCACGTCTTCCATCCCGAGGAAGGCCTGATCGTCGAGCTCGATGTCGCGGCGGCTTGCCCGGTCGAGGACTTTGTCTTCGGCATCGGCGTCTTCAACTCGCTCGGGACGGCCTGCTACGGGACCAACACCAACCTCGAAGACCTCGAACCGAAGCATCTCGAGGGCGAGGGCAAAGTCGTCTGCCGGATCGAACGACTGAACCTCATCAACGGGACATATTATCTCGACGTGGCCGTCCACAAGCGCGACGGATACTCCTACGACTATCATCAAAACCTGTATTCGTTCCTGGTCTCGTCGGCGGCCTACAAAGACGTCGGGGTTGCACGCCTGCTTCATACCTGGGAATTCTCGCCGGGGATCGAATTCGGGCCCCCGGATAAAAAAAGGCCGTGACGGGAGACGGCGGACGGCCCCTTCGCCCAAGAACATGCGAAACCCGAAGATCCTCGCCCTGAACAACCTCACCCCGGTCCGCGCCCGGCTGCGCCGGCAGGGGAAGACCGTCGTCTTCACCAACGGCTGCTTCGACCTCATCCACGCCGGACACATCCGCCTTTTCCGCTTCGCCAAACGGCGCGGTGACGTCCTGATCGTAGCCCTGAACAGCGACGCTTCGATCCGGAAGCTCAAGGGGCCCTCGCGGCCGGTTTTTCCCTTGCGGGAGCGGCTCGAGATCCTCTCGGCCGTCGCCGACATCGACTATGTGACCTGGTTTTGCGAGGAAACGCCCCGGAAAATCATCGCCGCGCTGCTTCCCGACATCCTCGTCAAAGGCGGCGATTGGGGAAGGGGCGAAATCGTAGGCCGGAAAGAGGTCGAGGGGGCCGGCGGGAAGGTCGTCCGGGTCCCGTATCTCCAGGGCCATTCGAGCACTTCGATCATCGACAAGATATTGGCTCACTCCCTTTGAAGCGGGAGGACATGCCCCAAGTTGACACCCCCGCGAGCCTTGGCTTAAACTGCGAGGCGAAAGACCCATGAAGATCCCCTACGCGAGGTCGCTCTTCGGGTCCCGCCGTCCGTCCCGCCTGATGCGCAGGGATTGGGACCTCCGGGCCCGAGCGAACGCCCTGTACTACATCGATTGCGGCCACGGCGAGTCCGAGTCCGAGTTCTGGGCTTCGGGCCGGAAAGACTTGGACCAGCTGATCCTGCGCGACATCCGGCTGGCCCCGGACGCCGTCACGGTCGAGATCGGCTGCGGCATCGGCCGGATCCTCCGGCCGCTCGCCGGGCGGACCGGGCGGGCGTTCGGCGTGGACATTTCGCGGGAGATGGTCCGCCGGGCGCGGCGGGGGCTCCGCGATGTGCCCAATGCCCGGGTGTTCCGGACGAAGGGCTCGTTGGACAAGATTCCTGACGCCGCATGCGACTTCGTCTATTCCTTCATCGTCTTCCAGCATATCCCGGTGAAAAGCGCCGTCTCTCTCTACATCCGGGAGGCGGCCCGCGTCCTGAAGGGCGGCGGGATCTTCCGCTTCCAGGCTGACGGCCGTGCGTCCGGCGCGGCGGGGGGCGCGGACACGTGGAACGGCGTCCGCTACACGGCGGGCGAGCTCCGCGGCGAGCTGGAGGGGGCCGGCTTCGAGGTCCTCGACCTGACCGGCGAGGACACGCAGTACATGTGGTTTACGGCGGGCCGCCGGACCGAAGCGGGTCGGCCGGAGAGCGCCGCCGCCCAATTCTCCGGGGCCGTCTGGGACGTCCCGGCGCTGGAGCGGCTCACCGGCCGACTGGGACACGATCCCGCCGCGACCGCGCCGCGGATTCTCCGGGGAGAGACGGACATCCGGCTGCTGGCCGACGGCTTCATCTCCGCCCACCGCGATGCGGCCCCGGCCGAATACGTGCGGCTGGCCTATCGGGCGATCCTCGCCCGCGATCCCGACCCCGACGGTCTTGCCTTCTACATTCGGGAAATCGAAAGCGGGATCGCCCGCGAAAACGTGTTCGACTGCCTGATCGCCTCGCCCGAATTCGACGCCAAGCACCGGACGAGGCGGCCGGCCGCGCCGTCCGGACCGGAGGCCACATGAGCCCCGCGATGTCCCGGCCGGGTCCCGAGCTCGTCGTCGAGCCGAGCGCCCTCTTCCCGCCGCTCTCCGGCGTCGGCTATTACACGCGGGAGCTCCTGCGGACCTACGCGACGTTTCCCGGCCATTTCCCGGTCCGGATCCTCGGCTCGCGCTGGTATTTCAAGCCCTGGCTGGGGCCGCCCGACATCCATCTCGCGCGCGTGTCGCGGGCGACCGGATATGAGGTCGATCTCCAGGTCAAGCTGACGCCGAGCGCGCTCGATTCGCGGCTCAGGCTCCACTTCCTGCGTCCCCCGCTTCCCGTGGATCTCTTCACCCCGCCCGGGTCCCGGGTCTTTTTCTATCCGAATTACGTCGGGCCGCCCTTGTGCCAGTCTCCGAGCGTGCCGGTCGTCTACGATTTCTCGTATTTGCGCTATCCCCACATCCTCAAGGCCAAGAGCGTCGACTACCTCCGCCGCTATCTGCCCGCGACGCTGCGGCAGGCGACGCGGATCGTGGTGATTTCGGAGAGCATCAAGCTCGAGCTGATGAAATATTTCAAGGTCCCCGCCGAACGGATCGCCGTCGTCTATCCGGCCATCGACCTCACCGTCTTCCGGCCGGACATTCCCTGGGCCGCCCGCGACCATGTCCGCCGGAAGCACGGTCTCACCGGCGATTTCATTTTCTCCCTGAGCACGGTCGAGCCCCGCAAGAATTTCCAGCGTCTTATCCAGGCCTACGCTCTTCTCCCCGCGAGCGTGCGGGCCGTCTATCCGCTCGTCGTGGCCGGCGGAAAGGGCTGGAAAAACGAGGACGTCTTCGGGACGATCCGGCGGTTGGGCCTCGAGCGCCAGATCCTGTTCCTGGGATACATCGACGAGGAGGACCGCGCCCCGCTGATGAGCGAGGCGGCGCTCTTCGTCCTGCCTTCTCTTTACGAGGGCTTCGGCATGCCCGTCCTCGAGGCCATGGCCTGCGGGGCCCCGGTCGTCACGTCCTCGCGCGGAGCGCTGGCCGAAGTCGGCGGGGACGCGGTCGTCGACGTCGACCCTTACGAACCGGAGGACATCGCCCGGGGCATGCTCTCCGTCCTGGAAAGCGCGGATCTCGAGCGGCGGCTGGCGCAGGCCGGCCCTGTCCGGGCGCGGGCCTTCACCTGGGAGTCGAGCGCCCGGGTTCTGGCCGAGGCGTTCGCCCAAGCCGCGGCCGAAGGGGGGCCCC
>Ga0315286_10003544_pt1 | contig 14795 bp, 12 predicted proteins | sample YL17G10_0_MG_FD_205038 | JGI IMG/M metagenome (GOLD analysis project Ga0315286, IMG submission 205038) | Sediment microbial communities from Yellowstone Lake, YNP, Wyoming, USA - YL17G10_0 | ecosystem: Environmental > Aquatic > Freshwater > Lake > Sediment | place: USA: Wyoming | collected...
CGAGCTCCTCGACTACCGCCAGACGATGGTTGAGTCGACGGCCGCCTGGGGCCGCCTCCTCGGCTTCTCTCGTGGACGAACCGGGTGCACCGGTGGCCCGGACGCACCACCAGCGTCACGGGACTCTGTAGAGCAGCGCCTCTGCCGCGTCGTGTCCGACCGCCATGGCTGCGGCTACGTCCGGCCCAGCGATCTCCGCCTCTTCGCTTCGAACCGCGACATGAGCGCTGTAGGCTAACCTTCAGGGCGTCGCTCGCGAAGCACATGCGTTTCGTGAGCACGAAACCGGCCGGGGTGTAGCGCAGTGGTAGCGCACGTGCTTTGGGAGCACGAGGTCGTGGGTTCGAATCCCACCACCCCGACCATCCTGCCGGCTCGTGGTGGCTAACCGAGGTTCCCGTTGCCGGAATCCCAGAGTCGCGGCACGCAGGACCTCCGTTCACTCTCACGTTGACAGTGAACGTTCAGGCAACGACGACAGCCGCAAACGTTCAATCTTCGCGGTGAGTCGAGGGATCCCGATGCCCCGACTGGTGGAGCGGCGTTGGGAGGGAACCCCTGGCGCGCCGAGAGGGCGACGGGGGCGGTCATCGATCCGCTACCCGTCCTGACGTGGCTCACGAGAACGCAGAGGACCTATGACCGAACCGACCGCGCCGCCGCGCCTGGGCCGTCCGCTCGCGGGCATCCGCGTCCTGGACCTCTCCCGTCTGCTCCCCGGCCCGTGGTGCTCGCTGCTCCTGGCCGACCTCGGCGCCGAGGTCATCAAGGTCGAGACGCCATTGGCCGGCGACTACCTTCGGATCGCGCCCGTCGAGCTCGGGTTCGGCGGCGTGTTCGAGGCCGTCAACCGCGGCAAGCGGAGCATCGCGGTCAACTACCGGCTCGCGCGGGGCCGTGAGATCGTGCTGCGCCTCGCGGCCACGGCGGACGTCTTCCTGGAAGCTTCGATGCCCGGCCAGCTCGCCCGACGGGGGCTGGGCGAGGCGGCCGTCCGGGCCGTGAATCCGCGGATCGTCTACTGCTCCCTGTCGGGGTTCGGGCAGGAGGGCCCCTACCGGGACCGGCCCGGCCACGACCTCGACTACCTCGCCATCGGCGGCCTCCTCGCGCTGCTCGGGCCGGCGGGGGCGCGCCCCGTTCCGCCGGGCCTCCAGGTCGCCGACATGGCCGGGGGCACGCTGGCCGCGCTGGAGATCCTGGCGGCGCTCTTCCGGCGCGAGCGAACGGGCGAGGGCGCGGTCCTGGACGTCGCGATCCTCGACGCGATCGTGGCCTGGCTGGGGCCGCTGGGCGCCGGCGCGTCCACGGCCGGGGTCGTCCCGGGTCCGCTCGCGGGGAGCTTCCCGTGCTATGCCGTCTATCCGGCCGCCGACGGCGCCTTCCTGGCGCTCGGCGCCCTCGAGCCGCACTTCTGGGTCGCCTTCTGCCGGGCGGTGGATCGCGAGGACCTGGTGCCGCGCCAGTACGATCCGACGGCCATGCCCGAGGTCGCCGCGATCCTGGCGTCGCGGCCGCGCACGGCGTGGCTCGAGGCGCTCGGCGACGACACCTGCGTCGCCCCGGTCAACACGCCGGCCGAGGCGCACCGCGACCCGCACCTGCGCGCCCGGGGCCTGGTCGCCGGTACGGGCGACGCCGTCCACATGGTGTCGCCGCTGCGCGCGGCGGCCGGCGACGGGGTCCGCGATGGCGCCGACGGCGACGACGGCGGGGTCCCCGATGGTGTCGTCGACGACCGGCCGGCTCCCGGCCTGGGCGACGACACGCTGGGGGTGCTCGCGGCGGCGGGCTATTCGGACGCCGAGGTCCGCGCCCTCCTTGACGCCGGCGTCGTGGGGGGGGCGGCGACCCCGGAGGCGACGGCCCGGGCGGTGCGGCTCGGCTCGGTGCTGGCCCGCCTGGCGGAGCGCGGGCGGAGCACGTCCTAGGCGTCTCTGGGGTTCACCCCAAGCGTGATTCGCGGACACGTTGTTTGCGAGGGCGGCCATCGGGGACGGCCCGCCAGGTGAGCCGCCGGGCGCCGGACCTCGGCAATCCGGCGCGATCCCCTGCAGACTCGGGATCCCGCCGTCCGAGCACGAAACCGGGCCACCAATGGCCGAATCCCCCGTGCCCGGGGGGGTTTCGTGCGGCATTCCCCCTGTCGCGAGTCTCGGCAGACTCGCGGTGCCGCCCGCCCCCGTGGCGCCGAACCGTCCCGCGGGCCGGCTCGGTGGGTCCGGCCGCACGCGGCGCCCCGGTGTGGGAGCGATGCCAACACCGAGCGTCGGGAGGCTCGCCGCGGCGACAGCCTGTTCGCGGATTTCGGCCTGGCCGTGGCCTGGCCCTGGCCGTGGCCTGGCCCTAGCCGTGGCCTGGCCCTAGCCGTCGAGTCTGAGCGGCCAGACGAGCCCGGTTCGCCACACGGCCTCGTCCACGCCGCTCCCGGGCCCGACGAAGTAGACCTCCCACGGGTCGTCGCCGAGCGGCCGCCCCAGCGCGCCGGCCCATTCCCGAAGCGCGTTCCACGCCGCCTCGAGCCCCTGGTAGGGCCCGACGTGGGTGGCGACCGCCGCGGGACCCGCCGGGAGCTCGCCGGGATGCACGACGCCGGCCTCGGGGAACGGCTCCGCGACCGGGAAGCCGGCTGCCATGTCAAGGCCGTCGGGCCCCACGGCGAAGTAGCGCGCGAAGGGCGGCCCGGCCGGGGCCATCCCGGCCTCGCGCAGGGCGGTCGCGACGAGCGACAGCGCGTCGGACATGAAGTCGGGGATGTCCTCGGCCCCGACCAGCGACCGGACGGCGGCGACCCGGACCAACTCCAGCTCGACGATCTCGACGGGGGGCGAGCCGGCGTCGGCGGCGATCGGGTTCACCTGGTGAGGATCCGCCGGAAGCGCCAGGTCCCGAGGGCCATCAGCCCGAGCGCGAACAGCACCAGCACCGCGAGCTCGGGCAGCACGTCGACGATCGTGCCGTCGCGGAGGGCGACCTCGCGGAGGCCCTGGATGGCCCAGGCATGGGGCGTGAGGTAGGCGATGGTGCGGGCCGGCTCGGGGAAGATCTCGAGCGGCACCATCGCGCCGCCCAGCGCGCCCAGCAGCATCCCGGCCATGATTCCCAGCGCACCGGCCTGGTCGGGGTTGTTCCCGAACACCCCGACCACCATCGCCGCCCCGGTGCCGACGAGCGCGAAGAGGACGACGATGATCCCGGCGGCGAGCGGGTCGCCCCAGCTGACGCCGAAGGCGACGGCCGAGAGCAGGACGATGAAGAGGCCCTGGACCATGGCCACGCCGAACCGACCCAGCGTCTCGCCGACCAGGATCGTCCCCACCCGGACCGGCGCCGCGACCATCCGCCGCGAGACCCCGAGCTGACGGGTCAGGATGAGCTGCGTGGCAGCCGTCATCGAGGTCAGGAACATGAACAGCACGAGCTGGCTCTGGGCGCCCGGGGCGAACGCCCCGGTCGCGGCCGGGAAGATCCCCTCGCCGATGCGCTCGACGGCGACCGTGACGCCCGCCATCTCGCCCTGGACGGAGCGGGCCGTGGCGAGGGCCGCGTCGAACGAGATCCCCTCGCGGCTCGCCGCGAGGCGCGCGGCCTGGACGACCGCCGCCTGCCCCGCAATCGCCGCGTCGACCGCCTCGCCCAGCGCGGAGACCGCGCTCCGCTGTTGGCCGAGGATGACCACGTCCGCCACGCCGCCGCCCCGCAGCGTCGCGTCGTAGCCGGGCGGGACGATCACCCCGATCTCGAGAGTGCCATCCTCGACCCGGGCCCTGAGCTCCTCGACCGTGGCGGGCTCCTTGAGCTCGAGCTTCACGCCTCCGTCGCGGATCGCGTCCACGAGCTCCGTCCCGAGGGCGCCGCTGTCGACCGCCACGATGCCCATCCGCGGTGCGACCCGGCCGCCGTACATCGTGCCCAGCACGACGATGAGGACGATCGGCAGGACGAAGACGAAGAAGAGGTTGGTGCGGTCACGCAGGAGCCGGCGGACGTTGACCGTCGCGATCGTCAGGACGTTCATGGCGCCACCACCTGCCGCGCCCGCAGCAACCCGATGCCGCCGGTCACGACCCCGACCGTCACCAGCACCGCCAGCGACGGCGCGACCTCCGCGATGCCGCCGCCGGCAGCCAGGTCGTTGATCCCGCGCAGGAACCAGGCGTGTGGCGTGAGCACGCTCAACGCCGCCAGCCCCTCGGGCGCCTGGGACATCCGGAAGAACGAGCCGCCGAACACGGCCAGGGTCATCGCGACCACGGCGATGAAGTTGCCGGCCTGCTCCTCGGTCCTGGCGAACCCGACGATCAGGGTGGCGATCCCGGTGGCCGCCAGGGCGGTGGAGATCACCAGGGCGGCGACCGCCAGCGGGTCGCCCCAGTCGGCGCCCAGCAGCAGCGTCGTGGCGACCACGATCACCGCCATCGAGATCGACGCCACCACCAGGCTGACGATGACCTTGCCGAGGAGGATGGTGGCCGGGGCGATCGGGGCCGCCAGCATCCGGGCCAGCGTGCCGTTGCGGCGCTCGGCGAGCAGGCCCAGGACCCCGAACTGGGCGGCGAAGAAGACGAACAGCACCGCCATCGACGCGCCGTAGAAGGTCTTCGACGAGGCGACCCGGTCGACGGTCTCACCGGCGCTGATCGTGATCGGCGCGGGGGCCGCCAGGGCGGCTGTGGCCAGCTCCGCCGCGAGCGCCGGGTCTGGCGATGCCCCCGAGACGGCCATGGCCGTGCCCACCGCGACCTGCACGGCGGTGACCTGGCTGCCGAACCCGACCAGCACGCTGCGGGCGACCTCAGCCGGCAGGGTCGATGGACCGCCGATCACCAGCAGCGGACCGCCGATCACCAGCAGCCGGGCTGGCCGGCCGGCCTCGACCTCCGCCGTGAACCCGGCCGGGATGACGATGGCCGCAGCGACGTCGCCGGCGTCCACGGCCGCCCGTGCGTCGGCCTCGGTCGCGGTCGTCACGAGCGTCGCCACGCCCGCCGTCGAGAGCCCGGCGAGCGGGCCGTCGACCAGCCCGCGGGCGACCTGGCCGCCGTCGAGGTCGACGACGGCGTACGTGGTGTGGAAGGTGTCCTGGTCGGGGATCATCGTCGAGAACAGGAAGGCGAGCCCGAGCGGGGCGAGCACCGCCATCAGCAGCACCGAACGGTCGCGGAGCTTCTGGCGGAGGTCCTTGAGGGCGATGACCAGGGCCGCGCTCATGGCTCAGTCCCGGAGTGCCTTGCCGGTCAGGTGCAGGAAAACCGCCTCGAGGTCGGGCTCCACGACCTCCACGCTGCGGACGACTGCACCCGCCCCGGCAGCGGTCTCGAGGATCTGCGGGAGCAGGTGGCGCGCCGCCTCCACCACCAGCACGATCCGCCCGTCGGACGCGGTGGCTTCCTCGACCCCGACGAGGGCCCGCAGGGCCGCGATCGCCGGGCCGACCGTCCCGCCGGCCGCCAGCTCGACGCGGTCCTTCCCGCCGACGAGGGCGATCAGCTCGCGGCGGGTGCCCTCGGCCCGGATGCGACCCTCGTCGATGATCCCGATCCTGTCGCAGAGCCGCTCGGCCTCCTCCATGTAGTGGGTCGTGTAGAGGATCGCCATCCCTTCCTGCTCGAGCGCGGCGACGCTGGAGAGGATCGCGTTGCGGCTCTGGGGGTCGACACCCACGGTCGGCTCGTCGAGCACCAGCAGGCGGGGATGGTGGAGCAGGCCGATGCCGATGTTGAGCCGGCGCTTCATCCCGCCCGAGAAGCTGTCGGTGCGCTCGCCGGCCCGCTCGGCCAGGTCGATGACGGCCAGCACCTCGTCCACCCGCCGGTCGAGCTCCTTGCCCCGGAGTCGCTGGAGGCGCCCGAAGAAGCGGAGGTTCTCGCGGGCGGTCAGGTCCGGGTAGATGGCCAGGTCCTGCGGGACGTAGCCGATGGCGGCCTTGGCATCGGTCGCCCCGATGTCGACCGGCCGACCGGCCACGAGGACCTCCCCGCCATCTCGCCGGAGCAGGCCGCAGATCATGGAGATGCAGGTGGTCTTGCCGGCGCCGTTGGGCCCCAGCAGGCCGTACGTCTCGCCCGCGGCGATCTCGAAGCCGACACCGTCGACGGCGGTCCGCTGGCCGTAGCGCTTGCGGAGGTCGCGGCAGACCAGCACCGGCCCTGGGGGGGCGGCCGCACGCTCAGGTGGGTTCAGCGACATGTCCGACCCCCGCTGCAGTCTGACCGAGCCGGGCGGTGGGGCGTACGAGTCCAATCGTCCGCCGGGGACCGCCGGGCAGCCCGATGGTGCGACCGGGGTCGGCCGCGGCGCTACGGCCGATTGGCCCTACCGGCCGCATCACCTACCATCCCTGCAGGAGGTCATCATGCCCGGTCGCCCGCTGAAAGTCGGGGTCCAGCTGCCCGAGGTCGAGTGGGAGGCCCGCTGGCCGGATCTTCGCGCCCTGGCGCTGCGCGCCGAGGAGCTCGGCTTCGACTCGGTCTGGTACGGCGACCACCTCCTCTACCGCCGGCCCGGCGACGACCGTGCCCGCGGTCCCTGGGAGGCGTGGACCGTGCTGGCCGGCCTCGCCGCGGTGACGTCGCGGATCTCGCTCGGCCCGCTCGTGGCAGCGACCGCGTTCCACGCCCCGGCGATGCTCGCGAAGCAGGCGGCCACGGTGGACGAGATCAGCGGCGGGCGCCTGGTCCTGGGGCTGGGCGCCGGCTGGAACGCGACCGAGTTCGCCGCCTTCGGCTTCCCCTTCGACCGTCGGATCGGCCGCTTCGCCGAGGCCTTCACGATCATCCGGACCCTCCTGCGCGAGGGCGCGATCGACTTCGCCGGCGAGTTCTTCACGGCCCGCGACTGCGAGCTGGTGCCCCGCCCGCGGCCCGGCGGCCCGCCCCTGCTGATCGGCTCGACCGGGCCGCGGATGCTGGAGATCGCGGCGCCGCACGTGGATTCCTGGAACGCCTGGTACGAGGCCTTCGGGAACCGGCCGGCGGGGATCGGCGCGCTTCGGGACCGGGTGGACGCGGCGGCGCGGGCGGCCGGGCGCGACCCCGCGGCGATCGAACGGACCGTCGCCGTGCTCGTCCAGCTTCCGGGCGGCAGCGGCCGCGCCCAGGGCGACTCCGCGAACGACGCCGTCCCGCCGGTGACCGGCTCGCCCGCCGAGATCGCCGCGTCCCTGCGCGCCTTCGCCGCCGAAGGGATTGCCCACGTCCAGCTCGTCGTGGACCCGATCACGCTGGCCTCGCTCGACGCGCTGGCGCCGGTGCTGGAGGACCTGGACCGGGGGTAGCGGGCGGACGTGGGACCCCCGGTCGCACGCGCGGTCCGTCACGCGCGCTTTCGATGGACAAGCGCTCGCGAAGATGCCTAGAGTGGCGCGGGGCATCGGGGGAGGGCCGGCCCCGCGGGCACGTCCCGACTGGGAGCCGGGGCGTCAAGGAGAGGAGCACCGATGCGCGCACCCGTCAGCCGTCGCTTCGTCCGCCTGCTGGCCGCGCTGGGCCTGGCGGGGGCGCTGCTCCTGCCGGCGCTCGCGGCGCCGGCCCGGGCCGCCGACGAGAAGCTGGTCCTCCGGGCAGGGACCGACCAGAAGATCAAGTCGCTCAATCCGTACGCGGCGGTCGTGGTCGCCGAGTACGAAGCCTTCACCCTGAACTACGACCTGCTGGTCAACTTCGGCGAGAACAACGAGCCGGTGCCCGGCTTCGCGGCCTCCTGGACCCAGTCCGCCGACGGCAACACCTGGACCTTCAAGATCCAGCCCGGCCTGAAGTGGTCCGATGGAAAGGCCGCTACGTCGGAGGATGCCCGCTGGACGTACCAGACGATGCTCGACGCGGTCGCCAAGGAGGTCACGCTGGTCTCCGGGTACCTCGACGGCTACCTCCCGGCGGCCGGGGTGACCTCCGTCACGGCGCCCGACCCCGAGACCCTCGTGGTCACGACCGAATTCCCCTCGACCCTCGTCCTCTACGTCTACGCGCCCATCCTGCCGAAGCATGTCTGGGAGAAGGTGCCCTTCGACGACATCGCCTCCGGCGCTTACACGAACCCGCCCCCCGTCGTCGGCACCGGGCCGTACCAGGCCGTCGAGACGAAGGAGGGGAACTTCACGCGCTTCATGAAGAACCCGAACTGGCGCGGATCGGCGCTCGGCGCCGACGAGGTCATCCTGACCACGTTCGCCTCCTCGGACACGATGGTCCAGGCCCTTCGCAACGGCGAGATCGACTACGCGCGGGGGATCGCGCCCGACCAGTTCAACTCCCTCAAGGGCCAGCCGAACATCGTGGCGGTCGAAGGCGCTTCGAACGGCTACACCGAGCTCGCGTTCAACTGCTACTCGCGGAACGGGGGCGTGATCGAGGGCGGAGGGGCCTCCACCAAGGCCCTCCAGGATCCGGCGTTCCGCGACGCCCTCGGCTACGCCATCGACAAGGAGGAGCTCGTCGCCAAGACGCTCGCCGGGTACGGCGAGCCGGGCTCGACGATCGTCCCGCCCTTCCACGCCCGCTGGCACGTCCCGCCGGCCAGCCCGCGCACCTTCGACATCGAGAAGGCCAAGTCCCTCCTCGACGCCGCCGGCTACAAGCTCGACGCGGGCGGCAAGCGGCTCGACAAGGAAGGCAAGCCGATCACCCTCCGCCTCACCTGGCCGGACTCGGAGGCCGAGAACGGCACCGACGCCCAGTTCATCGCCGCCTGGTTCGAGCCGCTCGGCATCAAGGTCGACGCCTCGGTCACCGAGGAAGGCCAGCTCATCGACCAGCTGCTGCCGCCGGAAGGCGAGGGCAAGGCCCAGTTCGACATGTTCATCTGGGGCTGGGTCGGGGACCCGGACCCCAACTCCCTCCTGAAGTTCTTCCTCGCCGCGGAGATCGGCGTCTCCTCCGACAGCTTCTACGAGAACCCGAAGTACGACGAGCTGTACGACGCGCAGCGCAAGGAGTCGGACGAGGCCAAGCGCAGGGAGCTCCTCACCCAGATGCAGGAGCTCATCTACGTCGAGGCGCCGTACCACGTCCTCTACTACGACAGCCAGCTCGACGCCTATCGCACCGACCGGTTCACCAACTGGAAGAACCAGCCGGCCGCGAACGGGACGCCGCTCTTCGGCCAGGGCTCATTCGGGTACTGGGGGCTCGGGGCAGTGGCCGTGCCAACTCCCACGCCGGCTGCCACGGCGGCGCCGGCCCCCAGCGGCGAGCCGACGCCCGCGCCGTCGAGTTCCGGCGGGTCCGGCACCGGCGGCGGGGATAGCACGCCGCTGCTGGTCGGGATCCTGGTGGCCGTCCTCGTCGTCGCCGGCATTGTCCTGGCCCTCGTCTTCCGGCGGCGGCAGGCGGGCGGCGAGGAGGAGTAGCAGCCGATCCGGCGGGCGGGGCCCGTCATGAAACCAGCGCGCCCGGAGGGCCGGCTCCCGCAGCCGGCCCTCCAACGTGGAGCCGGCGCCGCGCGGCTCGCCGCCGGCGCACGGGGCAACGGTGCGTAGCCGCTACTTCCTGCGCCAGGTGGCGCAGGCGATCCTGACCGTCGCCTTCATCGTCCTCGTCAACTTCGTCCTGTTCCGGATGATGCCCGGGTCGCCGGAGCGGATCCTGCTGGGCCGCAACCCGAACGTCTCGGCGGAGGCGCTCCAGCAGACGAAAGAGCGCTGGGGTCTCGACAAGCCGCTGATCCCGGACCAGTTCGTCTCCTACGTGGTGGCGACCGTCCAGGGCGATCTCGGGTTCTCCTTCGTCTACCGGGGCAAGCCCGTGACCCAGGTTCTTGCCGAGCGGGTGGGCCCCACGCTCCTGCTCTTCGGCCTGGGCGAGCTCATCGCGATCTTCGTCGGCCTGGCGATCGGCGCGTACAGCGGCTGGCGACGCGGGGGACCGGTCGACTACGTCGGGAACGGGATCTCACTGATCCTCTACTCGATGCCGTACTTCCTGATCGGCATGGGCCTCCTCGTGATCTTCGCGACGGCGCTCGGGTGGTTCCCCACCTATGGGATGGTCACGCCGGGGGCGACGTACGACAGCGTCGGGGAGCATGCGGCTGACATCCTTGCCCACCTCGCCCTTCCCCTCGCGACCGTGGCGATCGGCCTGATCGGCCAGTACTCGATCCTGATGCGGGCCTCGGTGATCGAGACTATGAACGACGACTACATCACCACGGCCCGGGCCAAGGGGCTGACGGGCGGCCGGATCCTGCGCCACCACGCCCTGCCCAACGCCATGCTGCCCGCCGTCACGCTCATCGCGGTGAACCTTGGCTACGTCGTCGCGGGAGCGATCACCGCGGAGAAGGTCTTCAACTGGCCGGGCCTGGGGACGCTCACCGTCGAGGCTCTCGAGGCGCGCGACTTCCCGGTCCTGCAAGGCGTCTTCCTGCTCCTGTCGATCTCGGTCGTGGCGGCCAACCTCGTGGCCGACCTGATCTACGGGGTCCTCGATCCTCGGGTGCGGACGTGACGGCGCCCGTCCTGACCTCCGGCGAGCTGCGCCGCCAGCGGCTCGCGCTGCGGGCGCGGGGCTGGCGCGACTTCCTGCACCGCTTCGGGCGCCGCCGCGAGGGGCTGGTCGGCGTCGCGATCCTCGTCCTCTACACGATCCTGGCGATCGCCCCGGCTCTCTTCGTCGGACCGCTTGAGACCGCGGTCACCGCCACCGGGGGCCGCCTGCAGCCGCCCGGCACTGCGCACATCCTGGGGACCGACGAGCTCGGCCGGGACATGCTCAACCTGACCGTCCACGGGACGCGGATCTCGATGATCATCGGGTTCCTCGCGACGCTGGTGACGGTGTCGGTGGGCGTGGTCCTCGGGATCATCTCGGGGTTCGTCGGCGGACGAACCGACATCCTCCTGATGCGCATCACGGACTTCTTCCTCGTCCTGCCCACGTTCGTGCTGGCCCTCGTCCTCACCCCTATCATCCGCGACGTCCTGGGGGGCGGCGGCGAGATCCTGGGAATCCGGATCAGCCTCCTCGTGATCGTCGTCGCGATCGGGATCACCAGCTGGGCGTCGACGGCACGCATCATCCGGAGTCAGACGCTCTCCCTGCGTGAGCGGGCCTTCGTGGACCGGGCGCGCGTGATCGGCGGCGGGCCGCTGCACACGATGTGGCACCACATCCTGCCCAACGTCATCAACCTGATCGTTGCGAATGCCGTCCTGGTGTTCGCGGGCGCAGTCCTCACCGAGACAGCTCTCTCGTACCTGGGTCTGGGCGACCCGTTCCAGCCGTCGTGGGGCCAGATCCTCAACGCCGCCGATCAGGCGGGCGCCCCGGGGCTTGGCGCGTGGTGGTACCTGGTGCCGGCCGGAGCCTCGATCGTCCTCGTCGTGCTCGCCTTCACCCTGGTTGGCGGTGCCCTGGACGATGTCCTGAGCCCGCGGCGGACGGGCCGCCGGTGAGCGAGCCGATGATCGAGCGCCTCGAACCCGGCGCCGCCACCACGGCCGGCATGTCGGCGCGCGGGCGGCGCCAGTGGCCGCTGCCGAAGCAGGCCGACCCGGCGGCACCCCTCCTGGTAGTCGAGGACTTGCGGACGTACTTCACGATGGAGTCGGGAACAGTGAAGGCGGTCGACGGCGTCTCGTTCCGCCTGGACGACGGAGAGGCGCTGGGGATCGTCGGCGAGTCGGGCTGCGGCAAGACGACCACGGCGCTGTCGCTTGTCCGCCTCCTGCCGGCGAACGCCCGTGTCGTCGGGGGGAGCGTGCGGCTCTTCGGGATCGACCTCGGGACGAAGACGGAGGACCAGCTCCGGCGGTATCGCTGGCGGGAGATCGCGATCATCTTCCAGGGCGCGATGAACGCCCTCAACCCGGTTCGCCGGATCGGCGACCAGATCGCGGAGCCGGTGGAGGTGCGCCTTGGACTCCCGGCCGCGCAGGCGCGGAAGCGCGCGCGCGAGCTCCTGGAGCTCGTCGGGATCCCGAAGGCCAGGGCGAAGGCCTACCCGCACGAGCTCTCGGGCGGAATGCGCCAACGGGCGATGATCGCCATGGCTCTCGCCTGCGACCCGGCGATCATCATCGGCGACGAGCCGACGACGGCCCTCGACGTCATGGTCCAGGCCCAGATCCTGGAGCTCCTGGAGGACCTCCGGGCGAAGCTCGGGCTGTCGCTCATCCTCATCACCCACGACCTCTCGGTCGTCGCCGAGACGTGCGACCGGGTGATGGTGATGTACGCGGGGAGGGTGGCCGAAGAAGGCCCGGTCAGCACCGTCTTCGGGTCACCGCGCCACCCGTACACGCAGATGCTCCTGGCCGCGTTCCCCGACGTCAACTCGGGGCGACGCGACCTTGGGACCATTCCCGGCGAGCCCCCGGATCTCAGGACCCCGCCGCCCGGCTGTCGCTTCCACCCTCGCTGCCCGGTCGCGATGGACGTCTGCCGCGCGGATGTCCCGCCGGAGGTCACGTTCGGCGACCGGCTCCGCGTCGCCTGTCACCGCTACCCGCCCGGGAGCGACGGCGCCCCACACCCGCTGCCGCGGATCCGTGGGGCCGAGCCGGAGGCGGCGCCGTGAGCGGCCACGTGCCGGTCGGCGGCGAGCTGATCCGGCTCGAGGGACTCGAGGTCCATTTCCCGATCCGCGGAGGTCTCGTCGACGCCATCCGGCGCCGCCCCCGCGGGTTCGTCCGGGCCGTGGACGGGATCGACCTCGCGATCCGCCGGGGCGAGGTCCTCGGCCTCGTCGGGGAGTCCGGCAGCGGCAAGACGACGACCGGCCGCGTCATCGTGAAGCTGACGCGACCCACCGGTGGTCGCCTGATCCTCGACGGGGAGGATGTCACGGCCGTCTGGGATCGCCGACAGCTCCGCGCCTACCGGCGCCGCGTGCAGCTCATCTTTCAGGACCCCTACGAGACGCTGGACCCGAAGCAGACGATCCACGACTTCGTGGCCGAGCCGCTGGAGGTCCAGGGGCTCGGCGGCAGCGTGGCCGAGCGGGAGCGCCGCGTCCTCGACGCCATCGACGCGGCCGGGTTGCGCCCCGCGACCGACTTCGCCTTCCGCTACCCGCACGAGCTGTCGGGCGGCCAGCGGCAGCGGGTGGTGATCGCGGGGGCGCTCGTCCTGGACCCCGCGATCGTCGTGGCCGACGAGCCGGTGAGCATGCTCGACGTCTCGATCAGGACGGAGATCCTCAACCTGATGCTGGACCTCCGGCGCCAGCGCGACCTGACCTACCTCTTCATCACCCACGACCTCTCGGTCGCCTGGGTGATCGCCGACCGGATCGCCGTGATGTACCTCGGCAAGGTGATGGAGCTCGGGACGGCCGAGGAGGTGATCAACGACCCGCGTCACCCATACACGCGCGCGCTCGTGTCGGTCATGCCGACCGCCGAGCCGCCGCAGCCGGGCAAGCGGGCACGTCGGGTCATCCTGGCCGGCGAGACACCGGACGCCGCGCACATTCCGACGGGCTGCCGCTTCCACCCGCGCTGCCCGATGGCGGAGCAGGCCGGGATCCTGCAGCGCTGCCGGACGGACGAGCCGCCGCTCATCGACCTGGGGCGTGGGCGCGCGTCCGCCTGCTGGCTGGCCGAATCAGGGAAGCCGCTTCCGGCCGTGGAGCGACGGGTCGGCAGCGGCGGGGCGCCCGGCGTTCCCGGGCCGGCACCGGCACCGGACTGAGCTGCGGACCGCGGCCGATCCACCGCCGCCCCGGCCGATCCACCGCCGCCCCGGCCGATCCACCGCCGCCCCGGCCGATCCATGGATTCCGGGTCCACCGTGCTGGGCTTGGCGACCAGGGAGGGGGCGTCACGCCCCGCCCCGCGTCGAACGGAACGTGGTCGACCGCGATTCCGTGCATGACCCGGCGCCGGAGCGGACGCGGGCGGCCGGCGTCCTCTCGGCGCGCGACGATGGCCCGCGCCCCCGGGTGAGCGCCGGCTCGGCCACAGGGAGCGGACCCTACCGAGTGCCCCAGGCGTAGACCTGCTTGACCATCCGCAGGTAGACGAACGTCTCCGTCTCGCGCACCCCCTCCACCTTGCGGAGGCGCTCGGTCAGGAAGCGGAGGAGCGCGTCGTTGTCCTCGCAGACCACCTCCGCGAGGATGTCGTACGACCCGGCCGTGACGACCAGGTAGGAGACCTCGGGGAAGGCGGCAACGGCCTCAGCAACTTCCAGGAGCCGGTCGGCCTGGCAGCGGACGCCGATCATCGCCTGCTGGTGGAAGCCGAGCTTGAGCGGGTCGGTGACGCCGACGACCTGGAGGATGCCTCGATCGATGAGGCGGTTGGTGCGGGCCCGGACGGCCGCCTCGGACACGCCGAGGTCCGCGGCGATCCGGGTGAAGGCCCGCCGCCCGTCCTGCTGAAGGTGTTCGATGATCCGCTTGTCGAGCTCGGACACGTCGGCGCCCGCTACGGCACCGTTCGCCCGTCCACGCGCCTGCAGAACCACGGAACCCTCTCGTCTCCTGGGACCGCGCGTCGGCCGGCGCGGCGCCGGGAGACCGTACCAGACGCGGGCCCGGACGCAAGGGAATCCCACGGGCCGCAACGCCCCGCCGGAGGTCGCCCGCCGCCCGGCCGCGGCGACGCCCCGGCCCGCCGGACCGTGGGGTGCGTCCCCGGTGCACAGACGCACCGCTCCGCGTCCGCGGCCATTCCCCCGGCGGTCCGGCGTGCGAGAATCCCGGCGGATGCCGGATTCCGCGTGGGGGGGGCACGCGAGCCGGAGAAGGAGAACCGTTACGAACGCCTGGCTCGCAGCTGGGCTCGGCGCCGTCGTCGTCCTGGATATCGCGCTGCTCTGGGTCCTCCTCGGGCCCGCGCTCGCGGGATG
>Ga0315286_10003545_pt1 | contig 14794 bp, 5 predicted proteins | sample YL17G10_0_MG_FD_205038 | JGI IMG/M metagenome (GOLD analysis project Ga0315286, IMG submission 205038) | Sediment microbial communities from Yellowstone Lake, YNP, Wyoming, USA - YL17G10_0 | ecosystem: Environmental > Aquatic > Freshwater > Lake > Sediment | place: USA: Wyoming | collected...
GCCCGGTGCCCACCACCAGGGCGCTCAGCCTGAAGGAGGCGATCGCCATCGCCCTCCAGAACCAGCCGCAGGTCGCTCTCTCCTCGGCGGGCGTCGAGAGCGCGCAGGGCCGCACGCGCCAGGCCACAAGCGGCCTCTTGCCTTCGCTCAGCATCAGCGCCAGCGCCAACCGCTCAGGCCCCGGCGGGGGCGCGAGTCAAGCCGGCGGCGCCGGGAGCAGCACCAGTTACAGCACCGATCTCTCGGCGGACCAACTGCTCTATGACTTCGGCAGGACGCCCGCCATCGTCGCCCAGGCGCGCAGCCAGGAGGAGTCGGCGCGACAGGGCCTGAACCAGGTCCGGCAGGAGGTGATCAACCAGGTCAAGCAGGCCTACTATGTGATGCTTCAGAACCAGCGCCTGGTCGAGGTGCAGCAGCGCAACCTCACCGACCAGCAGGCCCACCTCGACCTCACGAAGGCTTTCCTGGAGCAGGGGAAGGCCCCGCGCTCCAACGTGGTGCGGTTCGAGACGGCCGTGGCGGATGCCGTGTTCACCCTGGCGACGGCGGAGAACGCCGCCGCCCTCTCGCGGGTCACGCTCAACCTGGCCATGGGGGTGGATGCGCGCACGCCCACGCGCGTTGAGGAGACCGAAGAGGCGCTGTCCGCGCTTCCGAAACCGGAGGAGTTGGTGGCCCACGCCCTCTCCACGCGGCATGACGTCGGGCAGGCGCGGGCCGATCTCAAATCCGCCGAGGAGGGGCTGCGCTCGGCGCGGGTCGGGAACTGGCCCGCGCTGGTGGCGACGGCCCGCTACGGCCTCACCGGCACCGACTTTCCTCCTGACAACGAGGGCTGGGGTTACGGCGCCGCCTTGCAATGGCCGATCTTCGACTCGGGCCTCACCGCCGGCCGCACTCAACAGGCCAAGGCGGCCATCCTCTCGGCGAGGGCCGCCCTGCGCCAGGTCGAGCAAACCGTCGGTTCCGACGTGATCCAGGCCTACCTGAACGTGCAGACCGCCGAGCAGAAGATCACCGCCTCGCAGGCCGAGGTCGCCAACGCCGAGGAGGGCCTGCGGCTGGCGACCGGGCGCTACCAGGCGGGGGTGGCCGCCTACATTGAGGTGATTGATGCCGAGACCGCGCTGGTGACCGCCCAGACCAACCGCGTGAACGCTCTCTATGGCCTGAGTACCGCCCGGGCGGCGCTCGCGCGGGCGCTGGGAGAGGAGATGGTCCCGTGACCGAACCTGCAGTTCGCGGAAGCAACGCGGCCCGCGTGCGGGCGGCCAAAGGGCGCCGGCGGCTGATCATCAACCTCGGCATCGTGGTGGTGATCCTGGCCGCGGCGGCGGTTTACTGGAACTTCCGCCGCACCAGGGTCCAACTGCCCGAGGGGCTGGTCACGGGGAAGGTCCAGCGCATGGACCTGGTGCAAGCCGTCTCGGCCACGGGCTCGGTGACCGCCCAGACCGGCGCCATGGTGAAGATCGGCTCGCAGATCACGGGGCGCATCAAGCGCCTCAACGCCGACGTGGGCGACAAGATGAAGGCGGGCGAGGTGATCGCGGAACTGGCCGTCCCCGACCTGGAGGCCCAGGTTCGCCAGGCCCAGGCCGCCCTGGCGGTCAACCAGCAGGTGCTGGCGCAACAGGTCGCCGGCGTCGGCCTGCAGGACACGCAGACCCGCACCGACATCCAGAGGACGCAGGCGGCCCTGGGCGTCGCGCGGACCAACTTGCAGCAGGTGCAGCAGTCGGCCCAGTTGCAGGTTTCGACCGCCCAGGCCGGGGTGCGGCAGGCCAAAGCCAACGAGGTGAACTCGGCCGCCAACCTCAAGCGCACGCAGGAACTCTTCGAGAAAGGGTACGTCGCCGCCGCCGATGTGGACAACGCCCAGGCCCAGGCGGAGGTGAACTCCGCGCAACTCTCTAGCGCGCAGGAGAACCTGCGCCTGGTGGAGACCAAGGTGAAGGCCGACCTTCCCTCCGCCAAGGACCAAGTCACCCAGGCGCAGGCCAACCTCACGGCCGCGCAGGCCGGGGTGACGCAGAATGCCATCAAGCGCCGGCAGGTGGCCCAGGCGCAGGAGGCGGTGCGCCAGTCCGAGGCGGGCCTCGCTTTCACGCGCGCCCAGTTGGACAAGGCGTTGATTCGCACGCCGATCTCCGGCACCGTGCTGCAACTCACTCAGCAACAGGGCGAGACCATCGCCGCCGGGCTCTCGGCGCCCACGCTCATCATCGTGGCCGACCTGAGTCGCCTGCAGGTGGACGCCTTCGTGGACGAGACCGACATCGGCCGCGTCGCCCTGGGGCAGAAGGCCCAGGTGACGGTGGACGCCTACCCCAACCGGACCTTCGCCGGCGCCGTCCAGAAGATCGCCTCGGGGGCGACCATGCAGCAGAACGTGGTCACCTATGACGTCACCATCAAGTTGGAGAACCCGGGCGGCCGCCTCAAGCCCGACATGACGGCTACCGTGAACATCACCGTGGCGAAGCGCGAGAATGTGCTCGCCGTTCCGGTGGACGCCATCAAGCCTGCGCCCCGAGGGGCAACGGTTACGGTGATGACCCGCGGCAAGGGCCAGCCCGAGTTCCGCATGCAGCGCGTGCGCACCGGGGTGAGCGACGGCGAGCACACGGAGATCACGCGCGGCCTGCGCGAGGGCCAGGAGGTGGTGCTCTCCGGTGCCGTGCCGGGCATGGGGGGCCAGCAGATGCAGCGCATGCGCGGCCCGCTGGGCGGGCCGATGGGAGGCCCGCACGGGGGAGGAGGCCGGGGTGGCCGCTGACGCCCAGCCGCTGATCGAGGTCCGCGACCTGCGCAAGGTGTACGACCTGGGGGCGATCCAGGTGGAGGCGCTCTGCGGCGTGAACCTCAGCGTGCGCGCGGGCGAGTTCGTGGCCATCACCGGGCCCTCGGGCTCGGGCAAGTCCACGCTGATGCACATCCTGGGCTGCCTGGACCGGCCCACCTCCGGCACCTACCTGCTGGAGGGCACCGACGTCGGCGAACTCGACGACTTCGAACTGGCGAGCATCCGCAACCGCAAGATCGGCTTCGTGTTCCAGACCTTCAACCTGCTCTCTCGCACCAACGCGCTGGAGAACGTGGAACTCCCGCTCATCTACGGCCGCCAGCCCGACCGCCGCGAGCGCGCCCTGGCTGCGCTGGAGCGCGTGGGCCTGGCCGATCGCGTCAAGCACCGCCCCAGCGAACTCTCCGGCGGCCAGCAGCAGCGCGTGGCCGTCGCCCGCGCCCTGGTCAATGAGCCCAGCATCATCCTCGCCGACGAGCCCACCGGCAACCTCGCCACCCGCCAGGGCGAGGAGATCATGGAGGTGTTCCAGCAACTCAACGACGCGGGGATCCTCATCATCGTGGTCACTCACGAGGCCAACATCGCCCGCCACGCCAAGCGCGCCATCGCCATCCGCGACGGTTTGGTCGAGAGCGATGGCCCGGTGGCCGACCGCCTGCGCGCGACGGAGTTGCTGGAGAGGATCGCCTAGGGATCAGCGCTCCTCTCCCTCTGAGGGAGAGGACCAAGGAGAGGGTGCGGCGAGACGGGTGATAGTCAGGCAGCGGAATTGCGGCACGAAGTCGGCGCGGCGCTCCACCCTCACCCTAACCCTCTCCCTAGCAGGGAGAGGAGTTAGTGCCGCAGTGGCAGGGAGACTAGAGTGAGCCTGTGGCTAAGCCTTCGGATTGCGGTTCGGGCGCTGACGCGCAACAAAATGCGCACCGGCCTGACCATGCTGGGGATGATCATCGGCATCGGTGCGGTGATCACCATGGTGGCGCTGGGCGAGGGGGCCAAGCAGCGCGTCACCGCCAGCATCTCCGCGTTGGGCACCAACCTGGTCACCGTGATGCCGGGTAGTTCGCGGGTGCGTTTCGCGGGCCCCTTTGCCGGGACGACGGTCCAGGGGCAACTGACCGAGGACGACGCCCAGGCGATCGCGCGCCACTTCCCCCAGACGATCGTCGGCGTGGCGCCCACCGCGCGCGGCGGGGTGACGACGAAACTGGGCGACAAGAGTTACGACACCCAACTCATCGGCACCACCCCCGACTACCGCACCGTGAACAACGCGCCCGTCGAGCGCGGCCGCTTCATCACCCGCGCCGACACGGACGGCCGGCTCAAGGTGGCGGTGCTGGGCCCCACCGTGGTGGAGCAACTCATGGGCAGCCCCACCGCCGACCCGGTGGGGATGACCGTGCAACTCAACCGCCTGGCCTTCAAGGTGGTGGGGGTGCTCAAGACCAAGGGGTCGGGCTCGTTCGGCCAGGACCAGGACGACGTGGCGATCGTGCCGCTCACCACCGCGATGCGCCGCGTTTTCAACCGCACCAACCTGAGCACCATCAACGTGGAGGCCGCCTCCAAGGACACCATGGACCTGATCACCGAGCAGATCTCGCGACTGCTGCGCCAGCGCCACCACCTCTTGCCGCCCTTCCCCGACAACGACGACTTCTCGATCCGCAGCCAGACCGGGCTGCTGGAGGCGTTTCAGACCGCCATCGGCGCCATGACCAGCCTCATGGCGGGGATCGCCGTGGTGTCGCTGGTGGTGGGCGGGATCGGCATCATGAACATCATGCTGGTCTCGGTGACCGAGCGCACCCGCGAGATCGGCCTGCGCAAGGCGGTGGGGGCGACCAGCCGCGACGTGCTGCTGCAGTTCCTCATCGAGTCGTGCGTGATCGCGGGGGTGGGGGGGATGTTCGGCGTGGCCGCGGGGGCGCTGGGCGCGCGGGTGATGGGGCGCTTCCTCAACATTGATCCCATCGTCACGCCCCAGTCAGTGCTCATGTCCGTTCTCGTGGCCAGCGCCGTGGGCCTCTTCTTCGGCATCTACCCCGCCCGCAAAGCCGCGCTCCTCGACCCCATCGAAGCCCTGCGGTACGAATAGGGGCGCGGGGACACACGCACTTCAGCGCTCCAGGCGGCGCACTCGCGAGGGGGCCTCGCGAAGTCGTGTGTCCCCGGAGCCTACCACTGCTTCGCGCCGAGTTCGAGCCAGGTCTTCCTGCCGGTGGAGCCGGAGGCGTAGCCGTAGGGGCCGTAGCCGCCGGACCCCTGGGGCGAGTAGCACAGCCGCACTTCGTAGGACCCGATGTCCCGCCCCAGGGCGAAGCGGGTGTCGGTGAGGGCGAAGGCGCCGTACTTGCTGTAGGCCGCGGTGGCGTCGAACCGCCACTTCGAGGTGCCGTCAGGATTCTTCTCGAACGGCAGTTGGTAGGAGAAGTTGGCCGAGCCGAACATGCCGTCCTCGCTCAGGTTCTTGGAGAGGTAGCCGTAGAGGTCCCACTTCTGCCCCTTCGACGCGTACACGTTCAGGTCGAGGCGCTCCCGGCCCAGCCCGGCATACCAGTCGCCGTGGCGCAGCGCGTAGGAATAGGAGAGCGACGCGTTGCTGGTCTGCCCCAGGTTGCGCCGGACCGTGGCGCGGGCCTCGAGCGCATCGCGCGTGGCCCCGTCGAGGAACCAGGCGTACTCGGTGCCGACCGAGGTGGTGAGCGTGGTGCGCCTGTCGAGGTCCTTGACGGCGGGATAGACCCCCAGGTTCATCCCATAGTAGAACTCGCGGCCGGCGGGCTGGTAGCCGTAGTTGTAGGGCAGCCCGGCGTTGCGGGGGCTCTCGCCGTAGCCGCCCTCGAGGGCGAAGTCGTAGCCGATGTCGGTCTTGGGCAAGCGCTTGCCGCTCCAGCGGTAGGCCAGGTCGCTGGCGAGGTCGGTGCTCCCGCCGTAGCGGGTGGCGCGCATGGAGAGGGTGAGGCCGGCGTCCTTGATCCGCCGGTAGAAGTAGGAGTAGGCGGTGCTGATGCCCGGGTAGTCGGGGCTGTAGCGCTGGTGGTTGAGGTAGAGGTCGAGGCGGGAGTTGGCGCCGAACTGCTGGTGATGGTCCCAGCGGAAGCCGCGGGTGCTGTCGGTGAGGTTCTCCAGGGCGAGCGTGCCGGTGACGGCGCGGCCGCGCTCGTACTGCTCGACGATCCCCAGCGACCACCCCAGCCCCGAGTAGCCGCCGAAGGAGCCGGGGGCCACCCGCCGGATGTGGAGCGAGCCGGTGCGCTTCTCGGTGGCGGCGTAGTAGAGCGGGAAATCCACGCTCAGCCCGCCCTGGGAGTTGAGGCTGAACACCTGGTCCAGGTAGTTCCCGCCGCCCGCGTAGCCGCGCAGGCGGAGCACGTAGATGGGCAGATCGAGCAGGTGAACGTCGTTCACGTACACCGAGGCGCCGATGAACTGAATCTTCTCGTAGGGGAAGACCGTGGCCTGGCGGGCGATGACCCAGGTGCGGGTGTCTTCGCCGTCAAGGGGCTGGAAGGAGGCCTGGGCGTCCGCGGCTTCGGCCTGCGGGGTGAGCGCGGCGCCGCGGAAGCCCACCCGCTCCACCGCGCGGTCGGTCCCGATCCGCAGCAGCACGCCGCTCTGCGACGTCCCGGAATAGGAGAGCCGCTCGCCCTCTAGCGTGGCGCCGGCGCCCTCGACGCGGACCAGGTGCTGCGCCCTCACCTGGTTGCGGGCCAGGTCGAACTGCAGGCTGTCGGCGTGGATCAAGAGGCCCTGGTAGTCCAGTTTCGCCTTGTCGTTGACGATGAACACCTGCTGGTCGGCGCTGTAGGCGAGATAGCCGCCGCTGATCCGCGCCAGCCGCGACTCGGCGCGCGCCTTCCCCGAGGCCTCGGCCGTGAACTCCACGTAGGCGTCGGCGCGGTCGCTCCCCACCAGCACCGAGACCTGGGCCGTTCCCGCGCTGTTGCTGGTGAGGATGCCGCGCGCCACCCCGCCCACGGTCTCGGCGACCGGCGTGATCGTGCCCAGGGTGGAGACGAACTGGACCTGGGTGCCGTCCCGGGCCGCCTCGCCGGTGGCGGTGCGCACCTCGACGATGATGGCGGCGCCGGCCCCCGAGCCCACCCCCACGCGGTCGGGCTCGGCGCGCACGGCCAACTGCATGCCTGCCCCCAGGGCAGGCGCCAGCCCGGCCGCCATGAGAAACAGCATGAGGGCCCCGGCGGCCCCCATGCTATTGCATCCGCGATTCACGCGCAACCTCGTTCTCTGCGCTTCGGGCCTCGAACCCTGACGCGCCGGCCCGCGGGGCTCGCCCCCCTCATCCGGGCGGGAACACTGTGGGCCCGGTGCGATACGTGCCGGTGGGTTGAGGCCAGTAGATCCATTGGTCCTGCACCTTGAGGGCGAAGCGGAAGGCGCCGGTTCCCTGGGTCAGGAAGGTCGAGACCGCATAGGTCTTGCCGTCGGCGTAGTTGGTGTCGCTGGGATCCAGGGCGCTCATGGGCAACCAGGTGGGCTGGGTCTGTAAGAGCCGGACCGCCGCCCACACCTCCTGGGGCGCGACCTTGGTGAGGTCGGTGTAGATGACGCGATACTGGAACTGGGTGTTGGTGGTCCCGGTCGTCGGCACCACCTCGCCGTTGCTCAGGCCCCTCGCCAGGACCTGCACGTTGATTGTCTGCGCGTTGTTGCCGGTGTTCACCTCGCCGGGCAGCGGCGCCACTTGCACCGTGATCGTGCCGGGTACGGGGCTCGACGGCGCAGTGAAGTTGAAGGTGAGCGTCTGCGAGGCCTTGCCCGCCAGCAGGGGGATTGTCTGGCTGGCGTTGGATTGGCCATTGAAGAAGGAGGCGGTCACCGCCACGTTGGAGGCGGCGTCGGGCGAGAAGTTCTGCACCTTGACGAACAACGCGGCCGGGCGGCCGGACACCAGCACATTGCCGTCCACCGTGACCGAGGTGACGGCCAGGTCGCGCGCGATGGCCTGCCAGTCCACGTGGGCGCCCACCATGAAGACGCTGAAGAAGGTGTGGCTCACGACGACCGCCGGCTTGCCGTCCGAGAGGATCGGGTGCACGCCGTAACCCGTCTTTTCGCCGTCAATGCGGTAACCGCCGCGCGGCAGGCCGCCGATGGCGTAGTAGCCGTCCGGCCCCGTGGTGCCCACCAGCGACACCGGCCCCCCGCGGAACTGGCCTCCGCCGGTGACCCGCAGCGTGACGCCCGGCACCGACACCCCTTGAGGCGTCTTCACGAAGCCCCACACGTAATAGGTCGGATAGGGCACGCCGCCCACGAAGTCGCGGGTCACGTACGGGATCCAGGGGACGATGAACTCGGGCAAGGTGACCGCCCAGCCCTCCTCGGGGTCGAAGGCCACGCCGGTCTTCGTGGCGATCACGACGTAATTGCCCCGCGCCAGGCCGTTCACCTCATAATAGCCGTCCTTGTTGGTGGTGGCCCGCCCGGCCTCGAATCCATTCGTGGGGTCAAACACTCTTACCAGGACGTTGGGGATGGGCTGGCCCCCCACGGTCGTGACGTGGCCGTTGACGATGAAGGAGGCGGCCACCTCGAAGTTCAAGTCCGTGATATCCTCGGAGGAAACGGTGAAGGTCCGGCTGGCGGGCGTGAACGAGGTCTGGAGGTTGGGCGGCACCGGGCGGACCTCGTAGAAGCCCGGCGAGAGCCCGCTGATCACCCATTCGCCGCGGGCGAGCCCGGTGGTGGGGTCGAACAAAGCCTGCGACGTGGTCGTGGAGGCAACCGCCTGCCCGCTGGTGAGAGACCGCACCTGGATGACCACGCCGGCCACGCCGCCGCCGGTGACCGGCTCGGTCACCCGTCCGGAAATGGTTACGGTGTTGACCAGGGAGGCGCTCACCACCAGCGCGAATCCCTGCGGGGCCTGGGGCACGTTGAAACCGATCACCCGCACCCGGTACCAACCGGGGGTGGGGCTCGGGACATCCACGCCCTCCACGTTGTTGGTGCGGTCGGTGGTCGCCCCCAACTGGACGGTCGTCGCCGGGTTCTGCCCGCTGCCCAGCCAGGTGGAGAGGATGGTGGAACTGCCGTCGAACTGGGGGCTGCGCACTTGCAGGTCCAGGTCGTTCACCAGTTCCTTGCCGGCGCCGAGCATACCGGGGTAATCGGTCCAGGCCAGGGTCGCCCGGAAGGGGTGGGTGCTGTCCACCACGTAGAACCAGAGATCGCGGAACTCGCCGGTGGAGATGCCGGCCGAGTTGGGGGCGTCGCCAAAGTAGATGCCGCGGCTGGTGCCCTCGCGGCGCCAGATGCTGCGCCCGCCCGGGACGGTGTAGGTGATCGCGCCCACGTCCACGCGCCCCCAGCCCTCGACGCTGTTGGGCCGGGTGGTGATCTCCTGCTGAGGGGTGTTGATCCGGTCCAGGTATTGGCCGGGCGCCATCTCGGTGGCGGTGTTCATGAGCGCGGCCTTGATCAGCGCCGCGCTGGGGGTGTAGTGCTGGACGGTCATGAAGTAGTCGCGCACGAGCGCGGCCGCGCCGGCAGTGAGCGGGGTGGACATGCTGGTGCCGCTCATGAACTGGTAGAACGCGTCGAAGGGCCGGAATGAGGGGGCCACCTGCGACAGGCAGGACAGGATGAAGGTCCCAGGGGCAGACACATCGGGCTTGGTGCGCCCGTCCGCTGCGGGGCCGCGGCTGCTGAAGTCGGCCATGCCGCTGGGGTTGTCCGAGAGCGTGTTGCCCTCAGGGCGCACGCTCTCGGAAGCCCCCACCGTGACGATGTTCTTGGCGGTGCCCGGGCTCCTCAGGGCCTCCGTGGGCTCGAGGATCTGGCCCTCGTTGCCAGCGGCGAAGATGATGGTCATGTCGGGGTGACCCCATGCGAACTGGTCGGTCTGCATGGCCGACAGGTCATACTCCCCCAGGCTAAAGGGTTGCCCCCAACTGTTGCTGTGGACGCGGGCGTCCAGATCGTAGGCGGCCTGGAACACGCTGTTGAGGTCCGCCGGGACATTGAAGCCCGCGCCAAAACTCTGCTCCACCAGTTTGGCTTCCGGGGCCATCCCGGCGAACGAGCCGGTGTAGAGATGGGCCGCCGGGTTGCTGCTCGAGTTGGCGCCATTCCCCAAGATTGATCCCGCGGTGTGGGTTCCGTGGCCGTCGAAGTCCGCCCACGATCCAGACGGATCATACGCGATGGCCCCGCGCAGGCGCCCCTGGAAGTCGGCCGAGAGCGTAGCCGGGTCGCCGGTGTCCAGGCCGGTGTCACCGATCGCGACGACCTGGCCCTTGCCGAAGAGGTGGGCGTTGTTCCAGACGTCGTATGCTCCATCCACGCCGGCGGCCGGCGGGCTGACGTCCAGAATCTGCTGCGCTAGGTTGTTGCACGGTTCCGGATGGTGCCAGGGCTCGACCCAGGAGACGCCCTTGATGCGCGCCACGTCCGCGTAGCGCTGCGAGGAGACCTGCGCGCGGAGGAACGGCCACTTGGAGGCCGGTGACGAGGCCAGGATGGTGGCGCCCAGGGCGCGCAGCGCCTGCTCCACCGGCGCCGTGGACTCCCCCGGCCAGAGCACCACCGAGACGATGATCCCATCGCCCGCCGGCAGGGTTGGGCTCAGTTCGTAGGCCGGCTGATAGAGCCCGACCCAGCGCACGAAGGGAAGCCCCAGGATCGCCGTCGCCTCGGCCGGCGTCATCCGGACGGCAAAGGTGTACTGGGGGGCATAGCTGAGCAGTTCGGCCCCCGCGGTGGTCAGGGTGGTCTTCCAGCCCGCGAGAACGGGGCCGGTGCATTGCACCAGGTAGTAGGCCGGCTGGGCGGGCGCCGGCGCCGCCGCGCGCAGCGATTGGGGCACCGCCGGAACGCCTTGCAGCGGATCGAAGGTGTATCCCCGCAGCATGATCGGCAGGTAGGCGGCACTGCCTGCGCTCCCCACCAGGCCGATCAGAACCGTCGCCAGCAAGGCGGCCAGCAGTATCCGTTTCACCAGGACCTCCTTGTTATCAGGCCATGGTCATGGTTACGGCGGCGGCGGCACCACCGTGACCGGGAAGGTGCCGAACACATGCTCCGGATCGCGCGCCCAGGCCGCATTCACCGTCAGGCTCCCGCCCACCGTGGGGCTGAGCAGCGTGACCGCCAGCACCGTGGTCGCCTTGCCGGTGGCTGTTCCCGTCTGAGCGGGCAGGAACTGGTAGGAGACGTTGAGCACGTTGAGCGCGGTCCAGATGATCTCGTTGCCGTCCTGGCTCGGGTTGCCGTTGGCGTCGTTCACATTGGCCACGATTTGGTTGGCGATCGTCAGCGTGCCCCGGCTCACCTGCCAACTATTTCCCGCGGGGGAGGTCATGACGAACGTCCCGGCCGGCGGCCCAGCCCCGATCCACTGCCCCACGCTGAACAGCCATTGCGTGTCGATCACGGGGGGTACGATGGCTCTGATCGTGAACAGGGCCTTGGGCGCGCCGATCGCGGTGGTGCTGAATGTCGTTCCCGCCACCATCTGGCCGTCGGACAGCCCGGTGCGGCCCGTCGCTGTCGCAATCACGGTGCCGCCCTTCCGGAATTCGAACGTGATCGGGACTCCCGCCGGCAGCGGGTTATTGTTGGCGTCATAGCAGAAGACGACCGCATCTATCGGGTCCCCGGCGATGGGGGTCAGGCTGGGCATGCTCCCAAAGCCGCCGACCGCGCTGGTGCGGAGGTTGGCGCCGCCCGGAAGGCCCTGGAACGTGACCAGGTTCGTCTGCGTGTCCGCGCCGGCTGGGGTCACGAAACTGAGGTCACCCGAGAAGACCACGTGGAACGGCCCATCGGTGATCTTCCCGCTGTGCGTGTCCGTGGCGAGCGTGATGCTGGAGACGCCGGGCTTGAAGGTGGCGCGGTTGGTGGCGTCGGTGAAACTACACGAGGTGAGGGTGGCGCTGGCCACGCCGTTCACCGTCGGCGCCGAAGCCGCGATCTGGCCGATGTCGGTGGCGAACTGCACCATGGTGCCGTCTTGCACGGCGTTGCCGTACTTGTCGGTGACCCGGGCCTGGACGAGGCCGGTGGGCGAGGCGCCGCTGGGGCTGGGCAGGCCGTTGGTGGCGGGCAGGGTGAGCGCGGGAACCACCACCGAGGTGGAGATGCGGGCCGCCTCGCCGCCGGTGAAGGTCACCAACTTGGTGGCCATGGTGTTCAGGTCCGGGGCCCGGCAGACCACACTCGCCGTTCCGGCCTGGAAGCCGGCGCGCAGGGTGGCGGTCGCCTGGCCGTTGGCGTCGGTGACGGCGCTGCCCGGGGTGATGGACCCCAGGTCCGAGGTGAAGTTCACCGTGCCGCCGGGCTTGGGCTGCGCTTTGCTGTCCACGATGCGGATGGTGATGGTGGAAGTCGAGGTCCCGTCAGCGGGCAGGGAGCCCGGGTTGGCGTTGATTTCCATCTTGAAGGCCGCCACCGCTGCGAGCGTGACCGGCACCGAGCCGCTCACCGCCCCGGAGGAGGCCGAGACCACCGCGGTGCCGGCGGTGGTGCCGGCTTGCAGGAAGCCGGTGGCGAAACCGTTGATCGTGGTGGTGGAGAACTGGGCCGCGCCGGTCTCCACGAAGGTGCCGGCGGTGGCGTTGAATTGCACCGGCGTGCCGTCGGCCACGGGCTTCAGCCCGGGCCCGATGGGGTTGGGGATGGCAGTGCGCACGTCGGCGGTGACCTTGGCCGTGCTCACGCCGTCGGCGGGGATGCTCGTCGGGTCGGAGGCGACGGTCACCTGGAAGGGCGGGTCGGTGTAGGTCACCGGCGCGTCGCCCTTGGTCTCACCGCTTCCGGCGGTGAAGACGCCGTCGAGGACGATTTCGGTCCAGGCGGCGATGGTGTCGCTGCTGCCGTTGGACAGGTCGGGCGGGCTGATCAGGTGCGAGAAAGCCAGCCCGTTCTTGGTGAGCGCCTTCTCTTCTCCCGGGGCGATCCGGGCGCCGGTGCCGCTGCTCGTCGCGTCGTTGGGCTCGAAGCCGAAGCGGACCAGGGTGCCGTCGGCGACGGGCTCACCGGTGGTCTGCTTCACCGTGGCCGTGATCAGGGCCGTGTTCCCCACTCCGCCGGCCGCCAGCTGGCTGGGATTGACGCTCACCGTGACCGTGGGCGGAGGAGTGAAGCTCACCTGCGCCGTGCCCTTGACGCTCCCGACGGTGGCGGTGACGGTCGCCAGGCCGAAGCCGCCAGTGCTGGTGAGGGTGGTCTGGGCCTGGCCGTTGATGTTGGTGGCCGCGGTGACCGGGTTGAAGGCGCCCAGCTCAGGCAGAATGCTGAAGGCCACCGTCACGCCCGCCATCCCGGCCCCAATCTGATCCTTCACCGTGGCGGTGACGGTGGTGCTGCCCAGGCCGTTGCCGGGAGGGTTCGGGTTGGAGAGGGTGACCTCGATGCTGGTCACCTGCGAGGGCACCATGCTGACCACCGTCTGGCTGGAGAGCACGCCGCCTCCGACCTTCGGTGTGGTGGCGGTGACCGTGGCCTGCACCGTGGTGGCGCTGCGCACCGAGCGCAAGTCGCACTGGGCCAGGCCGGCGCTGTTGGTGGTGGTGATGAGCGAGGAGCCGCGCACCGCGCCGTTCAGGAGCAGGGTGCCCAGGCTGGTGCTGAAGGTGACGCTGGCCCCGCCGATCGGCTGGCTGGATCCCGTCACCGTGGCCGAGAGGGCCGAGGTCGAGGTGGCGTTGGCCACGATGCTGGTGGGCTGGGCCGAGGCGGTGATGGCGTCCGGAGGCGCACTGGGCCCGGAGGTCACGGTGTTCGAGTCCACGCTCTCCGAGCCATCGGGGGCGCGGCTGCGGACGGTATAGGTGTGGGTCTGGCCGGCGGCCACGTTCGGGTCGGTGAAGGTGGTGGTGGCGATGCCGGTGACCTGGCCGATCTGGACGCCGTCGCGGCGGATATTGTAGCCCACCACCGACGGATCAGCCGGCGCGTTCCAGGTCAGCCGGACCCGGTTCTGCTCGGGGAAGGCTTGCAGGTTAGTGGGGGGAGCCACCTGGCCGGTCTGGGCCGTGAAGGAGACCGTCTGGCTCAGGCTCTCCACGGCGCCCACCGCCCCGACCTGGTAGAAGAAGGTCGTGGCGGAGGTGAGGCCGGAGAGGTCATTGAACTGGGTCACCCCGGAGCCGACCTGGGCGATCTGCGTGAAGGGGCCGGCCGCGCTGGTGGCGCGGTGCACGCGGTAGCCGGTGACGAACGACTCCCGGTTCGGGTTCCACTTCACCAGGATGGCGAGCACGCCGATCCCCTTGCTGGCGACAACCCCGGTGGGGGCCTGGGGCACGCCGGGGCCGATGAAGGTGGTGGCGCTGTTGAAGAAGTTGACGCAGGTGGCCGGGTTCGATTCCCGGCCGCCCACGATGGCCTTGATCTGGTACACGAACAGGCTGCCCACGGTGGCCGTGGTGTCGGTGACGGAGCGCGCCGCACCGTCGAGGCTGGTGATCTTCACGAAGGCGCCCACCGCGCCCGCCGTCTGGCCCGCCCGCGTGCGGCCGAAGGTGAAGCCGCGCGTGGCGCGCGCCGGCGCCCCCGCGGACTGGGTCACCGGGGCCCGGTAGATGTTGAACCCGCCGACGGTGGCGGCGGCCGCCACCCCCCAGGAGAGTTGCACCGAGGTGCCAGTGGGCGTTCCCACGGGCGTGGTGATCGGCGACCCGATCCGGGCCGGCTTGGCGGCCTCGCCCTTGCCTCCCCCGGAGCCGACGGCGATGAGGACGCCGATAAGGACCGCGGGAATGATCCACCGCTCCCAGCCCTTACCCTTCTCTTCCTTCTTGGTGGGGGCCGCCTCGGGCGGTTTCACTCCGGGCTTCACGGCCGCGCCGAAGGCCTTCTCGACGACCTGGTACACCGCGTTGTCTATGGCCTCGGTCATGAGCGGGCCTTCTTTGCCGTTGGAGCCCTTGTGGTCGCCGCTCTTGCCCACCACGCCGATGAGCATCGGCTCGCCGCCGGCCGCATCTATCTTCTGCACGGTGAGGGTGA
>Ga0315286_10003546_pt1 | contig 14791 bp, 12 predicted proteins | sample YL17G10_0_MG_FD_205038 | JGI IMG/M metagenome (GOLD analysis project Ga0315286, IMG submission 205038) | Sediment microbial communities from Yellowstone Lake, YNP, Wyoming, USA - YL17G10_0 | ecosystem: Environmental > Aquatic > Freshwater > Lake > Sediment | place: USA: Wyoming | collected...
GAATTCGATGCTCGGGATAGGCGCGAGCTCGACTGGGGTCTCGGCGAGGCGATAGCCCTGGCGGACTACATGGTCAACAATGACGGCACTCTCAAGGAGCTTAAGGCGGAGGTCGACAAACTCCTTGACAAGATCATTGGCAGGACGAGGTGACCCTGCTGGAGTTCCTGGCGGTCAAACCGTGCAAGTACGACGCCTACGAGGCGGTGCCGAAGCGCAAGATATCTCTCGACCTTGAAGAATGCGAAAGGGCCCTGGTGAACAAGGGCTACGAGATACTGTCAAACCCGCGAGTGATGCTGGTCGTCAAGAAGGGCTTGGAGATAACGATATATCCTCATGGTCGCCTGCTGATGCACCCAGTCAAGAGCAAGGAAGAGGCGGAGCTCGTGGCCCAGGAGCTTTTCGCCGCGCTCGGGCGATAGACTTAAGTCGAAAACCTCATCAGGTTTTCCTCAGTCTTCCTTAAATATGCCATCGGGATTCGTTGGCAGAGTGTCAAGAGGTGGATGCTCATGATTGAAGTCCAGAATCTCACGAAATCCTTCGGGCCGATAAAGGCTGTTGACAACCTTTCGCTCAAGGTGCCCAGGGGCAGGACTGTAGGTTTCCTCGGGCCGAACGGCGCTGGAAAGACGACTACGATCAAGATCCTCACAAACCTCATAAGCGCAACCAGCGGCAAGGCCATGCTGAACGAGGTAGACGTTCTCACTCATCCGAAGAAGGCACTCGCCCATGTCGGTGCTGTCGTCGAGACACCCGAATTCTATCCTTATCTAAACCCGATTGAAACTCTGGCGTATCTGGGCCGAATCCGAGGCATGCACGCGAAGGAGATCAAGGAGAGAAGCAACCAGGTGCTCCAGGAGGTCAAGCTCGAGGAGTGGCGCTCCACTAGGATAGGCAAGTTCTCCAAGGGCATGAAGCAGAGGCTGGCGATCGCTCAGGCGTTGCTTCACGAGCCGGATGTGCTGATCCTCGATGAGCCGACTACAGGCCTTGACCCAAGAGGCATGGTCGAGGTCAGGGAGATCATCAGAGGCCTCAAAAAGAAGAACTACACGATCTTCATGAGCTCCCACCTTCTCGTCGAGGTCCAGGAAACCTGCGACAGCGCGGCGCTGATCGACAAGGGGAAGCTCCTGGTCTACGACACGATTGACAACCTTAAGAGTCTGACCAAGATCGACAAGATCGAGGTCACCGCGTCGGCCGATTTCTCGGATTTCATGGTCGGCAAGGTCAGGGAGATGAATGGTGTCAGGGCGCTGGACGTTGTCAATGGCCGCACCTTCGTGGTAACCTATGAAGGCCCCTTCGAGGACCGTGCGGATCTTCTGCTTGCAATCCAGGGATTGGGCGCGAGAGTCACCGGGTTCAGCCCAGTCGGACTCCCCCTCGAGATGATGTACATGGACCTGGTCAAGGAGTCGAGGTGATGGCGGTGGCGGACGGGATGAAAGCACAGCACAAGACGCCCTCTGACATGACCCAGATACCGATCGTCTGGCGATACGAGCTGCTCAAGTACCTGAGGTCGAAAAGACTGCTCGCGTCGGTCGGCATAGCCTTCCTCGTTCTTGCCTTGATATACGTGCTCCCGCCGGCCCTCGGCCAACCATACAGTGGCACCGACCGGGACGAGCCTGTCGGGCTTATTTCAGTCGATCAGATCCTGCCTCCAGGATGGGTCGGCCCGCATCCGGTTTCGGCGGGCCTGCTAAGCAGGAGCCAGATTGATACAAGCACGCTCCAGATACGCGTCAACGGGACAGAATACCCCTCGGACAATGGGGTCAACTGGACCATCTCAAGGATCACCTACCAGGGCCAGGGCGTATACGTCCTATTCTTCATGCAGAACCTCACGAACGAGGCGGTCACAGCCACGTATGAATGGTACACCTCACCTCAGAGCTTCGCCTCCTCATTCCTGTCTTTTGCGGGCATACTCGTCGTGATAAGTGCCACATTCTTCGGAGCCGATGCCCTTGTAAGCGAGTTCCAGAACAGGACTGGGTACCTGATATTCCCTAACCCGATGAAGCGCGAGGTCCTTTTCCTCGGGAAGTTCTCTGCGAGTATGACCGCGGGCGGCATCGTTATCGGTCTATACTATGCAGGCGTCGGGATCACGTCCCTCTTCCAGGCCAGAGGCATTGACGCTGACTTCGTTGCATCCCTGGCCTTCGCCTTTGAGTATCTGTTGGCAGCTATGGCTGTAGCGTACTTGATAAGCGCGATCCTCAAGGGGACAACAGGGGCAACGGTTCTGACGTTCTTCTTGTTCTTCATGATCTTCAACATAATCGATGGAATTGCGATGTTCACTGGCGTGAAGCTGACAGCTTCTTTGCTGTTCTCCGCCGGTGTGATAACGTACATACTCATCGATCCCTACCCGACCGACTGGAACCAGAACTTTCCCGGCGGGTTCAACATCAACAACTTCTATCCTGACCCGGCAACTTCCGCTCTTGTGATGGCGCTATGGGCAGTGATTGCGATTGCTGTTAGCGTCCTCCTGTTCAGGAGAAAGCAACTAGTAGGTTAGATCGTTGGCGGGGGTGGGCTCCGAGGCTGCTGTTGCTGCACGTACCCCCATCTAGCAGTCGGACTGCTCCTGGCGGACATCAGCTCCACAACCCTCATGAAGTCCTTTTTCGTGATGATGCCCACCAGCCTGCCCCGGTCGAGCACCACTAGCCTGTCTATGCCCCTCTCGGCCATGATCCTGAGAGCCTTGGCGGCCTCCAGCTCTGGAGGTACCCAGACGACCTGCCTTGTCATTATCTGGTCCACCGTCACGAACGGCAGGTGCTCCCTCTGAACCCTGTGCGTATCTGAGAGCGTAACGATCCCGACAAGGCCATTATCCACGACTGGGAATCCCATGTGTTTCGTCGCGAGCATGATATCGAGCAGCTGCTGGACCGACATCCTTGGGTGCACGACCTGGACATCGCGGGTCATCAGCTGGCCTACCAACTTCCCCTCCAGGCTGTCCGTCATGACTGTCGATTGCTCTTCTTCAGAAGCGCCGACATAGACGAAGAACGCGATCAGTATCAGCCAGACATTGAACGTGACCAGACCGAAGACGCCCATCGCGATTGCAATGTACCGCCCGATCTTGGCGGCCCTCTTTGTAGCCTCCAGATGGGACATCCTGGAGCTGTAGTACGACCTGAGGACCCTGCCTCCGTCCATTGGGAACGCGGGGATCATGTTGAAGCCCGCCAGTAGGACATTATAGAGCGCCATGAGCCCGAATACGATGGTCACTCCCTCCCAAAGAACGGTCCCGGGCGCGAAGGACTTGAGGGCCAGCATCATCGCGTATGAGAAGACGCCTATAACGAGGCTTGTCAGCGGGCCCGCGAAGGCCATCTTGAGCTCCTGGCCTGGCTGTTTGGGGATCTCCTCCATCGAGGCGACTCCGCCGAAGAGCATCAGTGTGATGCTCTTGATCCGGACGCCATACCTCTTCGCAAGGTATGAGTGCGCAAGTTCGTGCGCCAGTATCGTCGCGAAGAAGAGGATCGCCGCGATAGTGCCAAAGACATACCTCGTGAGGGTGTCAGCCGGGAGATTGCCGAACCCGAGGGCCATCCCGAGCATCCTGCCGGGGGCCTCAGAGAAGACCCAGACGAAGAGCGGAAGGATGACGAGGAATGTGATGTGAAGATAGATCGGGATGCCAAATACCCTCCCTATCTTTATTGAGCCGTTCATCCCTTCGCCCTAAGCCGATGACGCTATTTAATCCTTGGACAGAACTCCTAAGTAACTGGCAGAATCATTTTTCCCGAAAACATCATATAAAAGTAAGACTACTGTCAGTACAACGGGATGGGAATCACTTGCGCTACCCATTAGCTGTGACCATAGCGTTCCTTTGTGTCACTTCGATGCTCCTCCCGTCCCTACCTTCTGATCCGATCATCGGCCCATCCAGTGGCGGATTATCCGATGCAAAGGAGTCCGAATCTCATTTTGGAATTGAGTCACTGATTTTCCCAGGTGGATTAGACACATCCGTTTCGGTCGGCGAGTACCCTCAGATAGCTCGCGCGTTGCTGTTGAGTGGCGGAGCTGTTCGCGCGACCCTTGATGACGTCAACGGGGATGCCAGGTCGGACCTCATCGTTGCAGTGGCAGGTTCCAGAATGATATCGATATTCTTCAGGAATTCAAATGGCAGTCTTCCGTCAGAATCTTCTCTGGACATTCCACTTGATCGCATCCCGATTTCTGTGACAACCGTGGACGTGTTTGATGAGGGTAAGCCGGGAATCGCAGTTCTTGAAAGAAAGAGAAGCGACTCCGATTCGGACTATCTCAGGTTGTTCAACCTGACTTCGGGTCCTGGGTACTATGAGGTCCTCAATAAGACGCTTTACGACAATCCCGTCGGGTTCGTAGTCGATGACTTTGCCGGAGATCAGCATCCTGACATTGCGGTGGCATATGCGGGCCTAGATCCGATGAATCAGTCCGGACTCATCGAGATCAGAGAGGGCCCTAAGTACAGTAGTTATTTTCAGATTGCCGCTGGGAGAGGAACGAACGGGATTGTCTGTGGCGATTTTGATGGAAATGATTCCTTTGACCTTGCGATATCCAACCGATATGACCACAATGTCATGATTTTCCACCAACCGTTGTCGCTTGGGATGCCTCCGAGCAGAGTCCTAACCGTGGACGGTAGTCCCGCTGCGTTGGCTCAAGGCATGCTTGATTCAGACATCCTCGATGACATTGTTGTTGCTACGGATTCTCCATCGGCTCTGCATTTCTACTTTCAAGACCTAGGCCAGATCTCGGAGACAGAGCTCTACAATAGGTCCCTTGGGTTCTCGCCGAGCGGCGTGGTCACTGGACCGATGAACAACGCCAGCCGAGACGATATCCTGGTTCTGAGCCAGCAGAGCAGCCTGGCTGCGGGATTCTATCAAAACCCGACCTCGCCTATCTGGAAATCTGTTCCGGATTTCATGTTTCCCACGGGCGATGGTCCCAGGGGCGCCCTGATCGGCCAGCTTGACGGAGCCGCTGGGAACGAGATTGCCATCGCGAGCGCGAGGTCCGACTGGTCCGGCTCTTCAATAGGTTTGTATTCTAGAAGCCAGTCGAACGGTTTCTCCAACAGCAATCTAACCATTTGGACTAACTCGTCATATGAGGCATCTGCTTTCGATCTGGGCGACATCAATGGCGACCTGACGAACGACCTAGTCCTTCTCGTCCCCGCTCTGAACTCCTTCGCGTTCATGCTGGACTGTGCTGGTGACTGGCAGGTTGTACCCTTGGGACACACGCCCACCAAGCTGGTCGTGAAGGATGTCAATGATGACGGTACATGTGAGGTTGTAACCTCGAGCAGCCTGCTCTCTGACATAACGATCTCCTCCTGGAACTCTTCAGAACCGAGCTTCTTCACTTCTAGAATCCTCGAATGCGCTGGCACGGTCCATGACTTCGAGTTCGGGGACTTCAACGATGACGGGTTTGTTGACCTGGCGGTGGCCACGGGTGTCGGGGATATCGAAGTATTCTACAACGACGGACTCGCATCAGCCTACAGCTCCCGCACCGACATCCCTGTTGGTGCATCGGGCTCGTCATCGGATCTGGCAGTAGGGGATTTCAACCACGACTCAAAGGCAGATGTGGCCATCACGCTTCCCAGCAGGAGGGCCGGCATCCTGCTTCAGAATGAATCAGACGCCCCGCTCGCATTGCCCTTCAGCATGATTCTCCAGGCCAGTGCCGGCCTTGACTTCGACAAGATCTGGAGCGGCGACCTAACAGGTGACGGCAGGACTGACATCGCGGCGATGCGGCCATCCGACCCAAGCCTCTACCTGTTCGACCAGGTCGACTTCGAGACCGCCCCTCACCCCTCGGTGCTCTTGACATTTCCTGAGATGCCGATCTTCGCCTCAGTCATCGATGCGACCGACGATGGTTTCTCCGATATCCTCGCGATATTCGGCTCCCCGGACTTGTTGTTCCTCTACAAACAGGACTCCGGCGTGCTCCCAACAAGCCCCTCCATGACCTTCGTCTGCGGCGGAAGACCCAGCTGGGCTCTCATCGGAGATGCGACACAAGATAACAAGGCGGAACTCCTGGTCAGCGACTCATCGTCACATTCGATCTCCGTTTTCAAGCAGGCGAACTTCGCTCCGATAGCCCACGCAGGAGGGCCATACACGACCATGCAGGGCGACTTGTTGGGGTTCAATGGCTCGGTGACGACTGGGATATCCGAGCTTCCCTTCATTGAGTTCGATTGGGACTTCGGGGACGGAACGTCCCCCACCGGATGGATCAAGGACTCCCACCCGGTTCACGCCTATGCTGATATCGGGAACTATACTGCGATCATGACCGTGAGAGATCCATTTGGCATGATTGACACCGACCAGGCTGATGTCAATGTCTCCGATTCGATACCTCATGTTGACTTCACCTGGACCCCCCTGAACCCGAGAGAGGGAGAAACGGTCACCCTCAACGATACCACCGTCTCCCACGACCCAGTCGCGGAGTACGATTGGATGGTCGACAATGTCACGGTCTCGACCGGCCTGGTCCGGACCCTGACTATGGAGTTCGATGACGGGATCCATAATGTGACGCTGACAGTTCACGACTCTGACGGCTCTGTCGCCAACGTGTCGAAATCGTTCTATGTCAGCGTGACGAACCCAGAACTGCAGCTCTCTGCGCCTGACGTGGTATCCGAGGGCGACGACGTGAACATCTCTGTGGCTGTGGATTCCTGGCACAACGGTCCCGTGGATTCGATTGTGCTCTACGAATGGGACTATTCGTACAGCGGCATCTCCTTCCTGACGGATGAGGAGACCGGGACATCGAATTACACTCACCACTCGTTCAGAGCCTCTGGGACATCTCAGGTTTACACAGTCGCGGTCAGGGTCACGGACATCGACGGGGACTGGAATACAAGCGCGGTCAACATCGAAGTCCTGGATATCGGCCCGACCTCGTCCTTCTTGTTGTCCACGCCCGACCCGATGGAAGGCGTACCGTTCACCTTCCAGGAAACGGTCGTCACATGGGACGGAATCCAGGATTGGCTCTGGAACCTGACCTATGCCAATGGGACGCCCGTCAGCTATTCCTACGATCCTCAGGCGAACGGGACGGCCATGGCTGGCACGGAGTTTGTCCTTGGCAACGGCGACTATGTGATGTCGCTCCGAGTCTCGGAGCCCGACGGCGACACGGATATGTTCGACCTTGCGTTTACCGTCCGAGAGATACCTCCGTCCATAGTGCTCATCACCCTGCCCCATCGCACACCGGTCAATTGGTACAGGGAGTTCGAGCGCGTGGACCTCTCCGCTATCATTACGAGCTATGACCCCGTCGTGAGCTACGAATGGGATTTCGATGCTCCTGGCGCGCAGTTCATCTCCAATCAGCTGACAATTCAGAACTATACGCACTATAGCTACAACTCGTCCGGCAACTTCACGGCGAAGGTGAGGGCGACGGATAGCGACGGATCCTCAGCGATCCAGATTGTCGACATCGAGATCGTGGACACGCCTCCGTCTGGCAGCTTCTCTGACTATGTCGAAGTGCTGCGATCAGACCCGAACCAGACCTCGACGATCACTTTCGACGCAACTGCCCTGGCGATCGCATATCCGGACATCTCCAACACCCTTTGGGAGTTCGGCGATGGAGCGCGCGAGCTTATCACCGCCCCTCCCTCGATTCCGATGGTGCACACGTACGCCCCGACAAGGAATTACGACGCGAACATCACGGTCACGGACGATGACGGTAACAATCTCGTCCTTCGAACGACGCTACTCATGATCGAGCCAACACTGACGCTGGACTATCCCACAGGTGACTGGGTGGTTCGGTCTGGGACGAACATCAAGTTCCTGGTTGACGATGATGCCCGCCCGTTGGTATCGGTCAAGTACGCCGTTAATGGTGGGGCATATGTCGATTTCGTCACGCTGTATGCGATCAACACGACCGGATGGCTGGACGGCAACTATTCGATAGACGTCCGGGCGGAGGACAAGGACGGGAACATCGCGTTCCTGAGAGGAGCCGTTATCTACATCGATGACATGGTCCCGACCTTCACGATCACAACTCTCGCGACTTCGGTCTACGGAGGTAAGAAGCTCAACATCTCGACCAACATCTCAGACCCGCATGTTGACCCGAGCGAGGTCATGCTATACGTGAAATTCCCTGGTGATTCGAATTACTCAGCGATGCCGATGGATGGCGCGGGAGAGGGCGTGTACTATAGGCTCGTCGAGGTCCCGATGCGGTCCGGCGAGATCGAGTACTACATCTATGCCATGGACCTCGCGGGAAACTCCGCGCATAGCCAGACATACTCGGTCCAGGTCAAGCTCAGGTTCATAGATGTCGCATGGCCCTACATGCTCGGGCTCGCAATCCTCGCAGCCGTAGGAACGGGCGCGTACTTCCTAAGGGAGGTGAACATCGCGGTCGACGAGATCTTCGTCGTATACAACGATGGCCGGATGCTCGCCCACAGCACCAGGAGGCTCAAGCCAGGGATGGACGACCAGGTCCTGAGCGGCATGTTCGTCGCGATCCAGGACTTCGTCAAGGACTCCTTCAAGGACGAGACCTCGTTCACCCTCAGGAAGCTGGATTTCGGAGAGAAATCCATTCTCATAGAGAAGGGGAAGTACCTTTTCCTCGCGGTCATACTGCACGGCAAGGCCTCCAGAAAGGTCGTTTCGAAGATGAAGCGGATTGTGGACGAGATAGAAGAGAAGTTCGAGTTCCACCTCATAGATTGGGACGGGGACCTCGAGAAGTTCAGAGGACTCAGCGATAACGTCAAGAGGATCTACTCAAAATCGCCCCTACTTCGCATTGGCAGAGGCAGGGAGAACACATAGGTGATTCCTTGGCACTGCCTCTTCCGGACCTCCTGACGGCCGTTGGCGTGACTGCGTTTTGCATCGCCATGGCCGTCGCATCCTACAAGCGCCGGATATTCGAGCTGTCGGGCTCTGTCACAGCGTTCGCGGTCGGCATGATAATAGGCCTGTGCGGGGACGTCCTCTGGCTCGTGCTCCTACTTGTCTTCCTTATCACCAGCTTCGGCGCAACGAGGTACAGGTTCGAGTGGAAGAAATCCGAGGGGTTCCAAGAGGGAAAAAAGGGGGAGCGCACGTGGAGGAATGTCGCAGCGAATGGGGCGATACCGACCATCATCGCCTTCGCGAGCTTCGTAACCGCTGCCCTGGACATTCAAGGCGTCACGAACGGCAACCTCTTCCCGAAGGACATCGCGAGCTATTTGTTCGTCTCCGCGATCGCAGTCGCGGCCTCGGACACAGCAGCGAGCGAGATAGGCATCGTAGACCCCAGGGTGTTCATGATCACCACATTCAAAAGGGTCAAGCGCGGGACCGACGGTGGCGTGTCACTGACCGGCCAGCTCATTGCGTTCGTAGCTGCTGCGTACACATCGGCCGTGGCCTATATCGTGTTCGCGGGGTTCGACATAAGCCTCCTGTCCGGCCCCCTGACCGTGTTCGTCCCTATGCTTTGTGGTTTTCTGGGATGTCAGGTCGATAGCGTGATCGGCGCGACTTTGGAACGAGATGGCAGGATTGGCAAGCTCGGCAACAATTTCTTTTCGATAGCGATTGGCACGTTTATCGCGCTGCTGATTTCCATCGCAGCTGCTTAGGCCTTGGACAGGACCGCCGCGTAGACCGGGCCCTTACCGTCCTCCTGGAAGATCTCCTTTATCTTCCAGCCTGATTTGTCACACATAACCTTCATCTCTTCGGGAGTGATGAACAGAAGGTCCGACCAGTTCGTGACCAGGCCTCTGTACTTCAGCCTTAACCTGATCTGGCCAGGAGACTTGCCCTGCTTCCTGTTGAGCTCGTGGTACCTGAGATGGTCTTCCTTGTCCGTCCTCAAAGGATCGACCGTTTCGGCAAGGATTACTCCCTCATCCGTGAGAATGCTTCTGAGCCTCACGAGCATGCTGACGACGCCCTCGGGACTTCCGCAGAGTCCGAAGTTATTTCCGAAGGCGATCGCTGTGTCGAAGCTATTGTCCTCGAACTCCAGGTTGCATGCGGACATCGCAACGAGATTCTTCACCCCTCTGGCCCTCGCGACGTCCAGTGCCAGTTCGGACAGGTCTATCCCGGTGACGTTCATGCTCCTTTTCTGGAGGTAGAGTGCGACCCTGCCGGCGCCAGAGCCGATATCCAGAACCCGCCCTTTTGCGTACTCGAGCGCCTTCTTCTCGCACTCAGGGAACTCGGAGTAGTCGCAGAAGTAGGACTCCATGTTGTCCCAATCGAGGTATCCGTCGCTGCGCTCAATAGTCAAGCTCGGCGACCTGCCCTCGAGATAGTCCAGATACGCGTGCCCCATCGCGTCAGGTGCCATTTCCACTGAGGATAGATTGGCTGCGGACAATAAGCTTTGCTAGAGCCGCTCGACGGCGTGGATCAGGCCCTCGAGTCTTGAGACGTGCCCATCAGCGTCCGGGGATCGAAGTGTCTCGGGGGATAGCGCCTGGATTGCGTGCATTCCTACGCTCTTGGCTGCCTCGACGTCCTTTTCCGGGTCGTCTCCTATGTGTACTGCCGATTTTGGCAACACCTTGAGCTGCTCGAGGGTCACCTTGAACATGCCCTTCGCAGGCTTTCTCACAAGAATCTCGTTCGAGAAAGTCGTGACATCGAAGCATCCGAGGATGCCCAGGTCCTTCATGACGATCCTCAGAGTAGATCCGGGCGTCTTCCCCGTATTCGAAATCAAACCGAGCCTGTACCCTCTGTCCTTGATCGCTTGAACGGCCTCCTTTGCGTTTGGCAGGAGCCCAGGAGGAAAGTCAAGGATGCTATTTGCGTAGGCGTTCTCGATTGCTGAGAACTCGTCCGTCGCGAGCGCTCCTGCCAGTCGACACTCTATGCAGTTGAGCATGAACAACACCTGTTCCCTCACCGGCATGTCGCGCGCCTTCCCCCACGTCATCTCGAGGAACGCCCCAAGCTTCTGGTACGCCTCTGTGACATCCTCCCTTGTGTGCGGATGTCCTCCTGATTCGAGAACAGAAGCAATTCGTTCGATCCGAAGCTGCGCGACCTTCTCTGAATTCCCAGGGGCCTCTTTGATCAGCGTATCCCAGAGGTCGAAGGTGACGGTCGATATCTTCTTCATGCCACGCTCGCACGTTGATGGGCCATCACGTAGTCAAGGAGATTGTTTCTACTATTCGGGAGGTTCTTCGCCATGCGCGCGTGCATAGATTCGTTCGTTCGGCGGGCCAGGCGTCTCAACAAGGCTTAAATACGACATCGTGTTTAGCCGTCCCCACAGAGAGGTTTGACGGCCATAGTGGCGGGGCCACACCTGGTCTCTTTCCGAACCCAGAAGTTAAGCCCGCCTACGTTCTCTGCGGTACTGAGGTGCGCGAGCCCTCGGGAAGCCTAAGGCCCTTGCGGCCTCTCGGCTATAGCGGCTAGATGCGCTAGCCAGGTACCTTCGGGTACAGGGTGAACCGCATCGCTTGAACCCGCTACGGTCGCGGAAAGCCGTCAGCCACTCTGCGCTTTCACTTTTTCCATCCCTTTGACATTCTTGAGGAAGGGTTTATATCAGCCCAGATAGCTCATTGACAAGGAGCTGGCCCCCTTGGCTCTTACTGATAGTGACAAGCTGATTCTGATCGCGGTCCTGGTGGCCATTATGACCTTTGTCTTATTCTTTGAGTTGAGAATCATGAGGAACAAGTCCAAGGAAACCAGGGTTCAGAGCCTCAAGAAGGATGAGGCGTACAATGCAATCCTGACGTGCAGGTCTGTGTTGAACGTCCTTGAAAGGCAGGGCACGAACGTCCGCGAACCGCGGGCATTAGTGGACAAGGCCAAAGAGGCGATGCTCAAGGGGGACTACGAGCGCGCAATGGATCTTTGCGAGCGCGCGCGAGGTGAGATGACGAAGTTCCGGAGATTGGCCCCTGCAGGAGCCAAGGAGGAGGACGCCGAGATCTCGGACAGAGAGCGCCTCGAGGAGGTCGCGAAGAAGATCGTGACCGATGGCGATACCGAGGATTCTGGAGACACCTACTCCGGCACGAGGCTCACATCTGCAAGGGGTCCCGAGTTCCTGAGCGCCAAGTTCGAGCTGGGAACTGCGAAGGCGGAAATTCACAAAGCCGCCTCGAGCGGGAAGGATGTGTCGAAGGCCGAAGGGATTCTGGAGGACGCCCAGGCAGAGTTCGATGCGGGCAACTACCCGAAGACTCTGTCGCTGTCGGTCAAGGCGCGCAAGGAGATCAGCACTGAAGCCTCCAAGGAGTCGATCAGGCTGAAGACCGCCCCTCCTGAAGAGACAGAGGTTGAGGAGGCAGAGGAGCCGTTCGCCAAGGACAGATGTAATGCCTGTGGCGAGCCCGTCGAGCCCGGAGATGCCTTCTGCGGGATATGCGGTGCGAAAGTGCAGAAGGAAGTCGTGTGCCCGAACTGCGGGTACAAGCCGAAAGGCCCGGACGAATTCTGCAGGAAGTGCGGGGCGAAGCTATCCTAGTGTCTTGATTCTTGCCACTTGTTGTTCACAATAATGGCAGCTAGGGCGCCCGCTCCGAAACCGTTGTCTATGTTGACCACGCCAATTCCGCTGGAGCAACTCGAGAGCATGCCAAGAAGTGCGGCGATGCCGCTGAAGCTAGCTCCGTAGCCGACGCTAGTTGGCACAGCGATCACGGGTTTGCTGGTCATGCCAGCAACGACGCTTGGAAGCGCTCCTTCCATGCCAGCGAGGACAACGATCACGTCTGCTGCGTCGAACTGTTTCATGTTCGAAGTCAGCCTGTGCATCCCAGCGACGCCTACATCGTACAGCCTGTCCACCTCGCACCCCATGAGCTCGCAGGTGACCGCTGCTTCCTCAGCAACTGGTATGTCCGAGGTCCCTGCGGTGACAACGAGAACGCGACCGTGCCTCTGCCTATCCTCAACACCCACGGTCGCAATCTTGGCTTCGTCGAACCATCGGGCGTCCTTTCCGAACCTCTTCTTCAGCTTCGAGAAAGTGGACTTTGGCATCCTCGTGAAGACAGCCTCGCCATTCCTCTGGAGGGTCTTCTCCGCGATCTTGATGATCTGTTCGTCCGTTTTCCCGGGCGTGTAGATCGCCTCGGGTATTCCCTTCCTCAGCTCACGGTGGTGGTCGAGCTTGGCGAAGCTCAGGTCTTCATAGGGGAATGTTCTCAGCCTCTCCAACGCCTCGGCGACCGTCATCCTGCCGGAGCTCAGGTCCCGGAGTATCTTCTCGATCTTCTTCGGAGTCATCTTCCCAGCACCTCGTTCAGGCTCCCGGTCCTATAGCCCTCCAGGTCAACTGTGACATAGCTAAACCCAAGGGATCTTAGTCTGTTCGCAATCACTTTGCTCGTTTTGCCGGACGTGAGTTCCGGGATATACCTTCTATCGACCTCGATCCGGGCAATATTGCCATGTGCCCGGACTCTGACATTCTCGAGGCCCTTCGAGCGCAGGAAGTCCTCCGCCTTTTCGATCCTCTCGAGCTTGACTCTGGTGATCTTCTCGCCATAGGGCACTCTTGAGGCCAGGCATGGGCTAGAGCTTTTCTTCGACGTGGGGAGCTCCAACAACTCTGAGATCCTTCGGATTTCCGACTTCGTCAGGCCGGCCTCCGTCAGAGGGCTTCGTACGCCTAGCTCCTGCTTCGCCTTGGACCCGGGCCTGTAATCCAATCGGTCATCTGCGTTCGTCCCATCTACAACCGCTCGGAGGCTGTTCTCATGCGCGACTCTCCAGATGGCTTTCATGTCTCCTCGCTTGCACAAATAGCATCTATTTGGCGGGTTGCTCACGAACCTCCGTTCCCGGAGCGGGTCCAGATCGAGCACCACGTGCTTTATCCCGATCTTCTTCGCAACGGCTCTTGCATTCCTGAGCTCGCTCTTGGGATACAGGGGCGATGTGATTGTGATTGCGACTGCTCGATCTCCAAGCTCATCAGCGGCTATCTTCGCAACGAGTGTCGAGTCAGTCCCGCCTGAGAAGGCCACTGCAGCGCCACCCAGCGAACGGATTATGGTTCTTAGCCTGCTGAGCTTGCTCTCAAGTCTGTTCATCGTACGTGTCGGAACAACTGGCCTTTATTTCAAGGTTAGTAGACGAGGGCAGAGTCAGCCGATGTCGATTCAGCGATCACCGTGGCTGCGGCGATAATCTTCGCGCCAGGGATCAGGTCAGCCTCAGTGATGTTCCTCGCCTTAAGACATGGCGCGCAGACCAGGATCTTCCCTCCCATTCCCATATAGGAATTCATCAGATCCTGAAGCGGTGGGAAACCCTCGGCGTGTATGAATCTCGCCTGATCCTTCACCGCTAGCATGACCCCGACGGACTGCAGTATCACTACTGCATCGGTCTCGGATGCAAGAGCTGCATTCGCCATCACAAATGGTATCGTTGCCCTATCCGGATCCTCGCCAGCATGCGTGCCCACAAGGACCATTTTCTTGGAAGCCATATCTTTCCACCTATGATTACGAGATCGTTTTCTGAATAGATGCTTCTTGGGCCGAATTCAGGAGCTGCCATTGTAGAGACATTTCGTGACCCGTGATCTATCCGGTTTGCCCCTTCGGTGTTTGTCGAATTAACGAATAGTAATATATAGCGAACAATGGGCATAGATTGGACCGTGGGCGGGGGTTCGAAGGAGCAATAATGCC
>Ga0315286_10003547_pt1 | contig 14791 bp, 9 predicted proteins | sample YL17G10_0_MG_FD_205038 | JGI IMG/M metagenome (GOLD analysis project Ga0315286, IMG submission 205038) | Sediment microbial communities from Yellowstone Lake, YNP, Wyoming, USA - YL17G10_0 | ecosystem: Environmental > Aquatic > Freshwater > Lake > Sediment | place: USA: Wyoming | collected...
CGGTCATGACCGAGGTGGTGACGCCGGTCACCTTGATGTCCATCTGCAGGGCCGTGACGCCGTCAGCGGTGCCGGCGACCTTGAAGTCCATGTCGCCGTAGTGATCCTCGGCTCCCGCGATGTCGGTCAGCACGGCGTACTTGCCGGTCGTCTCGTTCATGACGAGGCCCATCGCGATGCCCGCGACGGCCGCCTTGAGCGGCACACCGGCGTCCATCATCGACAGCGACCCGCCGCACACGCTGGCCATCGACGACGACCCGTTCGATTCGAGGATGTCGGACACCACGCGAATCGTGTACGGAAACGTGTCCTCCGCCGGAATCATCGGCAGCAGCGCCCGCTCGGCCAGCGCGCCGTGTCCGACTTCGCGACGGCCGGGGCCACGCAGAAACGCCACTTCGCCGACCGAGAAGGGCGGGAAGTTGTAGTGCAGCATGAAGCGTTTGTAGACTTCGCCGTCGACCATCTCGATCTTCTGCTGGTCGTCCGAGGTGCCGAGCGTCGTCGTGACGAGCGCCTGAGTCTCGCCGCGCGTAAACACGGCCGATCCGTGCGTCCGGGGCAGCAGGCCGACTTCCGACCAGATCGGGCGGACCTGGTCGAAGGCGCGGCCGTCGAGCCGCAGTCCGCGCTCCAGAATCTCGTCGCGAAGGACCTTCTCCTTGAGTTTCTTGAAGATGACCTTGGCCTCGGTCTTCCGCTCGACTTCCTGGTCCGGAATCGACGCGAGGAGGTCTGCCAGCACCTGGTCCACGCGTCCGAGGTACTCGAGCTTGCCTCGAGTCCGCATGGCCTCGCCGAGCGGAACGTAGATCTTCTCTTCGACCTCGCGGTAGACGTCAGCGGCGATGGTCTTGGCCTGGACCGTCGTCTTGGGCTTTCCGCACGTCTTCGCCATCTCGTCGATGGCGTCCACCAATTCCTTGATGGCCGCGTGCGCCAGGTCGAGCGCCTTGACGATGCGCTCCTCGCTGACTTCCTTCGCACCGGCCTCGACCATCATGATGCTGTCGCGCGTGCCGGCGACCACGATGTCGAGCAGGCTGCGCTTGCGCTGTTCGTAGGTCGGGTTGATGACCAACGCGTCGTCGACCAGGCCCACCCGGACGCCGGCCAGGGTCTTCTGAAACGGAATGTCCGAGATCGCCAGGGCCGCCGACGCACCCGTCAGGGCGAGCACGTCCGGGTCGTGGTTCTTGTCGGCCGAGAGCACCAACGCGATGATCTGTGTCTCGCGGCGCCAGCCCGTCGGGAACAGCGGCCGCAGCGGACGGTCAATCACGCGGCTGGTCAGCACTTCCTTCTCGGTGGGTTTGCCCTCGCGCTTGAAAAAACCGCCAGGAATCCGCCCCGACGCATACGTGCATTCTTTGTAGTCGACCGTGAGCGGCAGGAAGTCGATGCCGACGCGTTCGTTGGCGGACGCGCACGCGGTCACCAGCACGACCGTGTCGCCGTAGCGGACGATGACCGCGCCATTCGCCTGCTTCGCGAGCTTGCCGGTCTCGATCGACAGCGTCTGCCCGCCGAGCGTGAGTTCTTTCTTATGCATGATGTCTGTCTTTCTGCAAGGGAACCGTTGGTCCCAGATCTGCTGTCGTGGAATGCGGACTCCGGGCACGAGACGGCGGCCGGCGGGCATCACGTGCCAGCCGGCTTGCCACCTACTTGCGGATACCGAGGCGCTGGATCAGCGTGACATAGCGCGCGGAGTCCTTGCGCTTGACGTAGTCCAACAGGCGCCTGCGCTGGCCGACCAACATCAGCAGGCCGCGGCGTGAATGATGGTCCTTGGCGTGGACCTTGAAGTGATCGGTCAGGTAAGTGATGCGCTCGCTCAGGATCGCCACCTGGACTTCGGGGGATCCGGTGTCGCCGTCGTGCGTCTCAAACGACTTGATGAGATCGGTCTTTCGTTCTTTGGTCAGTCCCACGTCAGTCTCGCCTCCACGAACGGTCCAGATCCGCGTCTGTTGACGCGGCCCGGTCCCGCCGTCACGAAATTTCTTACGCCTTCAAAACGAATATGTTACACCAGCACGACTGTTGGATGCAAAACCGGCCCAGGCACGTTGTCGGCGATGGCGTCGGCGATGGCCAGCAGGGCGCCGTCTGGTCCGACCAATCGGACCCGATCCGGCCATGCGTGCCCGCCCGGGGGCTCGCGAAGCTCGGAGGGGCCAATGTTGCGCCCATGCCTCACATACTGCACCCCGATTTCGGTGACGGCCACGGCCGGGAGCCCAGTCAACAGGCTGTCGAGAGGGACCATTCGCGAGAGCAGCGAGGCTCGCTGGTCCGGCACGGCGTCCAGCGTCACCGCCGAATCCAGGCCGAATACTCCACTTCGTGTCCGGCGCAGGCTTTCCAGATAGGCGCCTGTTCCCAGCGTGACTCCGAGGTCGTAGGCGAGCGACCGGACGTAGAAGCCCGCAGAACAGGTGAGACGGATGTCAACCAGGTCGCCATCCATTCCCACAACCTCCACGCAATGCAGCGTGACGGCCGACGCCGGGAGCTCGACGGCGATCCCACGCCGGGCCCGCTCGTAGGCACGCACCCCTGCCGTCATCTTGGCCGAATAGGCGGGCGGAACCTGCATCAAGGGGCCGACAAAACTCCGGAGGGTGTCACCGACCCTCTGTTCTGAAGGCCGGATGCTCCCGGGGGGAGCCTCGAAGGTGACCGATCCGGTCACGTCGTAGGAATCCGTGGCGCGTCCCAGCCGTATCCGGGCGTCGTACTCCTTCTCGGCGCCCGAGAAGAACTGAGCGAGGCGTGTGGCCTGCCCGACCACCAGCGGAAGCACGCCGGTCGCAAATGGATCCAGCGTCCCCGTATGGCCAACCTTCATGTGTCGCAAGGCCCGGCGCACGACCGCCACCACGTCGTGAGAGGACATGCCGGCGGGTTTGTCGAGAACCAGGATGCCGCCGCGGTCAGAGGCCCTGCCCGCGGTGGCTCGCAGGTCCGCCTGTGCCTCAGTCCCTGGACTCATGAATCTGGCGTGGGATCGATTCGCGCGGGACCGTGCGCCGAGTCGCCGCGATCATCAGAGATCAGGGTTTGAAGAGTCCCCTCCGGTCCGTCATTCCGGCGAACGCCGGAATCCAGGGCTGGACCCCGGCTTTCGCCGGGGTGACGAAGAGGTGGCTGAGTTGACAAGATCAAGCCCATAGCAGATGCCTATTCACTGGCGCGTCCGGCCGCCGGGTGTGCGGCCAACTCTGGAAGGATGCGTGCCAGCACGGTCTCGCGAACGTGGGACAGATCGCCGGCAATCGTACAGCCCGACGCATTCTTGTGGCCGCCGCCGGAGAAACTGCGGGCGACGGCCCCGACATCGACGTGGCCCTTTGAGCGGAAGCTGACGCGGTACGTGCCGTCTCCAGCCTGCTTGAAGAACACCGCCGCCTGGATGTCTTTCACGCTCAGCGGAAGATTGATCAGCATGTCGCTGTCTTCTGGTGTCGCCCCGGCCGCTGCCAGCGTGGCATCGTCGAGGTGGAGCAGGGCGAGGCGTCCGGACGCCTGGATGTCGAGCGACTGCAGCACCGCGCCCTGCAGGCGCAAACGGCCGAGCGTCGTGCTGTCGTACAGCCGCCGGGCAGTGAGGACCGGGTCGGCGCCGGCCGCAACGAGCCGGCTGGACATGGCGAAGGTCCGCGGCGAGACGCCCGGATAGCGGAAGGATCCGGTGTCGGTGACGATGGCGACGAACAACTGCGTGGCCATTTCTGGCGTCACTGGGGCACCCAGTTCGTCGATCATCTCGAACACCATCTCGCCAACGGCCGCGTAGGTGCCGTCGAACCAGCACGCGTTCCCGTAGCCCGAGTTGCCCTGGTGATGGTCGACGTTGATGACGACGCAATGATCAAGACCGCCGAGCCCGGTGCGTTCGAGATCGCCGCACTCGAGCGCGACGAGCGCCTCGGTGTCTGCCGGCACCGTCTCGGCCACCACGATGTCGGACACCCCGGGGAATTCGGTGAGCGGCGCCGGCACCGGATCGCGGTTGATGACGCGGGCGTCCTTGCCGATGGCCTTCAGGGCGCTGGCCAGCGCGAGCGCCGATCCGATGGAATCACCATCCGGGCGGACATGCGACGTGACCACGATCCGCTGATAGCGGCGTACCTGGTCGCAGACGTCCCGACAGGGGGTGGCACTACTGCTCATGCGGGGGCTCTTCGTCCTGGGCGGGGCGGTCGCGGCTGGCCTCTTCTTCGTGGATCTGGTGGAGCAGTTTTTCGATCCGGTCGTGCTGCTCGACCGACTGATCGAACCGGAACTCGATCTCGGGCATGCGACGAAGCGTCAACCGGCCCGCTAGCTGATGCCTGACAAACGGCGTGGCCCGGAGCAGCGCCTTGGCCGTTTCCTTGCGCGCGGTCTCGTCGGTCATGGTCGTGTAGTACACCCGGGCGATCTGCAGATCGGAGGTCACCTGAACCCTGGTGATTGTGATGAAGCCGATCCTGGGATCGTGCACCTCGCGGGCGACGATCTCGCTCGTCTCCGCGCGGATCTGGTCGCCGAGCCGATCTGGTCGAAATCCCTGTGCCATGCCGTGCTACCTGAGAAACTCAACGTCCCTGCGGGTGATCAGGCCGGGCTCGAGGCGCTCGATTTCGCTGGCGACCGCCGCGAGTTCCCGTTCGGCCTGGTGTTCCGACGTGGACACGGTCACGATGCCGAGGCCGGCGCGCTGCCAGAGATCGTGATGCTCGACCTCGGCGACGGCCACATTGAACTTCGCCAGCCGATCCTTGAGTCGCCTCAACACCATACGTTTGTCCTTGAGCGACCCCGAACCGGGCAGGAAGAGTTCGACAGACAAGAGCGCGACAACCATGGCGGTGTCTCGATGGTCAGGCGTCCGCCGGCGCTACGCGGTCGTGAGCGGCGCGACCTTTTCGATCATGTAGACTTCGATCACGTCGCCGACTTTGATGTCGTTGAAGCGCTCGAAGCCGATCCCGCATTCGGCTCCTGACTTCACCTCGCTGACATCGTCCTTGAACCGGCGCAGCGATCCGATCTTGCCCTCATGGACGACGACATGATCGCGCAGGAGCCGCGACTGCAGATCCCCGGTGCGCGCCACGCGACCCTCGACGACCATGCATCCCGCGATGGTGCCGAACTTGGGCACCTTGAATGTCTCGCGCACTTCGGCCGATCCGACGCGCACCTCGCGGAAGGTCGGCTCGAGCAGACCCGCCATCGCCTTCTTGATCTCGTCGGTCACGTGGTAGATCACCGAGTGCTGCCGGATCTCGACGCTCTCGCGCTCGGCCAGGTCGGCCGCGTTGCGGTCCGGCCTCACGTTGAAGCCGATGATGACGGCGTTTGATGCCGACGCCAACAGCACGTCCGATTCGTTGATCGCGCCAGCGCCCGAGTGGATGATGCGGATCTTCACCTTCTCGTCGGACAGCTTGCCGAGCGTGTCGGCCAGCACTTCGGCCGAGCCCTGCACGTCGGCCTTGACGACGATGGGGAGTTCCTTGATCCCGCCCTCGATCTGCTGCTTGAGCGATTCGAGCGTCAGACGCGACGACTTGGCGCCGAGCGCGCGTTCCTTGGCCTGCGTCTGCCGGAAGTTCACCACCTGGCGTGCCTTGGCCTGATCCGCGATGACCTGGAACGTGTCGCCTGGCTGCGGCAACGCCGTCAGGCCCAGCACCTCAACAGGCGAGGACGGACCGGCCAGCTTGATCGGGCGGCCGCTGTCGTCGAACAACGCGCGGATCTTGCCGATCACCGATCCCGCAATCACCGTGTCACCAACCCGCAGCGTGCCGTTCTGGACCAGCACCGTGGCAACAGGGCCGCGACCTCTGTCCAGTTTGGCTTCGAGCACAGCACCCTGGCCCGGGGCCTTCGGGTTGGCCTTCAGGTCCCCGATGTCGGTGACGAGCAGGATCATCTCGAGCAGCAGTTCGATATTCTGCCGCTTTTTGGCCGAGACCGGCACGGTGACCGTCTTCCCTCCCCACTGTTCGGGCATCAGATCGAGGTCGGCCAGGTCCTTCATCACCCGTTCCTGGTTGGCTTCGGGCTTGTCGATCTTGTTGACGGCCACGATGATCGGCACGCCGGCCGCGCGTGCGTGGTCGATCGCTTCGCGCGTCTGCGGCATCACGCCGTCGTCGGCGGCCACGACGAGGATGACGATGTCGGTGACGCGCGCGCCGCGGGCTCGCATCAACGTGAACGCTTCGTGACCAGGCGTGTCGAGGAACACCACGGGCCGGCCGTTCACCACGACCCGGTACGCGCCGATGTGCTGGGTGATACCGCCGGCTTCGCGCTCCGCGACCTTGGTCTCACGGATCGCGTCGAGCAGCGTCGTCTTGCCGTGGTCGACGTGACCCATGACAGTCACGACCGGGGCACGCATCACCTGATCTTCTGGCTGGCTGTCTTCGGTTCCGACCTCGATGACTTCTTCCTCGAAGCTGCGCATCTTGACTTCGGCGCCGAATTCGCGCGCCAGCGACGTCGCCATCTCGGTGTCGAGCGTCGTGTTGATCGTGATCATGATGCGCCGGTCGAGCAGCTTCTTGAGGATGTCCTTGGCGCGAATCTCAAGCTTGTCGCTGAGGTCCTTGACCGTCATCCCCTCGGCCAGCGTAATCGTGCGTGTGACCGGTGGTGGCGTCGCTTCGATCGCCGTCGTCGGCTGCGAACTGTCCCGGCTGGGGCCTCGTCGGGTCGGTCGTCCCCCCGGGCGGCCCATCGGCCGACGCGGAGCCTGCCGTCCGACGACGGGCCTGGCCGGAGCCGTCGGCGCGCCCGGCCGCGCGCCAGGCATGCCTGGCTGCTGCGCACGCAACGGCTGTGACGGCAGGGGTCGCGGGCCTCCGGTGACGGGCGGTCGTGTGGCGTACGGTGGTCGAAGGGCTGGCCGAGCCGGCATCGGGGGCCTCGGCGCGGCCGGGGGCGTCGGTGCCTTGGCGGCTGGCGTCGTCCCGGCTGGTGTCGCGGCCGGACGTACCGGTGGCCGTGGAGGAAGCGGGCGAGCGATGGGCTGAAGCGGAACGTGTTTCCGGGGTTCCTCGACCCTCAGTCGCAGCGTGGATGGCACAAGGCGGCCTGCCGCTGGACGCGGAGGGGCGGATGGAGCAGCCGGCGTCTCGCGCTCTTCGACGACAGGCGCGGACTCCTCGACTGGCGCCGCTGCGACAGCCGGAGGTTCCGGTTCGACGGCCTCCGTTGGCTCGGGCGCCGGTTTCGCATGGACCGGAACTGGCTCATGGACGGCCGCCGGCTCAGCAGCGACAGTCGGCTCGGGCTCAACGGCTGGAGCCACAACTGGCTCATGCTCGACGACGGCCTCTGGTGTCGGCTCGACCGGCGCCTCGACCGGGTGCGGAACCTTGACGGTCTTCACCAGGCGGGGCGGCGGCATCGACGGTTTCGGCGGTGGCGGCGGCGGCTCGACCTTCCTGGCCGTGCCGCCTTTCTTCACCTTGGCAGCGGCGCCTTCGGCGAAGATGTCGCCCTTTGGCAGCGTGACCCCCCGCGCGCGTGCCAGGCGCGCCACGAACTGGTGGGCGACGATCTCCTCGACCGTGCTCGACGCGCCCTTGAGCTCGATGCCGTGATCGCGCTTGAGCAGCGCGACGATTTCCTGGCTCGTGGTGCCGAGCAACTCCGCGATCTTGTAAATCCGAACTGTTGACAACGCTGACCTCGACCTAGTCTGTTAAGCGAACGGCGCAGGTACCACCCTGCGCCTCAGTGCTTCGACTCGCCACTACCGAAACGCATTCTCCGCTGACTATCCGCTCACACCGCTCGCTCAGCACTGAGTCCTGAGGGAATAGGTTCGTCGGCGAACCTATGACTCGAAGGGCTCAGGATTCCGTGCCGGATTCGCCAGCGTCCGCCGGCGTTTCCGCCGCCGCACGCTCAATCTCGGCTCGAGCCGCGGCGACGACGGCATCGATCGTCTCGTCGTCGAGACCGAGCGATGTCAGAGCCGTCCGATCCGCCTCGACCACAGCGGCTGCCGATCGGTAGCCGCCCTGCTGTAGCGCCGCGACCACCTCGTCATGAATATCTGGCAGGACCAGGATGCGCAGGTCCGCGACATCGGCCGCGACATCGGCCGCGGCCTCGCCCGCACCCTCGCCCTCGCCCTGCACGGTATCGAAGGCCTCCAACTGGGCCTCGACCTCCTTGCGCTTGTCCTCGTCGCTCTTGATGTCGATTCGCCAGCCGGTCAGCTTCGCGGCCAACCGGACGTTCTGGCCCTTCTTGCCGATCGCGAGCGACAACTGCCTGTCTTCGACGACGACTTCCATCACCTTTTCTTCATCGTCCACGATGGTGACGCGCTGGACCTTGGCGGGGCTGAGCGCGTTGGTGACGAAGTAGACCGGGTCATCGGACCAGTCGACGATGTCGATTTTCTCGCCGCGCAGTTCGCGGATAATCGCCTGGACGCGCGTGCCCTTCATGCCGACGCACGCACCCACCGGATCGACATCGCGCTCGCGCGAGTAGACGGCCACCTTCGCCCGATCGCCCGCTTCGCGGACGGCGCCCTTGATGACCACGGTGCCGTCGTAGATCTCGGGGACCTCCTGCTCGAACAGCTTGACGAGCAGTGCGGGGTCGGTTCGCGACAGCACGATCTGCGGCCCTTTCGAACTGCGCGTTGCGGCCTTGATCACCGCGCGCACCCGATCGCCCGGCGCGTAGCTCTCGGCCCTCGACTGCTCCTTGCGGGGCAGGATGGTCTCGATCCGGCCGATCTCCATGATGATGTCGCCGTTTTCGAAGCGCTTCACCATGCCGGTGATGACTTCGCCAATCCGATCGTTGTACTCCGCGAAGATGTTCTCGCGCTCGGCTTCGCGCACCTTCTGGAAGATGACCTGCTTGGCCGTCTGCGCCGCGATGCGCCCGAACTGATCGGTCGGTTTCGGAAACTCCATCTCGTCGCCCAGTTCCACGCTGGCGGCCACGTCTTCGCCGTACGCCTCGAGATACAGTTCGCGGGCTTCCGCAATGGAGATTTCGATGGCTGGCGTCTCGACCTGCTCGACGACCGTCCTGACGGCGACCAGTTCCACCTGGCCCAGCTCGGCATTGAATCGGGCCTTGAGGTTCTCACCGCCCCTGAACACCTTCCGCGATGCGGTCAGCACGGCATCCTCGATGGCGGCGATCACCACATCGGGTGCGATGCCACGCTCCTTGGCGAGGGCCTCGATGGTCTGCTGAACGGGGTTATTCGTGCCTGCCATGCTCAGAACTCCACTTCCAACCGCGCGCGCACAATGAGTCCCAGCGGGATACGCTGGACCCGGCCTTTGACATCCGCCACCAGCACCTCGTCGCCCTCCAGACCCTGGAGCCGACCAGAGAGGTGCGTCTGACCGTTCACCGCTTCGAGCAGCACCATCTTCGCCAGGCATCCCGCGAAACGCCGGTAGTCATCCGCGCCTCGCAACGGCCGATCCAATCCGGCCGACGAAACCTCGAGCGTGTACCGGTGCCCGATGGTGTCCTCGACGTCGAGCAGCGTGCCGACCTCGTGGCTCACGTCCCGGCAATCGTCGATGGTCACGCCCTCGGTGATGGCCGATCCCGCCCGGCCCGCGACCACCGCCGCCCCCGGCTTGTCGAGGTAGATCCGCAGCACCCAGCCTTGTCCCTCGCGCCTGAACTGGATGTCGAAGATCTCCAGCCCGCGCGACCGTGCGACACGCCCGGCGATGGCGCGGATCGTCTCGAGGCGACTGGTCTCGGCTGCGGTGTCCACCTGGTACCTGACCCCTGAAACACAAAAAGTGGGTACCGAACCCACTTCAGCAGTCTCAGACGGGACTTCCAAAGCACTTTAGCATATCACTCGCCGCCCGGGTCCGGCAACGGCCGGACCACCAGGCCGACCCACCAGACGAAACCCAGGCGTTCGGGGATTCGACGCGCGGAAGGAGGAAGGGAGTAGGGCGGGTCGGTGCTTGCACCACCTCGCGACCGCTACTGAGCGGATCGCTTCTCCAGTTCGACGGCGTACACGTGTGACGCGCCATGCATGTTCGACCGGAAGACGATCCACCGGCCATCGGGTGTGAAGGTCACGTTGGGTTCCAGGCCGTAATTGTGCCCGGACAGATCGACGAGCGGTGTGGCGATCAGTCCGGCTGGCCCCGGCGTGAACAGGTAGATCCACTGACCATTGCCGGGCGCCGCCACGCTTGCCGGGCCGCCGCCGTCGCCGGCGAACAACGACCCGTCCGGCGACACGTTGAAGTGAACCGACCAATGCGCGCGGGCCACCGCGTAGCGCACGGATTGGCCGGTCGCCAACTCGACGCCAGCCAGCCAGAACGCCTCGCTCTTTGGTGTCTGCAGGTCGTACCAGATCGTGCGGCCGTCGGCGCCGAAGAACTCGTGGCCGGCAATCTCCATGTCCATCTGCCGCGTATGCCGCTTGGTCAGGCCCGTGCCGTCTGTGCGAATGGTCCAGATCCGATCCAGTTTGTGCCACGGCCCTTCGTGACAGAACATCAGCAGCGTGGGATCAGTCGGTGAGAACTGGACGTGATTCAGCCAATCGGTGCTTCGATGCACCGTCTTGATGGCGCCCGACGCAACGTCGATCGTGTAGAGCGCCATCGGCAAGCGCGCCGCCCACCTGGCCTCGAGGCCGCCTCCGAGCGGCGCCGGCGGCGCGCCCTCCTCGACAAGACTCCCAGCCAGGAGCGATTCGGTTGCGTTCAACGCAAGGCCCGAGCCCGTCCGCAAGAGGGGACTCCGCGCGACGACCCGCGTGGCCTTCGTGTCGAGGTGCGTCATGTAGACCGCATCGTCCTTCAGGTAGAACACCTGACGGGTCTTCGGTCCGACCACCACCTTACTGACCGTTCCCGTGACGACGCGATCGATGGTCCGTGTTTTCAACTCCACCGTCGCGAGACCGTCAGGCACCGTGATGAGCAGCTTGTCTCCCGTGGCGGTGTAGGCATTCTGGTGAAAGTAGAGCGACGCGCTTCCTCCCTCATCTGAAAGGCGCACGATGCGATGGCCAGTGGCCGGATCGATCCACTCACGAGGAGCAGTCGCCGGCGTGGCGGCGCCTCGGGCGACGGGCAGGAGGCGGACGCGATACGTGTGAGGCTGATCGCCCGGGATGCGGTACGCCTCCATGGGATTCGCCAGCTTCGTCCAGCTGTCGATGCCCCCCACACCCATCTGCGCCAGGTCGAGGTTCAGATAGACCTCGGACCGCTTCGGCAAGTCGATTGAGTAGGCCGCCTGTTCTATGTCGGCGGTCCTCAGATGGCGGGCGCCCACGCTCAGCAGCGGGAGTCCTTCCGCCCTGAGTCCGAAGCCCTGCTGGTTGGTCAACTCGACCCAGCGCACGTCGACCTTGTTGCCGTTCTCCTGCGGACGGGCGTACTCCACCCACTCCCGGCCCACCGTCGAGGAGTACACACCCACACGTTCGAACGCCCGGTCGCTGTACGTCTCGCCTGGCCCGCGTCCGTACCAGGCCAGGTTCTCAAGTCCCGGGCTGGCGACCAGCTCCATGCCGAAGCGCGGCATCATGGCCACAGGCGCAGTCCCCGGGCGGTAGTCGGCGCCCACGACCACTTCTCCCGTTCCCCGGATGTCGTAGGTCATCGTGTAGCTGGCGCCCACGCGAGGCAGCGTCGCTTGCACAACGATAGTCGCAGCACTCTCGTCGACGCGCCTCACCTGCACATCGGTCACCTTCCAGCCGCTGCCCGCCGATTTCCACGCCAGAATGTCCAGCGACGGATCGGTGCGGGCGGCGTTTCCTAGCGCCTTCCAGGCACCGTTGTCGTTGTCCGTTGGCGCGCGCCAGAAGTCGGGGAGGGGACCCCGATCCAGCAACTTCACGCCTCGATAGGCATAGGAGGTCATGAAGCCGTTCAACCGATCGAACACGAGAGCGAAGTCCCGACCACTGACTCGGACAAATGGGGCGCTCTCAACCATCCACAATGGCATGGACGGCGGCGGGACGTCTGAGGGCGGGGCCGCCGCCTGTTGAGCAACCGGAACGGGCAGCGGCCACTGTTCCCAGGCCACCTCATGACCCCGTTTTGCCCATCGCACCTCGCGTTTCAACGTGAAGCTCACATTGAGAAAGTACTCCACGCCCTGTTCGCCCCGGAGCGCCGGCAACCCCAGCGCAAACGTCTTCTGCTGGCGCGGGGCCAGATCCAGTGCGGGGATCGGCCCGGACGCAATCACCCTCCCGTTGGCGATCACGTCCCACCGGCCATCGACGAGATCCTTGGGATTGACCTCGTCGAACCAGCTCCTGATCGATATCGTGCCCGCTGCGAGATCGACGGGCGCGGCGTGGAGGTACCGGTAGACGTACTTGATCGCGCGCAGCCCGGGATGCGGCTGGCGGTCGGCTGCCACCAGGCCGTTCTGGCAGAAGTTGCTGTCGTTGTGGACGCCGGCGCGATCCTCCCAGTACCCGCCGTAGGCAAAGAACGACGACCGGGCATCGCCGTCGGTCCGTCTCGCCGACGGGATCGGCACGCGGATTCCCTGATCGACCCAGTCCCACACGAACGCCCCTTGCGCGTTGGTGCCCGAGTAGAAGACGTCCCAGTACTCCTTCAGCCCACCGTTGCTGTTCCCCATCGCGTGCGAGTACTCGCTGATGATGAGGGGCATGGTGGGTCTTTGGCGAGCCCGCTCGACGACGTCTGCCGGCGTGATGTAGAAGAAGGAGTTGATGTCGGAGTTCGACCCGCCGCGCCGTGTGCTGCCCTGGTAGTGCACCGGGCGCGAGGGATCGCGCTGCCTCGCCCACTGATACCCGGCCGCGAGATTGGGACCGTCTCCGGCCTCGTTGCCAAGCGACCACGAGATGATGGACGGGTGGTTCTTGTCGCGCTCGACCATGCGGCGGATGCGATCGAGATGAGCGGGCTGCCACGCGAGGTCGTTGGCCAGGCGATTGTCCGGGCCGAGGCCGTACGCGTGGCTCTCGATGTTGGCTTCGTCCATCACGTACAGGCCGTACTCGTCGCACAGCGCGTACCACTCCGGATCGTTTGGATAGTGCGAGGTGCGCACAGCGTTGATGTTGTGCTGCTTCATCAACTCGATGTCACGCACCATCCATGACCGCTCGACGGCGTGGCCCATGTCCGGGCTGTGTTCGTGGCGGTTCACGCCCTTCACGAGAATGGCCTGTCCGTTCACCAGCAGGCGCCCGTCCCGAATCTCAACCGTCCGGAACCCGACACGCGAGGGGATGACTTCGAGTACGCGTCCGACAGCGTCCTTGAGTGTCAGGAGCGCGGTGTAGAGATACGGCGTCTCCGAGGACCACCGGTGCGGCCCGCGAACCGTCAGCGCCAGCGACACCCGCTGTTCGGTGCCCGGCGCCACGCGGATGGCCTGCGAGACCGTCTGCCCGACCTGGCGGCCGTCGGCGTCGAGCAGTTGCACCGACGCCGAGGCCGCGCCCGGGGATTCGCCGCCGTTGAGGATCGTGATGGTCGCCCGGCAGGTGGCGTCGCGTCGCGCCTGGTCGAAGTCGGTGCGGATTTCGAAATCGCGGATGTGCTGTGTCGGGGTGCTCCAGAGGTAGACGTCCCGGAAGATGCCGCTCAGCCGGAACATGTCCTGATCTTCGAGATACGAGCCATCACTCCAGCGGTACACCTCCACGGCGAGCAGGTTCGAGCCGGCGTGGAGCTGCGGCGTCACGTCGAATTCCGCCGGCGTGCGGCTGTCCTCGCTGTAGCCGACGCGTTGACCGTTCACCCATACGTAGAACGCGGAATCGACGCCGGCGAAGTGCAGCAGGATGCGACGGCCGGTCCAACCCTCCGGCAGTTCGAAGACAGTCCTGTACGATCCCACTGGATTGTCGTTGCGCTGGGCCCTGGGGTTGCGCGGGTCGTACGCGAACGGATACCGGGAGTTGCTGTAGACGGCCAGGCCGAATCCCTGGATTTCCCAGTTCCCAGGCACCCGGATGTCAGACCACGCGGTGTCATCGAAGGCGGGCCGCTCAAAACCCGCAGGTCTGGCGGCCGGGCTGGCCGAGTACTGGAACTTCCACGCGCCGTTCAGCGAGCGGAACCATGGCGACGTGTCTCGACGGCCCGTGCGAGCCAGATCCGGCGTGGGATACACCATCATCGAGGCGTGCGGAGGTTCCGTATGGAGATGCAGCACCGAGGGGTCATCCCATTCCTCCCGCGTCGTGGTGGACCACTCGGCGCCGGAGAATGTCGTCGCGAAATACGTGGCGAATGGGTGTCCTGGCATCGCGCGCAGCAACTCCACCACGGTCAACGCTGTCAACTGGGCACCGGCCGGGGACGTGTGCGTCCGATCCCCAAAGAAGAATTCCCTGCCGACCCGATCCGTGCCGATCGCGTCGTAGCGCCGCGCCACCTCCTCGTTGAGATTCAGCCATGGCACACCAGTCAATTCGGCGACGGCCCGCGTCCACGCGACATAGTCGTCAGTCGCGCGGATCACCTTGTCGTCCTTCCAGTTGTTTCTCGGCACGAGGGAGCAGAGGATCGGGGTCACGCCGTTCGAGCGGGAGTCCGCGACAAACTTGCGCAGGTACCATCCGAAGCTGTGCACGACCTCGGCGCGGCCTGTCGCCTCCATGACGACGTCCTTCGTGTCTTCACCAATGCCCGGAAGCGTGCCGCGGGCCCGGCCGGTGTTCAGGGATCCCGCATCGTTGTGGCCGAACTGGATCAGCAGATAGTCGCCGCGTTTGACCTCCTTCAACGCCTGTTCC
>Ga0315286_10003548_pt1 | contig 14789 bp, 14 predicted proteins | sample YL17G10_0_MG_FD_205038 | JGI IMG/M metagenome (GOLD analysis project Ga0315286, IMG submission 205038) | Sediment microbial communities from Yellowstone Lake, YNP, Wyoming, USA - YL17G10_0 | ecosystem: Environmental > Aquatic > Freshwater > Lake > Sediment | place: USA: Wyoming | collected...
CCGTCTTCGAGGACCAGCAGAGCATCCCCCTGCACCTGGTAAACAACTCGGTAGTCTCCCACTCTGACGCGGTAAAGGTCATCCTCTCCAGTGAACTTCTTCACCCTTGGTGGGAAGGGATCCTCCGCCAAGGCATCCACTCGGGTGATTATCCTTTTCTGTGCAGACCTTGGCAGTTTCGCCAGCCCACGGAAAGCAGCCGGTTTAAACTCGATTCTGCGGGCCATCTACAGCCCAAGCTCGGCTTTGACCTTTTCAAGAGGAATGATTCCCGACTCCTTGAGGGCTTCCCTTGCGGCTTCGATATCGATTTCATCTTCTAGACGCTCCAGGAGCTCCATATCTTCGATAGGGACCACCGCCACAAGAGGCTTCCCTCGTCTGGTAAGCACAACACGTTCCTTACCATAGGCTGCGCGGTTGATTACGTCTGAGAAGTTTTCTCGTGCTTCCCGGGTAGAAATTGCCACAGCGACTTCCTCCTCGTTCTTGGATTTTGGTATTAAGTGTACACAAAAGCCCACAAGTTACAAAGATGCAAATCACAAACATCATCCCTCTTGACCAGGATTGCTGAGCTTGGATAGATAATTCTTACCCTGGAGATCGAGTGGCACCAAAAAGGATTCCCCCTTCACCAGCACCGCATGAACGTAAACGCGTGGGTGAAGAGGGAATTAGGCGAGGGAACGTTTAAACCATTTCTGGCGCGTTTAGCGGGAATCCCGGCCGGCCTTCAAAATATTGAAGCGAGCCGGGATCTAAGCAGCTTTCTCTATTCTGACGGCGCAGATTTTGTATTCCGGAATCTTTGATATGGGGTCAAGGGCGCTGTTGGTTAAGTTGTTCACCGCCGCTTCATAAAAATGGAACGGCACGAAAGCAACTCCCCGATCAGTAATGTCCGAAACCAAAGCTTTTATTCTCAGACTTCCACGTCTCGAAGCGATATTGACGTAATCCCCGTCCATAACATTCAGCGCCTTGGCGTCCTCCACATTGATCTCCGCCAGCGCTTCAGGATAAAGACGATTCAAAGCGGTTCCTTTGCGGCTCATCGTTCCGGTATGATAATGCTGATGCACACGACCCGTCGTTAAAACAAACGGATATTCCGCATCCGGAAGTTCGGCGGGCGCTTGATACTCAATGGGAACAAAGAGCCCTTTTCCCCTTGCGATGCCATGGACGTGAAGAACAGGCGTGCCTGGATGATCCGGAGTTGGGCACGGCCATGTCAAACCTTCCTTCTCAATCCGGTCATAAGAAATACCGCCATAGCTTGGGGTGACGCTATTGATTTCCTCCATTATTGCGGATGCGTCCGCATAATCCATCTCATATCCCATCCTCTTGGCAATGCCCGCGATAATAAGATGATCTTCCAGAGCTTCTCCTGGAGCATCCAAGGCCTTACGCACCCGCAGCACCTTGCGCTCGGTGTTGGAAAAGGTCCCCTCCTTTTCAGCAAAACAGGCGCTTGGGAGAATCACGTCGGCAAGCTTGGCGGTCTCCGTCAAGAATATGTCCTGTACAACTAAAAAATCCAACGCTGACAGGCTCTTTTCAACATGATGCACATCCGCATCGCTTAGCATCGGGTTTTCGCCCATGATGTACAGGGCCTTGATCGTTGTGCCGGCAGCCGGGATCATTTGCGTAACGGTCATCCCAACCTTATCCGGGAGTGTGGCAACTTTCCAGGCTTTGGCGAATTTGTCTCGTACGGCAGCATCGGTTACCACTTGATATCCCGTAAAAACATTGGGCAAGCCGCCCATATCACAAGCGCCCTGGACGTTGTTTTGGCCGCGAAGTGGATTGACACCGCCCCCCTCAACCCCAACATTTCCGCAGAGCATTGCCAAAGCGGCAAGGCTCTTCACATTATCTGTGCCAGTGGTGTGCTGGGTGATACCCATGGTATAGAGAATAGACCCCGGCCTTTCCGTTGCATACATACGCGCTGCAGAAATAAGATCTTTCGCCGGAATACCCGTGATGTCGGACACATAATCAGGCGTATATTTTTCCACACACTGTTTTAATTCTTCATAACCGGAGGTGCGCTCATCAATGTATGTCTGCGCCTGGAGGTTCTCATTGATGATGACATTCATAAAGCCATTTATCCAAGCCACATCCGTGCCAATTTTCTGACGCAGCCATAGATGGCATATATCCACCAGCTTTATCTTTCTCGGGTCAACGACAATCAGCTTAGCACCGTTTTTCGTGACGGCTTCATGAATGTAATTTGCAATAATCGGATGATTTGCCGTGGTATTGGTGCCGGTAATCAGAATGAGCTTTGACTTCAACACATCCTGAAAGGGATTGGTCATTGCTCCGCTTCCCAACGTGGCGGCAAGCCCTGCCACCGTAGAGGAGTGTCAGAGACGGGCGCAGTGATCCACATTGTTGGTGCCGATCACCGCGCGCATAAACTTCTGGAATAGATAGTTTTCTTCGTTGGTGCAACGGGCCGAAGTAAAACCGCCGATAGCGTCCGGGCCGCTTTCTTTCTTTATTTTAGTAAATCTTCTCGCAACTAGTCTCAGCGCCTCATCCCAGCTGGCTTCCTCGAATTTTCCATTCCTCTTGATAAGCGGCTTTGTCAGACGCTGGTCGCTGGCAATAAATTCATACCCAAAACGGCCTTTAACGCACAAACTTCCCTGATTTACGCCAGGATCATCCTTGCCGGTAACGCTCACCACCTGATTGTCAAGAACATGGAGCTCCATTTGGCAACCGCAGCCGCAGTAGGTGCAGGTAGTAGGCACCGTCTTAACGAGAAACGACCTAGCCTTCAGGGGGCTTAGATTTTCCGTGAGAGCGCCGACCGGGCAAAGCTGCAAACATTCCCCGCAGGACACACATCTATCCGGGTAGAAGGACAATTGTTGCTTTCCCTCAATGTCTGCAACATCCAAAGCGCAAACGCCTTTTATTTCTCTGCACGCCGTAACGCACCTGAGGCACATGACGCAACGATCAGGCCAGTGTTTGATCAAAGTTGTCGCGTAAGGCACATCATATGGCTTCTCGGGAGCTTGATACTCCTTTGCTTTGATGCCGTACTCGAATACCAGATCCTGAAGCATGCATTCGCCGGCTTTGTCGCAGATAGGACAATCCAGGGGATGATGAACCAGAAGGCGTTCCAGGGTTTCCTGGCGCATGCCCAATAGACGGTCGGAATTGGTTATAACCGCCATTCCCTCAGCGACAGGAGTTTCGCATGCCTGCAAAGGTTCCCCGCAACCACTGATTTCAACGACACACAATCGGCAGGATCCTATGGGATTCAATCTTTCATGGTAACATAGGGTCGGAATTTTGATTCCCACGCTTCTTGCCGCTTGAAGGATAGTGGTATTCTCGCTGGCAAGAACTTCTTTGCCGTCAATTGTTAGCGTGACCATACTCATATTTCTCTGCTTTCTTCCTAACGAGTTTGGCATTCGATCAAAATACACAAGATTTCAAATCGGAGGTTGCTGTATCCCGGCCTTCGCTGCCCCCTTATTGCAATGCAAGAAAGGATTGCTTGACAATTGCAACATAGGTGGAGGGAAAGAGCCCCAAAGACAACACCCCATATGCAGAAATGCAGATCGCGACAACAAGGGCGGGCGAGAAGATTAACGCCGGTGTCTCACTTTCCTTTGTGGTCGAGGGATCTTGCATGTACATGGCTACGGTTATGCGCAGATAATAGTAAACCGAAACAACACTATTTATCACACCAATGATGGCAAGACCGACATAACCTTCCTTAACCGCGGCGGAAAAAATATAAAACTTGCCCATGAACCCGCCGGTAGGAGGAATTCCGGCCAGGGAAAACAAAAACAGACTCATCGCGATCGCAGCAATCGGATGTCTATACCCAAGACCTCTATAATCCTGGATATGAACTTTTTCTTCACCTCTTCCACCCAAAACGGTGATTATTGCGAATGCCCCGATATTCATGAAGGTGTAGGCCAGCATATAGTATAGGATACTGCTGATGCCGAGCTCCCCCGCGGATAGAAACGCCACCAGCACGTAACCGGCATGGGCGATACTGGAATATGCCAGCATGCGCTTGATGTTGTCCTGCACCAATGCAATGATATTGCCGACACTCATGGTCAGGACCGCCATTATCCATATGATCGCCGTCCACTGCCCCTGCAAGGAGGGAAGGGCTTCCATAAAGATCCGTACAAAAGCAGCGAACGCGGCCGCCTTGGGTCCTGCGGACATGAAGGCAGTGATGGGGGCAGGGGCGCCCTCGTAAACATCCGGTGTCCACATGTGAAACGGGACCAAGGCGGCTTTAAAGCCGAATCCGATGACGAGAAGCGCCATCCCCATGATGATGGTGGGGCTTTGAAAACCGGTGGTTGCGATGAATTTCGATATGGCCTTGATATCGCTTGTTCCGGTGGAGCCATATGTCAGGGCGATGCCATACAGCAAAAAGCCGGTCGCAAATGAACCGAGCAGGAAATATTTCAAGGCTGCCTCGTTCGAGATCATCCGTGTCCGCGTATATCCGGCCAGGACGTACAACGATACGGACATCAATTCAATCCCGAGGAATATGGTGATCAACTCCGCCCCGCTTGCCATGATCATCATTCCGAGGGTCGCAAACAGGATCAGCGCAAAATACTCCCCATGCTGCATACCTTCATTCTCAAGATATTTGATTGAAATGAGGATGGTGAGTCCGGTGCCCAGCAGAAATATCAGTTTGAAAAACCGGCAGTAATTGTCAACCACCCACATGCCGTTGAAGGAATATTCAATCGACCGCATGTCAAAACTGGAAGGCTGGCTGAAGACCACTGCGATGCACGCTAAGACTCCGATAAGGCTTACATAACCGTAATAATCCTTAAAACGGGCGCGGTTAAAAGATTGCATCAACAGAATAATGAATGAAAAAAGAGCCAGAATGATTTCGGGATATACGGCGCTCAAATTGACTGTAGTCATTACCTGTTCCATAAGCTATCGCCTTTGATCCGCGGCAAATTGTTCAGGGTTCTTATTTGCATAATTGGTATTTAACCCGATATTTTTTCGAGCATCCGTCCGCATTGATCCCTGATGGTTCACCACTTCTAAGAGATGTACAACGGATGCGTCCATCTTATCCAAAAAGGGCTTTGGGTATACGCCTATCCAAACGATGAAAAGGATAATGGGAAGGAGATAAGCATATTCCCGATTGGTCATGTCTTTCAGTTTCTTGTTTTCATCCTTGGTGATGTCGCCGTACATGACCCGCTTGTACATCCATAAAAGGTACACAGCTCCCAATACGAGACCTGTCGTGGAAAGCAGACCATACCAGATTGACGCTTTGAAGGCCCCGATGAGGATCAGTAATTCTCCGACAAAGCCGTTCAATCCGGGCACTCCCATGGAGGAGAAGGCGACCAGCAGGAAAAGAGCGCCGAACACCGGCATAACCTTGAGGATGCCGCCGTATTCCGAAATGAGCCGGGTATGCCGTCGCTCATAAAGCATCCCAACTATCATGAAGAGCGCGCCGGTGCTTAAGCCGTGATTAACCATCTGGATGATGCTACCCTTGAGCCCTTCCATGTTTAGAGCGAACATCCCCAGCATGCAGTAGCCGAGATGGCTGACGCTGGAATAGGCCACCAGCTTCTTAATATCATCCTGAGCAAGGGATACCATCGCCCCATAAATGATACCGATGACGGACAGGCACATGATGACGGGAATGAAATCAACACTTGCCTGGGGAAAAATCGGGAGGCTAAAGCGTAGAAAACCGTATGTTCCCATCTTCAGCAGGACGCCGGCCAGAATGACGCTTCCTGCCGTGGGCGCCTCGACATGCGCATCCGGAAGCCACGTATGAAAGGGAAACATGGGGACTTTGATCGCGAAGGCGAGGAAGAAGGCTAAGAAAAGCCAAAATTGAACATTGGACGGAAGACCGAGGTTATAATACGTCAGAATATCGAAGGTGAATACCCCAGTGAGTTTGTAGTACATGAAATAAAGGACAAGAATTGCCACCAGCATCAGTACGCTTCCGCTCATGGTGTAAATGAAGAACTTTACGGCAGCGTATATTCTACGAGTTCCTCCCCATATCCCGATGATGAAATACATCGGAATCAGCATTACTTCCCAGAACACGTAGAAGAGGATAAAATCCAGGGCACAGAACACGCCGAGCATCCCGGTTTCGAGAAACAGGAGAGCTACCATGTACCCTTTCACCCGTTCCGTCACCGCCGACCAGGTGGACAGGATGGCCAGCGCCGATAGAAATGTGGTGAGAAGAACAAGGAACAGGCTGATGCCGTCGATCCCCATATGGTAGCTGATACCGAACTCACTCACCCACGGAATGTTCTCAACAAACTGCATCTGCCATGTATTGGCATCAAACATGAAATAAAGGGGAAGAGAAAAAAGGAACGTCACGACGGCGGTAAGGAATGCCAGCCATCGTATCAGATCATGGCGCTTGCTGTCGATCAGGCATATCAACAGAATTCCCAGCAGCGGTAAATACGTAATTACGGACAGAATCGGAAAATTCGATGAATTCATCATAGTCCCACGAAATAGGCGAATAGATAATAACCGATGATAACGACGCCACCAGTCAGCATCGTAACCGCATAATTTCTCACCAAACCGCTGGCAGATGCCCGTAAGGTCCCCGCCAGGGCAATGAAAAACTCAGCGACACCATTGACAGTGCCATCTATACCCCGAACATCGAAAACCCGCGCAAAAAAATCCGAGAAGAGCAGGGTGAATCTTGTAAACCAGCTGTTGTAGATATTCCCCAAATAATCCTCGTAAACGGTAAGCGGCTTGTTGGCAAACCACATGAACAAGCGGCTCCCCTTGCGATACACCCAATCGGTGTCGATGCTGATGGTAGGTTCCGGATCCAGCTTTTTCAACAGCATGAAGAATCCTAGACCCGTAAACAAAAGGATCCCCAGAGCGCTGGTCACATGCTCGCCCGTATACGGGTCGAAGTGCACCGGATAGGGGAGCAACTGATACAACGGTCCCGGGAGCACGCCGATGCCGATGCACAAAAAGGCGGCCATTCCCATGGCGATGAGCATGTTCAATGGCGGCTCCTTCGCCTCTATCCCGGAATCCTTGCCGAAGAACATATAGTAGGGCAGCTTAAGGCCTGTGTGCAGAAAGGTTCCGGCCGATGCCATGGTCAGCAGCAGGGCCACGACAGGCCAATGATCATGGCCCGCGCCCGCCACGACCATGGATTTGGTGACAAAACCGCTGAACAGGGGGAAGGCCGAGATGGCGAATCCTCCGATCATATACAGCACCAGGGTGATTGGCATGGTTTTATAGAGACCGCCGAGCTCAGTCAGCTTACGTCGGCCGGTCATTTCGATGACCGCGCCGGCCCCCATAAAAAGGAGCCCTTTATACAAAATATGGGCGAAGGCATGGGACACCGAACCGTTCAAGGACAGATCCGTTCCGATGCCGACGCCCGCGACCATGTACCCCACCTGGCTGACGATGTGATACGCCAGAAGCCTTCTGGAGTCGTTTTCAAGCACCGCATAGACAACACCGTACAGGGCCATGATCGTTCCCATCCACACCAGGAGCTCGGTCCCTGGAAACACGCGAACCAGGACGTACACCGCTGTCTTGGTGGTGAAGGCCGACATGAAGACGGCACCGGTCACAGTTCCTTCCGGATAGGCATCCGTGAGCCACGCATGCAGAGGCGGCACCGCGGCATTCAGTATGACTCCGATGAGGATCAGGTAAAATGACAGGCTGCCGTCGTGATCGAGGGGGCCGACGGCGACCGATCCCATTCTACCATAGTGAAGGATGATCCCGCCGAGCAGACAGACGCCCCCGAAAATGTGCACCAGGATGTAGCGATATCCGGCTTCAATCGCCGCCTTTTCGCGCCGAGCGAAGACCAGGTATGCCGAAGAGAAGGCCATCAGCTCCCAGAAGATGAACAGGGTGAAAAAATCACCGGCGAAAGTGACCCCCAGCGATCCTCCGACATAAAGAAACGCGGCCATGTGCTGACCCGGTTCCTTCACATGCAGCGCATAGACGATACTGATAAAGCATGCAATGGTGAAAACCCAGCCGAAAACGATGCTGAGCTTATCCACTGCACCGAACGTAAGGGGAGTACCGAGAAAGGTGTAGGTCCAGTAGGTCCCCGGGGACATGGAAAAAACGGCTGCCACCGAAAGGATGGGGATAAACATCAAGTATGCCTGCCGCACCTTCCCGTGCAGAAAAGGAATGAGAAATGCTCCGACAATGAAAAATATGGACGGGTGGAACCAATCAATCATTGTAATAATCCTCGCCCTGCATGATGCCGCCCTGGTGGCCTAGGAATTTGGAAACTAGAATAATCACGACGCAGGAAACAAAACCATAAAATGCACCCCAGCCTGGTATTTTATCCCAAATATAGATGGCATGTTCGCGATGAACGAAAAAATCGGACACGAACACCAGCACGAGCGCTAGATAGCTCAGCTTTTTCAATGACCTTGCATTGGCCGGGTTTCCAACATAAAGGACCATCCTCTTGATCATCGGATCACCTCCTTGGCAAGATTCAGAAAATAGTCCGGAAAAATTCCGATCAGCAGCGAAATGATCGCGGTCACGACCAGCGGCACCACCACCATGCGGATTTCTCTGATTTCTTCATGATGGTCATGACCAGCATGGTCGGATACAACCACAGCCTCATCCTTTTCAAAGAAGGCCTTGTACGTTATCGGCAAAAAATACGCGGCATTCAAAACGGTGCTTGCCAGCAAGACCACCAGAATGGGGATCTGCCCGGCCTCTATGGCGCCCAGGGCAAGGAACCATTTGCTGTTAAATCCGGCTGCCGGGGGCACACCTATCATGCTCAGGGAAGCGATAAAAAAAGCCACCATGGTCCAGGGCATCTTCTTCCCGATGCCGGACAGTTGGCTGACCTCGGTTTTGTGCGCGGCGCAGTACAGGGACCCGGCGCAAAAAAACAGGGTGATCTTGGAAAAGGCATGATTGGCGATGTGCATAATGCCGCCCACCATGCTGCTCGGTGTCAATAGAACCGCACCGAGAATAACATACGATAGTTGACTCACGGTCGAATAGGCAAGCCTGGCCTTGAGATTATCCTTGGAAAGCGCAATGATCGAACCGACCAGGATAGTGAAGGAGACCACATAGGCCGCTGTTATGCCAAGATTCAGGCGGCTCATCAGGTCAACCCCGTATATGTGAAACACCACCCTGAGGATAGAGAAAACCCCCACCTTCACCACAGCAACCGCATGCAGCAGCGCACTGACAGGAGTCGGCGCCACCATGGCGGATGGCAGCCAGTTGTGAACCGGCATGACCGCGCCTTTTGCAAACCCGAACAGGAAAAGAAAGAAGGCGCCAAAAAGAAGCGTCGATCCCACTTCATTTCTCAAGAGTCCATGGCTTGCGAAATCCGTGGTGCCCGCCACCATGTAGACGATAATGACGCCGGCCAACAAAAGGGTCTTGGACAAGCTCAAGAGATACAGGAAATACTTCCTTGCCCCCTCGATGGCCTCGGGTGTTTCCTTGTGACCGACCAGAGGCACGGTGGCGAGGCTCAGAATTTCATAAAAGATAAAGAGGGTGATCAGGTTGGCTGAAAACGCCACTCCAATGGTGGCCGACAGGCTGATGGCGAAGCAGGTAAAGTATCTTGTCTGGGCATGTTCCTTTGCCGCGCGCATGTATCCGATGGAATAGAACGTGGTGACGATCCACAGGAACGAGGAGACCGTCGCGAACAACAGCCCGAGGGCGTCGACCCGGAACTTGATGTCGATCCCCTGGTAAAAGCTGACCAATGTGTATTCGATGGTATGTCCTGATAAAATGGCAGGCACCATGGAGACGACGATTGAGAACTTGATGACCCCGGCAAGAAGGGACCAGAATTCACGAAGATTGGGGCGATCTCCCGTCCTCAAAATCAAGGGCACCGCAAGAAGGGAACTCAGCACGGCAAGTAATGGCTTTATGGATAGAATCGTTTGCACGTTTTCATTAACCTTTACTTAAATTAATTTCATCCACATTAACGGTCGCTTTGTTCCTGAAAAGTGAAATGATGATGGCCAATCCCACGGCAGCTTCCGCCGCGGCAACTGTCATGATCATGAACACGAACACGTGACCGTCCAGATTGTTCAAAAAGCGTGAAAATGCAATGATCGTCAAATTCACGGCATTCAGCATCAATTCAATGCACATGTAGATAATCAAGGCATTGCGTTGTGTGAATACCCCCACCGCGCCAATTGAAAAAAGTACCGCACCCAACACCAGGTATGAGTTCAATGAAACCATAGGCTACAATTCATGATCCGGAATGATGGAGTCTTTACCCGAATCATCAATCCTCCTTTTCGCCAGGATGACCGCACCGACAATCGCTGCGAGTAACAACACAGAGGCTACCTCAAACGGCAACAGGTACTCGGTGAAAAGCTTCTTCCCGACGGCTCTCGTGGTGCCGAATTGATTGGCCCCATCTCCAAGCGCAAACAGGGAACCGTCCATCTTGAACAGATTCACCATAGTGATAAAAAGTAACCCAACCACCACCACGGCCAAAAATTGCAAGGCGATGGTGCTTCCCGCCAGTCGCCCTTCCTTCTCTTGGACATTGAGCAGCATGATCACAAAAAGGAACAGAACCATGACGGCTCCGGCATAAACGATAATCTGGAGTGCCGCGATCAAATGCGCATCCAGAAGCACATACAATCCCGCCAGGCAAAACATGGTTGCGATCAGACTCATGGCGGCGGATACCGGCTTCTTATTGGTCACCATCAGCAGCGCGGAGAGAACTGCACCGAAACCGAGGATAGAGAACATCAATAATTGCATTTGGAGTAAATCCTCCTGATGTATTCGATTCGATCCTTTACACTTTCCTCGGACCTTAACAGTTTTTCTTTCGGGTATCGCAGGTTGCTCCTATCCCTCTCCGCCAGTCCCTCATATTCGGAGCTCATGACGATCGCCTCTTTCGGACAGACTTCTTCACAATAGCCGCAGTATACGCACCGGGACATGTCGAGCATATAGCTGATGGGGTATCTGTCCGCATTTGCCCTTTCTCCAGCAACAATCGATATGGCGAAAGCCGGACAGATTTTCTCGCAAAGTCCGCAGGCCACGCATTTCTCAGTTCCATCTTCCCGCATGACCAGAACAGGCCTGCCGCGATAGGCTGGTGGAAGCGTCACCTTCTCTTCCGGATAATAGACGGTGAAGATGCTTCTCTTTTTCCCCTTGGGAGCAACGACAAACCCGATCATGTTTGAGGTAAAATGTTTGGTCGTGACGTATAATCCCCTTAGGATCTCAAAAATATAGAGCCGTTCCCATAAGGTGAGGTCTATGTTCTTTCTCACCTTTTTAGGTTTCAGCGTTTCAATCGGGACGCCGACCATGGGATGATATTTTGTTTGATCAAGGTCTGTCATTTTTTCCATAGTAAAAGAACCAGCCCGGTTATTGTAATGTTGATGAGTGAAAGCGGCAAAATCATCTTCCAGCAAAGCTTCATGACCTGATCATAGCGGAAGCGCGGAAGCGTCCATCGAATGGCCATCTGCAGCCAAATGAAAAAAACCACCTTGGCAAAGAAGGTTGCGATGTTGACGAGCATTGCAAGCATGTTGGCGCCGTTCGGACCTGCAAATTGAAAGAAGGAAAGGAGCATCCGATCACTGACAAAGGGGAGATGCCATGCCCCGAAAAACAGGGTCGTCACAATGGCGCCGATGGTCACGATTTCAAGGAATTCCCCCATCCAGAACATGACGAATTTCAGGCCGCTGTATTCGGTGAAATATCCGGCCACGAGTTCGGACTCCGCCTCGGGCACGTCAAAGGGCGCCCTCTTGTTTTCAGCGATGGCGCAGGTGAAGAACAGAATAAAGCCGAGCGGTTGCAGAAAAATGCCCCACCTGAAAAAGTTCACCTGCATAGCGCCGATGTCGGTGAGCTTGAGAGAGCCGAACACCATGATGACGCCGATGATGGTAAGCCCCATGGCCACTTCATAGGAAAGCATTTGGGCCGATGCCCGCAGCCCGCCTAAAAACGACCAGTTGCTGTTGGAAGACCATCCGCCGAGAACCACCCCATAGGTGGCGAGAGAGGCAAAGGCGAAGATGAAAAGGATGCCCACGTCCAGATCGGCGATGACCAGATGGACGTCGTGACCGAAAAGCTTATAGTGCCCGCCGAAAGGAATAACGGCAAATGTGACGATGGCCGGCACCAGGCTGAGAAACGGTGCGATGGTGTGGAAGAATTTGTTCGCGCCGCTGGGGACAAAGTCTTCCTTGGTGAGAACCTTGATGGCATCGGCGAGGGAGTGAAACAGACCGATCGCAGTGAAGCCGGCGATATCCGCCCGGTTTGCACCGATCCTGTCCTGCATCAGCGCGCTTTGCTTTCTTTCCACCCATCCCAATACCGGTGCAAAAAAGCCCAGATTCACACTGAAGATGAATACAATCTTTGCTATGGACTCGATCAGATCTGCAAGCATGGTTATCTATCGCATTCTCCGCCGATCATGTTGATCATGTCGAAAGTGGGGACGATATCGGCGATGAGCCTCCCCTGCATCAGCCTGGGCATTGCGGCGGTGAGGGGAAAACACGGGGGTCTTACCCTGCATTTGTAGGGCTTGCCGCTCCCATCGCTCACCAGATAGAATCCGAGTTCACCATTGCCCCCTTCAACGGCGAAATAGATTTCGCCCGGAGGCGGCTTGATACCTTCGATGACGGTCTTGAAGTGAAATATCAACGAGTCGATTCTAGTATAGATGTCGTCCTTCGATTGCCACCTGTAGTACGGCATGTCAAGGTTTATGGGTCCAGAAGGAAGCTGATCAAGCGCCTGCTCCACAATCCGCATGCTTTGATTAATTTCCTCCATTCTCACCAAGTACTTGTCAAAGTTATCGCCGGTTTCACCGATCGGAACTTCAAAATCCATCCGGTCATAAACCAGATAGGGTTGGGCCTTCCGGACGTCGTAGGGGACTCCGCAGGCCCTCAGGCAGGGGCCCGTAAATCCATATGCAATCGCCTCATCCGCCGGCATGTTCCCCACATCTCTCACCCGGTCGATGAAAATCCGGTTTTTCGTCAGGAGCTTATCCACATCCCTCCATAAACCGCGACACGTCTTGAATACTTCCCTGGTTTTTTCCTTGAAGCCCTCGGGCAGATCGTTCTTCAGTCCGCCGATCCGCACATAGTTGGCCGTGACGCGGGCTCCGCAGAGCATTTCGATCAGGTCCCAAACAAGCTCCCGCGCTTCCACAAAATAGAGAAAGGCCGTAAACGCACCGAGTTCCAGACCGCTTGCGGCAACATTGGTAAAATGATCGGATATGCGCGAGAGCTCACTGGCGATGACCCGGATGTATTTACATCTTTCGGGGACCTCGATACCGATGAGTTTTTCCACCGCCAGTGCATAGCCCACATTATTGATGAGGGGGGAGACATAATTCAGCCGATCGGTGTAGGGTATCACCTGTTGCCATGTGCCGTTTTCGCACATCTTCTCAAAGCCCCGGTGGAGATACCCGATATCCACTTTCAGGTCGACGATGGTTTCTCCATCCAGGGTCGCCAGGAATTTCACTGTTCCATGGGTCACCGGATGCGACGGCCCCATGTTGATCACCATGTGTTCGGTATGAAGATCTTTCGCTAAATCAGACATGACTAAACCAATGACTAGTTGGAGTGTTAATTGGTTGGCCCGATCAAGGGCTGCCTTTTCTTAATCGGATAATCTTTTCTCAGGGGATGCCCTTGAAACCCTTCATACAAGAGGATCCTCCTCAGTTCCGGATGCCCCTTGAAAGTTATTCCATACAAATCAAAAGCTTCCCGTTCAAACCAGTTGGCGCTGATCCATATGGGGACAATGGAATCGATACTGCAGTCGGACTCGGAAACCCTCGCTTTGATTCTCACCCGTCGGTTATATTTCAGGGAGTACAAGTGATACACAACCTCGAACCGCGGTTCTTTGCCAAGGTAGTCCACCGCAGTCAGATCCATCATGAAGTTGTAAAGAAGCGCTTCATCGTCCCTTAAAAAGGTGCATATATCGAGGATGTCTTCCTTCTTTACAACCGCGGTATCATCCCCCCGGTAGGAATGGATCTCAATGATCGAGCCTGGAAACCGTTCGGTCAGCTTATTTAAAGTCGCGCTAGCATCCATAAGCGAACATTCCCTAAAACGAACACTTCATAGAGGTTCAATAACGTTATTTAACATTTACTTACCGGTGACGCGCCTCTCGGCCAATCCGACCATTGTTCTTGCGCGACCTTCTCCTGGAGCTTAATCAACCCATCAAGCACCATTTCCGGCCGCGGCGGGCACCCCGGGACATAAATATCCACCGGTATAAGGGTATCAATGCCCTGCACGGTCGAATAATTGTCGTAAAATCCACCCGATACCGCACAGACGCCGAATGCGAACACCCACTTGGGTTCCGCCATCTGATTATAAACCTTCACCAGGATGGGAGCTTGCTTATGACTGATGGTGCCAACTACCATCAGAAGGTCGGCCTGTCTTGGGGAAAACCGCGGTAATGCAGCACCGAATCTGTCAAGGTCATATTTCGGGCCGGCCACAGACATAAATTCCATTCCGCAACAG
>Ga0315286_10003550_pt1 | contig 14784 bp, 6 predicted proteins | sample YL17G10_0_MG_FD_205038 | JGI IMG/M metagenome (GOLD analysis project Ga0315286, IMG submission 205038) | Sediment microbial communities from Yellowstone Lake, YNP, Wyoming, USA - YL17G10_0 | ecosystem: Environmental > Aquatic > Freshwater > Lake > Sediment | place: USA: Wyoming | collected...
TTGGTCAGGCTGCTCGGCGCGCGTCGCGCGCTCGCGGTAGCGCCGTTCGATCTCAAACCGCTTCAGCTTGCGGGTCGTGGTGCGCGGGAAGTCCTCGAGCCAGATGTCGAAACTCAGCACGCGCTTGTGGTGCGGCAGGTCAATCGACAGCCCTTCGATGTCGAAGCGGATGACTTCGCGGAAATTGACGATGCGCCGTTCCTTCATGACGTCGAGATTCGGGACGACGACCGCATGGAGGCGCTCGGCGGCGGGCTGGTCGGGCAGGGCGATACCCATCACGCAGAGCTCTTTGATGAACGGCGACGTCAGGTAGTGCGCCTCGACCTCCTCCGGGTAGATGTTCTTGCCCGAGGCGAGCACGATCACCTCCTTCTTGCGGCCGGTGATGTAGAGGCGGCCGTCCGGGTCGAGGTAGCCGAGGTCTCCCGTGTGGAGCCAGCCGTCTGTCAGCGTGACCGCGTTCACCTCGGGCCGGTTGTGATAGCCCGCCATCACAATCGGGCCCTTGATCAGCACCTCGCCGTCAGGGTGATCCCGGTCCCGCCCGTCAGCAGGTTCCGCCGCGATGCGGATCTCCACGCCGTCGAGGGGCTGCCCGACCGCGTCCACATGGTGATCGCCTTCGTGGGTGACCGTCGCGGCGCCCGAGCACTCGGTCAACCCGTAGGCCTGCAGAATGTTGAAGCCCATCCCGTAGAGATCGAGGCCGATGCGCGGATCGAACCGCGACGCTCCGGACACCAGGACCCGCATGCGTCCGCCCAGCGCCTGGTGCGCCTGGCGGAACAGCGTCCGGCCGGCGTTGAGGCCGAGGTGACGGCGCAGCCGGGTGTTGACGGCAAGCAGCGTCCGGAACAGGGCCCGGACCGGAAACGGGGAGGCCGCCACGCGCTCCATGATCCGCTGGTGGAGCAGGTAGTAGAACTGGGGCACGACGCAGAACGCCGTGATCCGTCGCTCCGTGAACGCCCGCATCACCTCGGCGCTGTTCACCGTTTCGAGGTAGACGACCCTGGCGCCGACCGTGAGGGGGAGCAGGAGGTTGGCCATCTGGGCCAGGGAGTGGAAGAGCGGCAGGACCCCGAGGATCGCATCGCGTTCGTCGACATGCACGACCTTCAAGGCTGCCGCTTTCTCCGCGATCAGGTTGCCGTGGCTGAGGACGACACCTTTCGGATCGCTCGTCGTCCCGGAGGTGTACAGCGTCACGGCCGGATCGACGGCCGTCGCCGGGCAGGTCGGCGGGACAGGCACCGCCAGCGCGCCCGACAGGACATCGTCGAGCGACACGCCATCCGGCGCGCGGCCGGAGGTCAGCACGAGGCGGACCGGCGCCGGCAGACCGCGGACGGCGTCGCGGGCGACATCGGCGTATGTCGGCGAGACCAGAATCAGCGTTGCGCCGCAATCGCCGATGACGGTGCGCACCTGGGCCGCGCGATACGCGGTGTCGAGCGGGACCGCGACGGCGCCCAACCGCAGGACTCCGAGGTAGGCCCCCACCCATCGCGCCCCGTTGTCGGCGAGGATCGCGCACCGGGTGCCGGGGCCCGCGCCCATGTGGAGCAGCAGGCCGGCCACCTGGCCCGAGAGCGCCTCCAGGTCGCCGTAGGTCAGGATGTCGACGCCCGACCGATGGCAGACCTCGATGGCGGGCAGCCCGCTGAAGCGGCGGGCGATAGCGCAGAAGTCGTCGAAGACGTTCGTCATCGGGGCTGGTTGCCGATCATACCAGCAGACGGCGCGAGACGCGTCGCGACTCGGGCAGGCAGGCAGGCGGGGCGAGGCTACGGCGACAGGTAACTGGGCGTGGGGGTTTCGCGATCGGCGCTGAGCCGTTTCCGTTCGCCCTTGTCGCGATACATCCGGTGGTCGGCCACCGCGATCACGTTCTCGGCGCTGTCCGCCTCGTCGGGGAACGTGGCGGCGCCGACGCTGACCGAGAGCGGTACGCGGCGGCCCGGCACGGGTTCGACCCAGAGCGTGGCCACCGCCCGCTGGAGTTCCTGCCGGCGGTTCTCGGCCTGGATCGTATCGCACTCGCCGAGGACGACCACGAACTCGTCGCCGGCGAAGCGTGCGCACACGTCGTAGACGCGCAGGCTCCCCCTCAGGACGTGCGCGACTTCTCTGAGGGCGCGGTCGCCGGCCTGGTGGCCGAACTCGTCGTTGATCTGTTTGAAGCCGTCCATGTCGAGGACCAGGACCGACACCTGCCCGCCGTGCCTGTGAACTCGCGCCAGTTCCTGCGAGAGCTGGCGATCGAGATACCGCCGGTTGGGCAGGCCCGTGAGCACGTCGGTCAGGGACTGTTCCTGGGTCTGCTCGAAGACGACGGCGTTGGCAATGACCTGGGCGGCGTGATCGGCGACGCGGGTCAGGAGCCGGTGGTGCTCCGTTGTGTACACGTTGCGGTCGGCGTGATAGATGGCCAGCGCGCCGACAATCCCCGTCTTCGTCTCGAGCGCGCAGACCATGACCGACTGCTGACGCACGGCGGCGCTGGCGGCTGCGGCGGACGTGCCCTGGTGGGCCGGCAGCAACTCGCCGAGGCGGTCGATCGTCGAGGCGGTGACGCCTCGGATGGCCTCCTGGTTGGCCCCGACGACGTTGGAGCAGAGGAGGAGTTCGGACGCGGCGTCGATCAGGAACAGTGCGCACGAGTCGAGCGGCATCATCGACACCAGCCGCGACGAAATCAGAGACAGCGTGTCTGAGATTCGCAGCGAGGCGCTGAGCGTGTGCGCGATGTCGCGCAGCATCTGTTCTTCGCGGTACGCCACGGCGATGTCGGCCAGCGCCGAGACCGGGACGTCCTGCGAGAGCGTCCGCTCGTGGATCGGCTCAGCCAGCGGCGTCTGGAGCGCGCTGTGCATCCGCGACTCGATGGTGGGCAGCACCTCGATGAACCGCTCGACCAGCGTCGGGTCCAGCGCGGATCCGCCGTTTTCTCGCAGCGTCGCGATGGCTTCGGCGTACGTGCGCGGTGGACGGAACGGGCGATCAGTCAGCATCGACGTGAAACAGTCGACCACGGCGATGATGCGGGCGCCGAGAGGAATCTCCTGGCCCTTGAGGCCGACGGGGTACCCCCGGCCGTCCCAGTGCTCGTGGTGCGAGAGCACGAGCGGTGCGACCGGGTACGGAAACGGAACCGATCGGATGATCTCGGCGCCGACGCGCGGATGCAGCTTCAGCCGCTCGTACTCGTCGTAGGTGAGGCGCCCCGGCTTGGACAGGATGTGCTCCGGGACCGCGAGGTTGCCGATGTCATGGAGCAGGGCCGCCATCTTGACGCCGCGGATCTCCGGCTCGCTCATGCCGATCGCCTGGGCCAGCCCATCGCAGTACACCTGCATGCGGCGGAGCTGTTCCTGCGACGTGTTGTCCTTGGCCTCGATCGCGAGGGCGAGGGCTTCAATCATCGCGAGCTGGACGTCGGCGAGGCCCTTGATCTGCCGCTGCTCCTCGGCCATGCGATCGATGCTGGCCCGGTAGCTGCGATAGATCAGATACACGGGGAGCCCGAGGACGAACACCCACCAGATCCGGTCCTGGTGCGCGAACTCGACGGCCACCAGCGCGACCGCGGCGCCGAAGCCGTAGCTCGGGGCGCTCCAGAGGAAGGTGTTCTTCCAGACGCGCCGCAGGGTATCGCGGGAGGTGACGACCAGAACGGAGCCGACCAGCCCGGTGTTGAGGAGGTAGTAGACCGAGGCCGCGAAGAAGCCCGCGACCCAGCGGGCCCAGATGGCCGGCGGGAGCGCCGCCACGGCGGCCTCGAAGACGAGGCCGGATCCGGCGACGGCCACCGCCAGCGTCCCCATGCTGAACGACGTCTGGTGCCAGCGGGTCTTGCCCTTCACGCGGAACGTGCACTGGCTCCAGCCGCCCAGCGCCGCCACCGGTGCGCTCGCCCACGGCCCGACCAGCATCGCGGAGCCGAGGTTCACGATGTAGGAGAGCGACACCGTGGCCCCGCCGTGCCCCAGCGGCAGGGTCATCCGGGCCGACGAGGCGAGCGCCGACAGCGCCATCAGCGCGAGCAGCAGAGGCGCCTCGTGCAGATTCAGACGCAGCAGGCCGAAGCCCACGCACACCAGACCGAACCCGCAGACCACACCCACGAGGAACTGCGCGGCGCGGGGGAGGGCGCCGAAGTCGTGGTCGGCGGCTGAGCGGGTCCCCGAGGGCGTCGGGGCGGGGATCATGGCGTCTGTCATGCCCGGCCCCCTGCCTCTGACGACGTCCCGGGGAACATGCCGGCGACCGCGGCGGCCTCACCGGAACCGAATGTCCCGATTTCGTCGAGCCGGCCCTGCGCGGTGCGGAGCAGGTCGCGCACTGAATCGCCATCGAACGGGCTGCAGGCGAACGCCAGCCGGATTGGCGACTCAAGAGCCGGGGGCGGCACGATGGTGTCCGGCACGGCCGCGACAATGCGATCCATGATCAGCCGGCCGGCGCTCGGATCGCAGTCGGGCATGAGCACGACCAGCGAATCCTCTGCCGGTTTGAAGATCAGGTCGGCGACTCGCGTGGCCTGACTGACGGCTGCCGATGCATGCCCCATGATGTCCGGCGAGCCGGCGACGCGCACGCACAGCACGCCGAGCGTGCGGCTGGACCCGCCCAGCAATCCCCCTTCGCGCGCGACCAGGGCGTCCAGCACGCGGCCGTTGGGCGTCGACGTCAGATCGGCTCCGAGATCGTCGTGGAGCACGGCATCGGCGCGGATCGCATGGCTGAACGCCTCGGCTACCGGACTGCTGATGAGTTCGATCGCCTGGCGCTGCTCCTCGCGGAAGGCGTTGGCCTGGCTCGAATACAACGTGACGACACCGACGGCGTCCTCGGCGATGATCAGCGGAATGCTGAGGACGCTCCGGAACTTCGGGTCGAGGCTGTCGAGGCGATCGCCAAGGTCGAGGGCGGAGTCGGCGTTGATGACGGACCGGCCGTTCGCGGCGACCCACCCGCTGACGCCATGCCCGACGGGCATCCGGACGTCGTGCACGAGGGCCTCGCCGAATCCCGACGCGAAGACGGCCGCCATTTCGTCGGTCGCCTCGACGCGGCGGTAGAACACCACGAGGCCGGCCGGCGCCAGGCGCAGCAGGCAACGGGACACCATCTCGCAGATCTGCGCGATCCCGGCGTCGTCGCCCAGCGTCGACAGCTGGTCGTAGAGCCGGAGGAGCATCTCGGTCGCGTAGACGCGCATCTCGAGCGAACCCACGGCGGCGGCCGGCTCGGGGCGGCGCGTGTCGCGCGCCGCCTGCGCGAAGCGGTCCAGCACCTCAGGCAACGGTTCGTCGACCGATTCAGCTTCGATCTCGGACTGGACGACCCGGAACATGTCCACCACCGTCGGGTCGTACATCGAGCCCCGCTGTTCCTCGATGATGGCCAGCGCCGCGGCAGGCGACAGCGCCCGGCGGTACGGCCGGTGCGAGCGCAGCGCGTCGTAGCAGTCGACCACGGACAGCACGCGGGCCCCGATGGGGATGTCCTCCTGGCTGAGTCCGTCCGGGTAGCCCGAACCGTCCCAGTTCTCGTGATGATGGCGGACGATCGGCACGACCGGGTACGGGAAGTCGACGGCCGACAGCATGTCCGACCCGAGCGGTGCGTGCAGCTTCATCCGCTCGTACTCGTCGGGCGTCAGCTTTCCGGGCTTGTTGAGGATGTGCTCCGGAATGGCGAGCTTGCCGATGTCGTGCAGCAGGGCGGCCGCCTCGACGGCGCGAAGTTCCCGCTGGTCGGTCACGCCGAGCTGCCGGGCGAGCCGCAGCGCATAGGTCTGGACGCGGCGAATGTGCCCGTGCGTCACCTGGTCCTTGGCGTCGACGGCGCCGGCCAGCGATTCGACCACCTGCAGGTAGAGGCGGCTGACCTCGCCCAGGTGGCGGTTCTCGTCCTCCAGCCGTCCCATCGACGACTTGAACGTGAAGTAGGACACCAGCACCAGGGGCGCACTAGCCAGGACGCTGACAAGGACGCCGTCCTTCGTCGTATTGACCGCGAGCAGCACCGCGAGCGACGCGCCACCGAAGTAGTTGAGCGACACCCAGACGAAGTACTTCCGCCAGATGGTGATGGGTGACGTGCCGGTGTCGGTCGCCATCGCCAGCGCGTTGAGGACGCTGTTGAAGAGGAAGTAGACCGCGCCCATGGCCAGGGCCGCCAGGCCAATCGCGGTCAGCGACGCTGGCGCCTCCGCCAGGGGCTGCGCGCCGGAGATCAGGTAGTAGGCATGCGCCGCCACCCACGTCGAAAGGGCCGGTTCCGCGGCGTTGAACGCCACGTGCTTGATGGCCTTGTGCCCCCGGAACAGCGACACCATCAGGCCGTCGATGGCGACGATGGCGACCGCCGGGGCGGGGCCGAAGTAGATCACCAGAATGAAGAGGAAGGTCTCCGAGATGGACAGCGACGCGCTGAGCGCGGGCACCTTGACGGCGAGCAGGCCCGAGGCGACCACGAGGACGCCCAGGCCGAGATAGTTCAGGTACACGCCCAGCGGGACCGCCGACGCCTGCATCGTGTGCAGCGCGTCGAGCAGCGCCAGGACGCCGATGGCGAACACGATCGCCACGAAGGCCTGGTGCAGCCCCGGTCGCCGGCTGGAGACTGGATTCACGCGCGGCTTTCCTGCACGAGGGAGAAGTCGGCGATCTTGCGGTAGAGCGTCTCGCGGCTGATCTGCAGCACCTGCGCCGCACGCTTCTTGTTCCACGTCACGGCGGAGAGCACGCGGCGGATGTGTTCCTTTTCGACGTCGCGCAGGGGCAGCAGGATCGACGCGTCGGCGCGCGGCGCCTGGGCGGCCGGGTGCATGAACTGAAGGTCCTTCGGACGCACGATGCCGTCCAGGGCCGAGAGGGCCGCGCGGGACACCGTGGTCTCCAGTTCGCGGATGTTGCCCGGCCACGGGTAGGCCAGGAGCAGATCGAGCGCGTCCGGCGCCAGCTGCCGGGCGTCGAGCGGCAGGCCTTGCGCCGCGCAGTAGCGCTCGAGGAACCGATCCGCCAGTATCGGGATGTCCACCGGCCGCTCACGCAGGGCGGGCAGCCGGATCGTGAACGCATTGATGCGGTAGAAGAGATCCTCGCGGAAGGTGCCGTCCGCGACCAACGATTCGAGCGGACGGTTGGTCGCGCAGATGAGGCGAAAATCGACTTCGATGCTCGTGCGGGCGCCCAGGCGTTCGACCCGGTGTTCCTCCGTGACGCGCAGGAGCTTGGCCTGCGCCAGCGGCGAGAGGTCGCCGATTTCGTCCAGGAAGAGCGTGCCGTGATTGGCGAGCTCGATGCGCCCGGGCTTCCGCTCGTAGGCGCCGGTAAAGGCGCCGCGCTCGTAGCCGAACACCTCGGATTCGAACAGCGAGTCGGGGAGGGCCGCGCAGTTCACGGCCTGGAAGGTTTCCTGCTGCCGGCTGCTGAGTTCGTGGATGATCCGCGCCACGACTTCCTTGCCGGAGCCGGTGGGCCCGAGGATCATCACCGAGAGGTCCGTCTTGGCCACCGTGCGGATCGACTCGAAGATCATCATCATCTTCTCGTCGCGTCCGATCATTTCGCGGAAGCGCTGGACCGACGACGACCGGTCTTCCGTCGATTCGCCAGGCCGATCGGCCAGGAAATCCTCGACGAACTGCGCCAGGTCTGGATCGACGGGCCGGGCGAACTGATACAGAAGCTCGTGGGCGCCGGACGCGCGCACGACGCCGGCGTTCACCAGCTCCCGCAGGCAGTTGTCGACATCGACGCGGAGGCGACCGAAGGTCTGCATCACCGCCTCGATGTCGTACGCCTCGTGGGGCCGCGCGCCCAGGTACCGCAAGATGCCGGCCCGCAGAGGGGACTGGACCAGCGCCTTGAAGCGCATCCGCAGGTGGCCGGTGGCGCGGCCGCCGTCGATGAGGGTGACGTGGCCCGGAGCAGGAGGTGTCGTGGCTCGATTCAGCATAATTTCGCCTCGTTCTGTGGCGGAGTGTCTCAAGACTCGTGCCGGGGGTCGTAGAACGAGACATGTCGGGAAATCCCGAGCGAAAACGCGTAACCCCGGAATTCGGCCGGGTGTGCGGAGCTACGCGGAACGAGGCACGATCGGCCAAACGCTACAAGAAGTGTGACGTTTCGTGACACGGGCGCCACGCGCGTGTTCGAGGGTGGGGCAGTCCGTTCGGGCGGGCGAAAATGGAGACTGTTGGGAGGGGCACAGCGCGCCGGAACCAGTGCCGGACTCGCTCAGGGGTGCAGTTCGATGGCGGCGCGCCCGATCAGCTGTCCGGCGGCCGTGCAAACGTCCAGGCGGAGCGACCCGGAGGTGTCGGCAGGACCGAGCGTCACGGCGCTCCAGAGGCGGAAGCCGTCCGTCCGGCCGCCCACGACCTCGTGGGCGCTCGACGCCCAGAGCAGCCGGCCGTCCAGATACCAGCGCAGCTCCACGCGATCGCGCAGGCCGAGGGGCGCGCGGACGGCGGTAGACGCGAACACTCGGCGTCGCGCGGCATCGGGCGCCGATGGCATCGCCCCGGTCACGCGGAACCGTCGGCGGTCGATGCCCGACCCGAACTCGGTGGCCAGCAGGCGGAGGGGCGCCGGAGGCACAAACGGGCGAGCGGCTTCCGCGACGAGCAGCACCGCCAGGGCGCCGCCGGCCACCCACACCCAGGTGGTCCCGCGCCGCAGGCGTGACATCCGCCAGGCCAGCGTCACGAAGCCGCCGACGGCGGCAACGGCCGCCACCCGGAAGGCGTACGCGTTGCTCAACCCGAACAGCACGGGCAGCGCGAGGTTGACGACGGCGAACACGTTGAACGCGAAGAACCAGGCCGCGAGGTTTCGTCTCACCGACAGGACCCGGTCGTACACGATGTCGAGCGTCGAGAGGACGGCCGAGAGGCCCAGCACGATGATGAAGATCACGTTGCCGGATCGAAACGTCGTGCTGCCGGCGTAGATGGGGAGGATAAAGAACAGCAACTGCTGATAGCAGTTCTTGTTGACGTAGTTCACCGCGAGTCGGGCGCGGGACCACCAGACCCCGTCGCGTCGGTTGACCACCTCCGCGAGAAACAGGCTCGAGATCCAGATGAACACGAGATAGAACGCCGAGAATCTCAGCCACGCGTAGTGGCGGGCCCCGAGCCACATGACCAGCGCGCCCAGGCCCAGCACGTAGAGGCTGTGCAGCCACCACAGCAGGGTCTCGTGCCGCGCGACGAATGCGCGCACGCGGGCCGGCGGCGTCCACCACCGCCGGCCCGCGTCCTGTGCGTCCGACTCCACGTGCCCGTTCGGCATCGCCTCGTCCGCTACCGCTTGATCGGCAGCGGCGGCGGCGGCGCCAGGGTGACCGGGTTCTTCTTGAGCTGGTCGAGGATCACCTCGATGGCCTTGTTCAGCTGCTGATCCTCCCCGGCGTACTCGCGGGCCGGATCGTTGTCGACGAAGATGTCCGGCTCGACGCCCGTGCCCTCGATGGCCCACGTCTTCCCGGTGATGTCGTACCGGGAAAACTCGGGCCGGTTCAGCACGCCGCCGTCCAAAAGCGGCAGGGTGCCGCGGATGCCGACGACGCCGCCCCACGTGCGCTTGCCGATGACCGGGCCCATCTTGTAGGTCTTGAACCGGTACGTCACCAGGTCGCCGTCCGAGGCCGAGAACTCATCGGCCAGCAGCACCTTCGGCCCGAGGATCATCGCCCCGGGATTGGCCTGCGGGCTGCCGTTGCGGGCGATGTCGACCAGCACCAGTTCGCGCCGCAGCCGCTCGATGATCATCGGTGAGACGTTGCCGCCGCCGTTGCTGCGGACGTCCACGATCATCGCGGCCTTCTCGGTCTGCGGATAGAAGTACTTCGCGAACTGGTTGAGCCCGGCGACGCCCATGTCGGGGATGTGGATGTACCCGACGCGCCCGTTGGTGGCCTTGGAGACCTTCGCGATATTGTCCTGGACCCAGGTGAAGTAATAGAGGCCGCGCTCGTCCTCGACGGGCACCACGACGGTGTCCCGGGCGCCCTGCGCGGTCGGCGCGCCGTTGAGCGTCAGCGTCACCTGCTTGCCAGCCTTGCCGACCAGCGCCTCCCAGACGTCAGTCAGGCCCGCGGTCGACGTGCCGTCGATGGCGACAATGTAGTCGCCGGTCTTCGCGTCGACGCCGATGTCGGTGAGCGGCGACCGCAGCGAAGGATCCCAGTTCTGGCCTTTGAAGATCCGGGTGATCCGGAAGAACTTCGACTGGGGATCGCGCTGGAGCAGGGCGCCGAGCAGGCCCATGGGCACGCGATCGAGGCGCGGGAGATCGCCGCCGCCGACGTATGCGTGGCCGACGTTCAGCTCGCTGATCATCTCGCCGATGACGTAGGTGAGATCGGCGCGGTGATTGACGTACGGGATCAGGGCTTCGTACGTCCGCTTCATCGCCGGCCAGTCCACGCCGTGCATGTTCGGGGCGTAGAAGAAGTCGCGCATCTGCCGCCACGACTCGTTGAAGATCTGGCGCCACTCGGCGTGCCGATCGAGGGTGACCTTCAGATCGGCCAGGTCAAGCCAGTCCTTCGGATCCGCTTTGCCCGTCGGCGTGTCGATGATGGCGTAGCGGTTCCCGCTCTGGGACAGGATCATCTTCTTGCCGTCCGCGGAGATCTCGTACCCGGCGCCGGAGGCGATCTGCGTTTCAGCCTGGCGATCGAGATCGTAGACGTACACCGCCGCGGTGTCGCGCGTGCTGGCGCGCCCGTAGTAGAGACGGCTGCCGACCGACGTGAGCGAGCGGTAGTTGCCCGGCGGGGCCGGCAGGACGCCGATCCGATCCGTGAGGCCGTCCAGGTCCACCTTGACGGCCGAAGCGCCGCCCGCGGGCTTGGCGTCCGCGGGCTTGGGCTCCGCCGGCTTGACCTCCGCGGGCTTGGCCTCCGCGGGCTTGGCGCCCGCCGCCTTCGGGTCGACCGGCTTCGCGTCAGGTTTCGCGTCCTCCTTGAGCTTGACTTCGTCGCTCTTCGGCGCGAAGGGCGACTTCGTGTCCTTCGCGAGCGTCACGAAGTAGATCCGTGACATGTCCGTGTAGATGTGCTGGAACTCCGTCTGGCCGTAAGTCGGTGTGAAGCTCCGGGCGGATACGAAGTAGAGCAGCGTGCCGTCGGCGCTGAAGGCCGGCTCGGCCGAAGTGTACCAGGCGTCGGTGACGGCCGACGTCTGCTTCGTCTCGAGCGAGTAGAGATAGATGCGCTGCGGGCCTTCATCCTCGGGTTTCGCAAAGGCGATCCAGCGGCTGTCGGGCGACCACGTATAGTCGGTGATCTCGAACGCCGTCGCCGAGGCGATCTGCGTGACCGCCTTCGTGTCGATGTCGACGACGAACAGGCGCTGCGCCCGATCGGACCACATCAGCTTCCGGCTGTCCGGCGACCACACGGGCTGGTACTTGTAGTTGCTGCCGGCCGACGTGATTTGGATCGCGGCACCCTTGCCGTCCTGCGGCGACAGCCAGATCTCATCCTCGCCGGTGACATCCGACACGTAGGCGATCCACCTGCCGTCGGGCGACCACTTCGCGTTCCGCTCGTGCGTGCCCGGCGTCTGGGTGAGGTTGCGCGTTGGGCCGACCTTCGCCGGCACGGTGAACACGTCGCCTCGCGCTCCGAAGAGGGCGCGGGCGCCATCCGGCGCGATCTCGTAGCTGGTGACGCTGCGGCTGACGTCGACCATCGACGTGCGTCCGTGGTCGAAGTCTTCCGCGATGGTGACCGGCACCTTCTCGGCCTTCTCGCTGGCGAGGTCCAGCTTGTAGATCCAGCCGCCGTGCTCGAAGACGATGGCGGCATCGCCCATCGACGGGAATTTCACGTCGAACTCGGTGAAGCTGGTCAGCTTCTTCGTCTGCTTCGTGCCAAGGTCGTAGCTGTAGAGGTTCATCCGGCCGCGCTCGTCGCGGTCGGAGGCGAAGTACACCTTCGACCCCTTCCACATCGGGATGATGTCCTGCGCGGGGTTGCTGGTGAGGTTGGTGGTGGTCTTCGTCGTGAAGTCGTGCAGCCACACATCGTCGGCCTGGCCGCCGCGGTAGCGCTTCCACGTCCGGAACTCGCGGAAGACGCGGTTGTAGACGAACTGCTTGCCGTCCGGCGAGTACGCGCCGAAGCCGCCGCGCGGCAGCGGCACGTCTTCGAGCGGGCCGCCGTCAGCGGAGGCCAGATAGAGCTGCCCGCGGAAATCGTTCCACTCGGTGCGCCGTGATCGGAACAGGATCTGATTCGCGTTCTTCCAGCCGATGACGAGGTTGTTGGGGCCCATCCGGTCCGAGACGTCGTCGCGTCCCAGCGTGGCCGTCCACGTCACGCGCTTCGGTACGCCGCCCTGCGCCGGCATGACGTAGACCTCGGTATTGCCGTCGTACTGGCCGGTGAAGGCGAGGCGCGCGCCGTCGGGCGAGAAGCGCGCGAACATCTCGAAGCCGACGTCACTGGTCAGCCGGCGGGCGACGCCTCCGGTGGCTGGCACCGTGAAGAGGTCGCCGGCGTAGGTGAACACGATCTGATTCCCGTGGATCGCCGGGAAGCGCAGCAGGCGCGTATCAGACACCGGCTGGGACTGCGTGCGGACCTGGGTCGGAAATGCGGCGAGGCCCAGAAACAGGCACGCCGTCAGCAGAAGGACTCGTCTCATGGTGGATGGTCTCCGTTGAGACGATTCTACACGGGGTGGCGGTCTCGATAGCCGACCGGATTGCCGGGAGAATCACAGGCGGGCTCACGGCCCGGGCGGGGGCGCGGGAGCCTGTGGTACATTGAGGCAGCTGCCTCGTCCCCCCCGAGACCCATCTATGAATTTCCGAACGATTATCGAGCCGTTTCGCATCAAGTCCGTGGAATCGGTCAAGTTCACGCGCCGGGAAGATCGCGAGGCGGCGCTGCGGGCGGCCGGCTACAACGTCTTCCGCCTGCCCGCCGAGGACGTGCTGATCGATCTGCTGACCGATTCCGGCACCGGCGCGATGTCGGCCGCGCAGTGGAGCGCGATCATGCAGGCCGACGAGTCGTACGCCGGGAGCCGGTCGTTCTACCGGTTCGACGCCGTCGTGCGGGACCTCACTGGTTTCAAGCACGTGATCCCGACGCACCAGGGGAGGGCCGCCGAGCGGATCCTGTTCCACTCAATCCTGAGCCCCGGGCAGGTGGTGCCCAACAACAATCACTTCGACACCACTCGGGCGAACATCGAAGTGGAGCAGGCGGAAGCGCTCGATCTGGTCATCCCCGAAGGGCGCATCCCCCACGTGGTGCATCCCTTCAAGGGGAACGTGGATCTGGAGGCCCTCGAGCGCGTGCTGCGCGAGCGGGGCGACCGGGTGCCGCTGGTCATGGTGACCGTCACCAACAATTCGGGCGGTGGCCAGCCCGTGTCGCTCGAGAACCTGCGCGGCGTCCGGCGGCTCTGCGACCAGTACCGGACGCCGTTCTTCCTGGACGCCTGCCGATTCGCCGAGAACGCCTGGTTCATCAAGCTGCGGGAAGCTGGCTACGCGGACAAGACCCCGAAGGCCATCGCGCAGGAGATGTTCGCGCTGGCCGACGGGTGCACCATGTCGGCGAAGAAGGACGGCCTGGCGAACATCGGCGGCTTCCTCGCGATGAACAACGACGAGTGGGCCGACGCGGCGCGCAACCTGCTGATCCTGACGGAAGGGTTTCCGACCTACGGCGGGCTGGCCGGCTACGATCTCGAAGCCGTGGCGCGGGGTCTCGAAGAGGTGGTCGAGGAGCCGTATCTTCGGTACCGTATCCGCTCGACGGAGTATCTCGGGGACAAGCTCATCGCGGCCGGCGTCCCCATCATCCGGCCCCCGGGCGGGCACGCCATCTACCTCGATGCCCGCGCCCTGCTGCCCCACGTGCCGCCGCTGCAGTACCCGGGCATCGCCCTGGTCAACGAGCTCTACCTCGAGGCCGGCATCCGCGGCGTCGAGATTGGCACGGTGATGTTCGGGCTCCACCCGGACGGGACCGAAACACCGGGCGCGATGGACCTGGTGCGGCTGGCCATCCCGCGCCGCGTCTACACGCAGTCGCACATCGACTACGTTGCCGAGGCCGTGATCTTCGTCGCCGCCGCACGCGACCGGCTGCGCGGCTACCGGATCACCTCGGCGCCCAAAGCGCTGCGCCATTTCACCGCGCTCTTCGAACCGCTCGCCTGAAATGGGGACGGGGCTGATTACGCGCAGTACACGCCGTGTAATCAGCCCCGTCCCCAGTTCTGCTCCCCGTCCCCATTCTCGACCAAAGACGGCGGGTGACGAAGCCGCGCTACGGATTCGCCAGGAACTCCTTCGTCAGCAGCTGCCACTGCTCGTCGCGCAGCAGCTCGGGCGGATGCGTCACGTACTCGCCGCCGTCGGCCGCCGCCGCGCCCAGCTGTGCCTCGTAGAAGCGCGCGAGGCGATGGCCCTCATCCCACATCCAGTTGCGGGCCTTGGCCCCGGTGGGCAGCTGCTCGAACGCCGTGTCGGACGGTGTGACGGCGAAGAGCCAGCCGCGCGCGTACGGGTCGCGATGCACCAGTGTGGTGTTCTCGCGCACCGACTCGTTGACCCGGGTGACGGTCCCGGCCACCGGCGACACGATGGCGGCCCTGCGGCCAGGCGTCCGGATTTCGCCGACCGGTTCGCCCGCGCGGACCACGGTGCCCGGCGCCGGCAGCTTCAGGCCGGTTGGCGCCGAGAACAGCCGCTGGGCGAGGTCATCGATCCCGACCACGACCTTTCGCGTCCC
>Ga0315286_10003551_pt1 | contig 14780 bp, 17 predicted proteins | sample YL17G10_0_MG_FD_205038 | JGI IMG/M metagenome (GOLD analysis project Ga0315286, IMG submission 205038) | Sediment microbial communities from Yellowstone Lake, YNP, Wyoming, USA - YL17G10_0 | ecosystem: Environmental > Aquatic > Freshwater > Lake > Sediment | place: USA: Wyoming | collected...
TTGGAGGACGGACGTGGCCATGAATCCCAGGCCCTGGCGCCCCTCGTTGAATTCCCGGAGGCCGCGCAGGACGCTGTAATTGGCGAACGGCTCGACCTCAACCTCGGACCGCGCGCCGGCGGAATCGACCTCGGCATATTCCCGGCGGGTGAAGGCATTGACGAATCCCAGGTTGAAGTCCCGCCCGATCTTGCCCGTGATCTTGGCCGCGGCGAGGATCGTGGTGAAATCCGGGGTGTCCGCAAAGCCGGGCCCGGCACTTGCTGCTCCGCCCTGCGGCGTCCGGCCGATGCGGCGGCTGTAGAAGAACGCCGGGTCGGTCCAGCCGAAAGAGCGGTACGTGTTCGCCCCGCCCCCGCCAAAGGCGAAGATGCTCGACCCTTCGACAAAGAACGGCCGCTTCTCGGCGAAATAGGTCTCCTGGTCGCTGATGTTGATGACCGCCGGATCCACTTCGACCTGACCGAAGTCTGGGTTGGCGGTGACGGCTAAGGTCAAGTTGCTCTGGAGCCGCGCCTTGAGATCCAGCCCGGAGTCGGCCCCGAATTCGCTTCCGGTCCGGAAGGGATTGCCCGCCTGCGCGGGGCTGAACCGGGCCTTCCCCACGGCGAAGGGGAGGAGCTCGAGGCGGCGGCCGGCATCGATGCCCTGCACCCCGGTGAGATCCGCGAAGCGCGAGACCAGCCCGCTCTCCTCCTTGGGGACCCAGGCGAAATCGTCGGTCTCGTTCTTCCTCTTGATGACCCGGCGGAATCCGACCCCCCAGGTGTAGCTCTCCTGATCCCTGAACCGGAGCTGGCGGAAGGGGATCCGCATTTCGACCGTCCAGCCCTCCGCGTCCCGGTGTGCGGCGCTGTCCCAGATGCCGTCCCAGGTGGTGTCGAGGTTCTCGTCGTTGAAGAGCGTCCCATCCGCCCGCGATCCCGCCGGGTTGACGGCGAACAGGTACCCGCTCCGGCGGTCGAGGTAGGGATCGATTCCGAAATAGAACCAGTCGGAATCCGTGATGTCGTCGCGGCGGCCGAGGAGGCCGAGGACCTTGTCGGGTTCAGTGTCGCGGAGGCGAGCTGCGACATAGAGGTTGTCGGCGTCGAACGCCACCCAGACCTCGGTCCGTTCGGTCGGCGGCCGGCCGTCGAGGGGCTCGGACTGGGTGAAATCGCTCCGAGGCTCGGTTTTCCAGGCGCTTTCGGCGAGAACCCCGTCGATGACGATGGGCCCGCCGGTCCGGACGGCGGCCATCGTCTTGCGGGGCGGAGCGTTGGTCGCGCCTCCGGCGCCGGCAGCTCTACCCTGCGGTGCAGCGATAGTCGTGCCTCCGGCACTTGCTGCTCCGCCCTGCGGTGCAGCGATCGTCGTGCCTTCGGCACATGCTTCTCCGCCCTGCGGTCCTGCGGCGGCGGAGAGAAGCGTCGCCCCACACCCCAGACCCAGGCCCAGGATCAGGAGGCGGGCGGCTCGTGGAACGAAGGAAATCATGGCGTTGTGAAGCGCCGCATCTCGGCGCCTGCAAGTGCTGATTTATATTCGAAGGCTATTATGAAGTCAAACCTTTGTAATGATATAATGCCGCCGAATTCCCGAAGGAGGAGCCCCATGCCGGATTCCCTGACGCTCGACCGGGCCTACGGCCGCCGCTTCGTGACGTTCATCGCAGGTGCGGGCATGGCCGCCGCCTCGTTTCTGACGATCCAACATTTCTTCGCCGCGAATTTCCCCGAATCGATCTACAAGGGGTCGTTCTGCGACATCAATGCCTTCTTCAACTGCAACGGCTCGGCCTATTCGTCCATCGCCCATTTCCACGGCGTGCCGATGGGGTATTGGGGCCTGGTTCTCGGGCTGCTCGTGTGTTTGGAGGCGCTCTTCCCCTCGCGGTCCTTCGAGAAGACGATGAAGAGCCTCACTTTCCTCAATGCGCTTGGCGTACTGGCCCTGCTCGGCTATTCGCTGTTCGTCCTGAAAAGCCTCTGCCTCCTGTGCTCGGGATATTATCTCTTCTCATTTTTCGCCGTCTTCCTCTATTGGAAGTTCGGCGTCCGCGGGTTTCCCCTTCCCTCGCTCAAACTGCTCGCGGTCATCGGCGCCATAGCCCTGGCCGGCGCCTACGGCTTCCATCTCTTCTATGCGGCCGAACAGGACGCTCAGGCAGGCGGCGTCTCGGCCCGCGTCGTCAAGGAATACTACAGCCTGGAGAAGTCCCCGAACCCGAGCTTCATCTCCCCGTTTATGATCGTCCAGTCCACGGATCGTTTTGAGGACGCCCCCATCCGGGTCATCGAATACGCGGACTTCCTCTGCCCCGACTGCCTCTTCATGTACGAGCAGCTCAACCGCCTGAAGGCGGAGTTCGCGGGCAAGATCAATATCGCCTTCCAGTTCTTTCCCCTCGAGGCGAAGTGCAATACGGTCGTGGATAAGGACCGCCATCCCGGGGCCTGCGATCTGTCCTACATCGCGGCCAAAGACCCGGCGAGCTTTATCTCGATCTACAACGAGATCTTTTCCCACTTCGAGGAGGCCAAAGACCCGCAATGGCGGGCCGAGCTGGCCAAGAAGTACGGGGTCGAGTCCGCACTGACCGACCCCGCAGTGAAGGATCTCGTCCAACGGATCGTCGCCACCGGCACCGAATACGAGAAGACCTCCACCCAATATGCCCACGGCATCCGTTCGACGCCCACCCTGATCGTCAACAACCGGATGATCATCGGAACGCTGCCCTACGCCCAGCTCCGGGCGATCTTCGAGTCGCTGCTGGCGGAGAGCAACAAGACCGGCGACAAGCGCTTCCTGGAAAACTGGGTGGAGTTCAAGCCGAAGAAGAAGTGACGGCCGGGGTTCAGGCCGATTCGCGGAGGCGGATCGAAAGCTCGTAATCGGCCATCATTATAATGATAGGAATTTGCTTTTCCCGGTACGCCACGAATTCCCGCTCCGGCCGATGAATCTCCCCGTTTGACCACGCCGGGAATATACTCCCTGTCGGTCGGCACTGTCAATTCCATCGAAATATACGAAAAGGGGACGGCCGAGGCGCGGATGGGCTCGGCACATCCACTGGCGCAGGCTGAAAGACGACAGACTCCCGCTCCCCATGATCACGAAAGTTTAGAAATATTCCCCGCTCTCCTCAGCCGCACTCATGGAGCCGCCAACACGTCTCCTTTTTCTACGGGACGATCCTCGGGATCTTCCTCGTCGCTTTTTACTTCAAGCGGGTCGGGGGAAATGCCACGTTCGTCGCGGCCCTCGTCGCCGAGGCGACCGTGCTGGCCTGCTACTTCTTCACCCCGATCCCGTATCTGTGGTTCAACGTTATCGGCTGCCTGCTTTTAATCGGCTTGGCCAACGCCCTGAACCCGTTCGTGGGCGGCCGGAAGCCGGCCTAAGAAAGACTGTCATTGCGAGCCCCCGGAGGGGGCGAAGCAATCTCGTGCCCAAGGGTCATTGCGAGGAGCCCGGCGACGAAGCAATCGCATGGGTCGATACGATTGCTGCGCTCCCTACGGTCGCTCGCAATGACCATCGGTCCTGTCATCCCGAGGCCCTGCCGAGGGATCTCCCCGCGTCTCAAGCTTAGCTGAGATAATTAATCGTCCATAAGCGTCTCTTTTATTGCCAATCAACTAATATTATACATATAAATAGCCATATAATTATATTGCAACGAAAATCAGGTTATGCTATATGATCATTGATGATCCAGCTTCTTTCGACTGGGATGAGGCCAAGGATGCCGAAAACAACCAAAAGCACGGGGTCGGATTTGAAACGGCCCAGGAAGCATTCAAGGATCCCTTGCGCGTCATTCTGGATGACTTGGACCATAGCTTAGATGAGCCAAGATACTATTGTCTGGGACGCGCTCTTGGGAGTGTCCTTACGGTTCGGTTTACGGTCCGAGAGGGTGTAATCCGTATTTATGGAGCAGGATACTGGAGAAAAGGGAGAAAAATATATGAGAAAAAAAATACGATATACGGATGAGCCGCTGGGCCGAATAAGGATCATTGAAGATTTTCTTCCGCCGCCGGAAGCCTTAGTGCTGCGGAAGGATAAAGTGAAGGTAACATTAGAGCTCAATAAGGGAAGCATCGACTTCTTCAAGCGGGAAGCCAGGAAACAGAAGACGTCGTATCAGAAGATGATTCGTGAGGTGGTGGATATCTATGTTTCCCATTTTCAAGAGGGGCGGTAGGACAATCTCAAGCCATTTCAGAGGAGATCCCTCGCTTCGCTCGGGATGACACAGAATAAATATTGAATAATGTAACCTAAAAGAATACAATTGTAATCATAATGGATACGAAGCTGGGCGGAGTTGGGCTATCCTCCTTCCTTTTCAGCAGGACGCGAGGCGCGATCCTCTCCCTACTTCTCGGTCATGCCGACGAATCGTTCTATTTGCGCCAGATAGTCCGGACAGTGGGTTATGGCTTGGGGCCCGTTCAGAGAGAGCTGAAGCTCCTCTCGGACGCGGGGATTCTCCTCCGATCCGTCAGCGGCCATCAGGTCTATTTTCAGGCCAATTCCGCGAGTCCCATATATTCGGAGTTGAAGAGCCTGGTCATAAAGACGGTTGGGGCGGCAATGGTCCTCCGTGAAGCACTGCATCCTCTTGCCGACCGTATTTCGGTCGCTTTCGTCTTTGGCTCGATCGCCATCGGAAGCGAAAAACGTGACAGCGACGTCGATCTGTTCGCTATTGGCGAGCCATCTTCTTTGGATATCGTCAGATGCCTTCAGGCGGCGCAGATGAAGCTAGGCCGGGAGATCAATCCCGTCGTCTTCCCGCGCTCGGAATTCCGGGCAAAGCTTAGAGAAAAAAGCCATTTCGTGACGTCTGTCCTTAGCGTCCCCAAAATATTCCTGATTGGCGATGAGGATGAGCTTAAGCGATTGGCTGAAGAGCGGGTGGCTCGTCGCACACAGGACGAACCGGCGCGAGATAACCGACCTTCTGGCCGTCGCCGAACGGGATCTACGTGAATGTCAGGTCTCAGGTTTGAGCCCGGATTGGCGCCTCGCTATTGCTTATAATTCAGCTCTTCAATCTGCGACGGTGGCGCTTGCGGCGGTTGGATATCGCGCAGCGCGCGGGTCCCATCACTATCGGACTATCCAATCTCTTGCTTTCACGCTCGATGTGAGCTCCGATCTAATTGCCGAGTTGGATGATTTCCGTAAAAAGCGAAACGTCAGCGATTACGATCGTGCCGGTGCCGTTTCTAAGCGAGATGCGCAAAGGATGTTCGATCTTGCAACGTTGCTCAGGAAGATAGTCGTTGATTGGATAAAGAAAGAACACCCGGATCTGATGTCTTGAAGAGGAGATCCCTCGCTAAGGCTCGGGATGACGCGGAAAAAAGTCATTGCGAGCGAAGCGAAGCAATCGCATGCGGCCTGAAGTCATTGCGAGGAGCGCAGCGACGAAGCAATCGCATGGGTCGACGCGATTGCTTCGCTCCCTTCGGTCGCTCGCAATGACCTCTAGCGGATTCGAATGCCGCGTCGCCCAATTCGGGGCTCCTCGCAATGACGGCTCTTTAGCCCCGGCTTTGTTTTCGGTCGATTTCTTTTCAGCGAATCGTCTTAGCCGGGAATCCTAAATTGAAATTGCCGATGCCAGGCAGGGCGCTGGCGCCTTTCAACAACGCATAGAGCAAATAGGCGGGGACACCGATCGCGATGATCGATTTGATCGGATCAATTTTCCTCTCCCAGGCCTGTTTGACGTCCGATATCGAGAAAGGATAGGAATTTGCTTTTCCCGATACGCCACGAGTTCCCGCTCCGGCCGATGAATCTCCCCGTTTGACCACGCCGGGAATATACTCCCTGCCGCTCGGCAATGTCAATGACAACGAAAAATGCGAAAAATCGAGCCCGAAAAACATATTTGGACGGAAAATCTTCTCGCCCCGGCTGAAAGACGATAGACTCCCACTCTCTCCTGATCATCAAATCCTAAAAATACTCCGCCCGCTCTTCGGCCGCCATCAGGGCAACCTGCTCGAAGACATGGGACGGCGAAGGCTTCGCCGCCACAAACCCAAGCTTCAGGTGATCGATGATCCGGTCCACAACGGAAATCTCCGTGATGAAGGCGACGATCTTCATCCGGCCCCCGCACTTCGCAGTTTCGTCTTGGTCCGCACCAGGCTGTGGACATTGAAGCCTGTGTGTGGCCAGGAGAGAATGCGCTCGGCCCACTCCGGGATCAGAAGCATCTTGGGGATGGTGAAGACGACCTGGCGGTGCGGCACGTCCCAGAGAAGCGTCTCCCGCATCCACTCGCCCCACTCTTCAATCCGCTTGGCGTGACACGAGGGACAGAACCCCCGGGTCTTGCAAGAAAACATCAGAAGATGCTCCGCCCGGCAGCGCGGACAGCGGATCCGAGCGAATCCGGAACGCGGATTGCCGCAGTCGAGGTACTTCTCGACGACGTCCTTGATGATCGGCCGGAAATAGCCATCCTCATTCGCTTCGCGTCTGAGGACTGCAAAGCCCGTAGGCCTTCTCGAAACGCTCCTCGTATTCCGCGACGAAGCGCTCGAAATGATGGAAAAGCACCCGGTAGAGGACGGTCCGCTCCGGATGTCGAGGACGATAGATTCCCGCCATGGCGGGAGAAAAGCCTCAAGAAACGGGCCAAGGTCATGGATCGAGCACGTGTCTCCCTGGAAGAAGGCGATGACCGCTCGCCGGAAAGGCGAATCAGATCAAGAAAACGTCAACTGGAGTTGACGCAATACCTGGCAAGGTGCGCGGATCGAAGGCGGCGATGGTGGTCGGCCTCGCCTGCACGCACTACGGCTATTCGCTGGATTTGTGGCGGAAAGCGTTCGCGGAGCGGAGCATTGAGGCCGTCATCCTGAACCCCAACGCCAAGATGGCGGAGGCCATGGTCCCGGCCCGGTTCCGAAACCGCCGGCCCGCAACGGCCGTTAGGGCCGAAGCCTGGTCCTTGGTCGAGATCGGCCCGGAGAAAATCGCAGCTCTCGAGGTCTGGTTAGGGAAAATTTCGCCGGAAACGGCCGGCGCCCTCGCCGGCTACATGCTGAAGCCGGATTTGTTCGAGTGGCGGAAGTTCGTCCTTATCGCGTGCCGCTGCGCGAGGATGACACGCTCACCCCGTTCTCGCTGTCCAGGATAGACGCTGTGGTGGGCGCCTGCTTCCGCCTGATGTCGAGGATCAGGACGGTGTGACAAAATGAAACCTTTTAAATTCTCAAAGAAAAACCGGGAATACATCAAGTGGGATAAGAATACCAAGCAGGTCAGGATCTTCCCGAAGACCACCCATACCGGCGGCGCGGCCGCGCAGCTCCAGATCGAAATGGACGCCGCCGCCGCCCAGGGACTATACTCCAATACGGCCGCCGTCACCCACACCGAAACCGAGTTCGTGCTGGATTTCCTTTTTTTAATGCCGGGTCAGTACAAGGCCCGGATCGGCGCCCGCGTCATCTCCACTCCCCTGCATACCAAGCGCCTGGGCGCCGCCCTGCGCGAGAATATAAAACAATACGAAGCCCGCTTCGGCCCCATTAAACCCTGACGCTCAGGCAGGCCCGGCGCCAATAAGGACTTCGGCATGCCCGGTCTTGCCCGGCGCGCTTTTCCGCATGCAGACCACGGTCGGCTCGTGCCCCTCGCATTCTTCCGGGGCGTATTGCGCGTAAGAAACTATTATCACCAGGTCGTCCTTCTGCACCAGCCTGGCGGCCGCGCCGTTCACGCCTATAACTCCCTTGTCCCCGTACAGCACGTAAGTGGAGAACCTGGCGCCGGTGTTCACATTGTAGATATCCACCTTTTCATGTTCCAGCAGGTCGGCTTTGGCACACAATGCCCTGTCTATGGTGATGGAGCCGTTATAATTCACGTCCGTCTGGGTCACCGCCACCCGGTGTATCTTTGACTTCATCAATGTCCTGATCATTTTTTAGCCCTCTCTTTGTTCAATTGTACGGCCGCGGCCAGGCCCAGCAGCACCAGGTCCGGGATGATCCGGTCGAAAAGGCCCGCGTCCTCGAACAGCTTGGAGAAACCGCCGGTGCCTATCACCAGCGCCTCCTCGGAAAAATAGTCGCTCTTTATTTTGGCCGCTATGCCTTTTATGGCCAGCAGGTGGGAATAGTACAGGCCGGACTGTATGGAGTCCACCGTGCTTTTGCCCACCAGCTCCGGGGGCCTGGCTATTTCCACCCGGGGCAGCTTCGCCGTCCGCGACGACAGGGCCTCCATGGAGATGCGCAGCCCCGGCATTATCAGCCCGCCCAGGTATTCCTTCTTTTTAGAGACGGCGCAGAAGGTGGTGGCCGTGCCGAGGTCCACGATGACCAGGTCCCTCTCGGGGAACATGCCGGAGGCGGCTATGGCGTTGGCTATCCGGTCGGCGCCCACTTCCAGCGGGTTCTTGTACTTTATGTTCAGGCCGGTCTTTACGCCGCCCTGCAGGAGGAACGGTTCCAGGCCGAAATATTTTACCGAGGTCTGATTCAGCGTGTAGATGAGGTCCGGCACCACCGAGCAGACGGCCAGCTCCTTTATATCTTTAGGATCTATGCCGTTCTCGCGCAGCGCGTTCTTGAAAAAAGTTCCGAACTCGTCCGAGGTCGCGTTGCAGGAAGTGCCTCTGAACTTGGCCACCAGTTTGTCTCCCTTGAACACCCCGGCGAAGACCTGCGTATTGCCCACATCCAAAGCTAAGAGCATACTGCCCCCTTTTTAGTTTCAGTCATTATCGAATAAAGCCGGTCGGCCAGCTGTTCCGGCCCCCTGCAGTCGGCCAGCCGCGCGCCGTTCCCGTAGAGGTGGAAGAGGTGCTCCTCTTTCATTTCCTCCAGATCGTTGTGCACCACAAAGTCCGCCGAGGCCAGGGCCCGGACCTTTTCAAGGACGCGCCGGGCCGAGGCGCCAGAAGTGAGCTTGAAGCCTATCAGCAGCGGCGCGGGGTGCCCGCCGGCGTCGGCGTATTTCTTTATGCGGTCTATTATCTTGAAGTTCCGCTTTAAGACCAGCTTCATGACAGGCTCTTTGGAATCCAGCTTTGCAGCGCGGCCGGGCTTGAACTTTTTGCCGCCGGCCTCGATAAAGGCGGGGGAATAATCGCTTACCGCCGCCAGGTGTACCACGGCGTCGAAGGTCACCGTCCTTAATAGCCGCTTAAGTTCCTGGTCCAGGTCCTTGAAACCGGTGAATTCTTCAACGCTGATATTTCTTCCGGACGGCCGCTCGGCGCTTGCGGCGCGGAGGCAGACGGTCTCGCAGCCCAGCGCGGCGAACCGTTCAGCTATTACGCGGCCGGTCCTCCCGGTGCTCATGTTGGTTATAAAGCGCGCAGCGTCTATGTATTCCCGCGTTCCGCCGAAAGTTATAAGGGTCCTCATATATTCTTCTTTATTTCCTTATATATGGCGTCCGGTTCCAGCAGCCTGCCGGCGCCCTTGTCCCCGCAGGCCTGGTAGCCGGTGCCGGTTCCCAGTATCTTCACGCCCCAGCCTTTCAGGATACCCACGGAGCGCTTGGTGGCCGGGTGCGCCCACATATTCTGGTTCATGGCCGGTGCTATCAGATACGGTTTGGAAAAGTCGAAAGCCAGGAAGACGGTGGAGATATAATCGTCGCCGATCCCGGCCACCATTTTATTGATGATGTTGGCGGTGGCGGGGCAGATGATGGCCAGGTCCAGCCACTTGGTCAGGGCTATATGCTCGAGGGCCGACCTGTCCTCGAAAGTATCGAAGTAGACGGCGTGATGCGTAAGCCCTTCCAGCGTGGATTTGCCTATGAATTTCAGCGCGTTTTGCGATACTGCGGTCTTTACCTCATAGCCTTCCTGCACAAGTTTAGAGATCACGTTGCAGGCCTTGTAGCAGGCGATGGAACCGGTCAGTTGGAATAAGATATTTCCCTTAGATCTTGACATTGTCTATGAGCCTCACTTTTCCCAGTTTAGCCGCGGCGAACCTGCGGCCCCAGCGGTCTTCTATGTAATCCGGACGGAAGCCGAGAGCGGCCAGTCTTTTTTTTACGTCAGCGGGGCGGGCGGAAGAGCTCAGCGCCTTATACAGGGCGGGGGCCAGCTTCCTGTGTTCCGGCTCCAGCAGCAGATTGCGCGAGCTCATGGCCAGGCCGTCGGTTTCTCTCAGCGTAGGGCAGGGCACTATTTCAGTGCCGATGAAAAAAGCCTCAGCCATCCCCTTGATAAGGCGGAACTGCTGGTAATCCTTCTCGCCGAAATAGGCCCTGTCGGCGCGGACCAGGTTAAGGAGCTTCATGACCACGGTCAGCACGCCTTCGAAATGCCCCGGCCTGTGAGCGCCGCAGAGTACCTCGCTGTCGGCGGTTTCGTTAAGCCGGTACCTGTAGCCGTCCGCGTACATCTCGCGCGCTGAAGGCAGCAGCAGGAAGCCGGTCTTCGCGGCCTCCAGCATTTTTATATCCGCCGCCAGGGTGCGGGGGTAGCGCTTGAGGTCGCGCGGGTCGTTGAACTGCGCCGGGTTCACGAAAATGCTGGCCACGGCCAGGTCGTTATCCCGCCCGGCCCGGCGCAAAAGCGACAGGTGCCCCGCGTGCAGGGCGCCCATGGTAGGGACAAAGCCGACGGTCTTACCGGCGAAGCGCGGGCTCGCGCGGAGCTTCAGCCACTTCGCCGTTCCTTTCACTATTTCCACATTTCCTCCCCGGGAAAACCGAATTCTTAACTTCGCTGTCGAAATTATTCATGGCGTCCACCGCCAGCCGGCGCCCGTCCAGGTACCGCTTGACGAAGGAGGGGGGCTCGCCGTAAAGGCCCAGCATGTCGTGCATGACCAGAACCTGCCCGTCGGTGCAAGGCCCGGCGCCTATACCTATTACCGGTATTTTCAGCAGGCCGGTTATCTTCTCCGCGAGCTTTTCCGGCACGCATTCCAGCACCAGCGCGAAGCAGCCCAGCCGCTCCAGCTCAAGCGCCTGGCCGGTTATCATTTCCGCCGAGGCCCGGTCCCTGCCCTGTGTTTTGTAGCCGCCAAGCTTGTTTATGGATTGCGGGGTGAGGCCGAGATGTCCCATCACCGGCATGTCCGACTTTACGATGTGCGAAATTATCCCTTCGTGCCCTTCCAGGCCTTCTATCTTGACGGCCTGCGCCCCGGCCCTGGCCAGTTTTTCCACGGCTTCCATGGCGGGCACGAGCCCTTTGCGGGCGGAGAGGAAAGGCATATCGCTCACCAGCAGTTTATTCTTCACGGCCCGGGCGACCGCCGCCGTGTGCAGGGCCATCAGGTCCGTTGTCGCCGCCAGGGTGGAGCCGTGGCCGTGCATCACCATCGCCAGGCTGTCCCCGACCAGGACGCAGTCCACGGCGGACTCCGCGGCGAGCGCCGCCATAGTGTAGTCATAGGCCGTTATCATCGAGATTCTGCGGCCCGGCTTTTTGTAGTTGTAGAAGTCAGTTATTTTCATATATTTTTGCGAAGACCGAATAAACTTCGGCGAAGGGGTCTTTCCCGAGCGCCTTGATGTCCGCCGCTACGGTAGTGGCGTCGTTGCGGCGGATAGGCCCGCTCAGCGCGCGTTCGGGGTCCGCCCTGAAATTGTCCAGCGAGGCCTGAAAGTAGCGCCGCACCTGTTCCCTCGGTATGCCGAATTTTCCGCTGAGGTCCCGCATAGCCTTCTGCCAGAGGATGACGGGCAGATTGGCTCCCAGTGCGCAGAGCGCGTGGTAGAGATTTTTTTCTTCCTTATGTATCCTGAAGACCGGGTTGGTGAATTCAGGCACCAGTTTTTTGAGCGAGACCCCGCGGTCCATGGCGAACGGTATGCGGCGGTATTCCCCGAGCGACAGCGTTCTTTCGCTCATAGGCATGAAGGGGTGCATGGCGGCAACGCCTTTAATGTTAAGGCTGCCGGAAAAATGTATCAGGGTCTTAGTTTTCAGGAAAGGGTGCGCGGAGAAGAATGGGGCGATAGCGCCGTCGCTGATAAGGATGAATATGGTAGAGCAGCCGCCGAGCGCGGCTTCGGGCGTGAGCCCGGAGCGCCTGTGCCAGAGTTTATAAGGGACTTTAAGAAGCCTGAGATAGGCCTGGAGATGAGCGGATGCCCGGCCATTGCCGGCTATGCCGTAAGTTCTTTTCATAATGCGGGTACCTGTCCTTTGTGGGATCAAGTCCTCAAGAGTATTATAGCAACTGAAAGCTACGGAAAGCTACAGAACGCAACGGAAAGTAAGACTCGGAATTATTTGTTTCTTACTTTTCTGTTGCCTTCCGTTGCTCTCTTGCCTTCTGTTGCTGTCACCAGCCGGCCGTTTTTCCGCAAACAAGCGAATGGCGTCAGGCGGCATATTATGGGTTATGCAAAGCTTTGCATAAGCCGTAATAGCGGACCATGACTTGGCCTTTGTCGGGAATATGCGAGGTCACCCGGGCGATAAACTCCAGATAATCCATCACCTCCCTCTCCTGCCCCGCGCCGTCCCGGCCCCAGCGATAACCAACTTTGCCCTCGGGTTCCAGAAATGTCAGCCGCTCTAGGGCGAGCACCGGCCGGATCATGTACTTCCCCACCCGCTCGGCCTCCAGTTTTGTCTTGGTCCGCACCAGGCTGTGGACATTGAAGCCTGTGTGTGGCCAGGAGAGAATGCGCTCCGCCCACTCCGAGTTCAGAAGCTCCTTGCGGACAAGCATCGCCAAGACCTCGCGGGCGAAGATCTCCGCCAGCTGCGAGTCGTCCAAGCGCGGGATCAGATGGAAGACACCTTCCTCGTCCACTCCGCCCTCGGTCACCAGAAAATGGAGATGGGGGTGTCATGTTAAGCATTGCGTAATGTGAAGTAACCCATATCCAAAACATGAAACTTCCGCCAAAATAAGCCTTTTCGGTGGTGGATCCGGTTGAGAGCTACACATAATTCCTTGATACCTCCGAGAGTTGATCAAGCTACTGAAGGATGCTTGGTTTCATCCATTTGGCCCGGCCTTTCGCGATTTTCACTTGTGGTGGTTCGCAAGCTTCCAGGGCCTTGCGCTTCATGTTCATATCAATCTCGATGTAGGCGTGAGTCGTATTGACGTCGGCATGCCCCAGCCAATTCTTGATGACGATAATATCATTTCCTGATTGGAGCAAGTGCATAGCCGTCGTATGACGGAAGGTGTGCGGGCTGACCTTTTTAGATTTCACTGAGGGACATAGTTGGGCCGCTTGAGCCGCGTACCGGCGCACGAGATAGCGGATTCCAAAACGCGTGATCCGCCTCTTGTTGGAATTGACAAACACAGGAGAGTCTGCGGATGCATCGGGAGGCAAAAGCGTGAAGTATTTTTCGATGGCGGCCACGGCTTCCGGCCAAAGAGGACAGAGTCGTTCTTTCTTCCCCTTGCCGGTGAGTTTCACCTGAAACGGGGTTTGAAGACGCAAGTCAGCGATATTCAGATCCACAATTTCCTGAACCCGGGCGCCGGTGTTATAGAGGAACAGGAGGAGGGCATAATCTCGCAGACCTTTCCGTGAGTTACGGTCGACGCTTTCTAAGACCGCACCCACCTCCTTGCCCTCCAGATACTCGATCGTCCTGTGCTCCGTGCGCTTGGCGGGAATCGCGCAAATGCTCTGACACCGGGCTAGTGCCAGGGGTTCTTGGCTCGCCACGTAGCGAAAAAATGCCCGGAGTGTCGCAAGCCGGTTGTTGCGCGCCGCCGGGCAGTTACCCCGGTTTGCTTCAAGGTCGTCCAGGAAATCGGCGGCTGCTTTTTCGTCGAAATCCTGCAGGACCAGCTTGTCGGCTGGTTTTTTGACTCGCTGAGAAGTAAAGCGGAGAAAGAGCTTGAGGGCATCCCGGTAGCTGAGAATGGTATTGGGACTGAGTCCCTTTTGCGCGGCCAGATAGTCTTGGAAGAAGCCTTGCACAAAATGAGCAAGGGGATGAGTGATGTTCATTTTCATTCTCCTTTTATTGAGATGTTTTGACGAAAGTTATTAAGGAAGCGCCGGCTTGCCTCCGCCTGCAGTTCGGCGGTGGCCTGCAGGTAGACTTGAGTGGAGGTGAACTTGACATGGCCCAGGTAAGTGGCCAGGATGGGAAGAAGAGATTGAACGTCCTTGCCTTGGCGATACCAGGCCAGAAGTCGGGTGCAGGCAAAGGTATGTCTCAGATGATGAAGGCGAGGACCCGGACAGCCCTTTCCGCCCCGCAGCCCACATCGATTCAGAGCCCGGCGGAAGGCGAGATCAACTGTGGTGTGATACAGCCGATGACCGTGACGGGTGACGAAAAACGGACATTCCGGGGCTGCCGGAGCAAAGCGTAGGCGTTCTTTAAGGTAGCGTTGGAGTGCGGCCGAGGTCGAAGCCGCGATGGGTACCCAACGGGATTTACCGAATTTTCCTCGGCGGATGAAAAGCAGGTTCTGGGCGAGATCCACATCGCTGAGGTTCAAGGCGAAAGCCTCGCCGCAACGCAGCCCGGTGCTGTAGAGCAATCCGAAGAGCGTAAAGTATGTCTTGGACCTCAAAGAGCGACCAGGAGGCAACTCCTGTGCAGCCCGCAGAATGGCATTCATCTCCTTCTCCGTGTAGATGTGCGGAAGTCGGCCCGGCCTTCTATACCGCGAGAATCTTGACTCCGGAACAAAGCACTCCGGTTCGAACTGGCGTAGATAACGGCAGAACTGGCGAACGAGGGAGAGCCTGTTTTCTTTTGTGCCTGGATGAAGGTGTTCACCCATTGCCGCATAGCGTTCGATCATCTCGCGAGTCAACCACCGGCCTTGAAAGCGTTC
>Ga0315286_10003552_pt1 | contig 14777 bp, 14 predicted proteins | sample YL17G10_0_MG_FD_205038 | JGI IMG/M metagenome (GOLD analysis project Ga0315286, IMG submission 205038) | Sediment microbial communities from Yellowstone Lake, YNP, Wyoming, USA - YL17G10_0 | ecosystem: Environmental > Aquatic > Freshwater > Lake > Sediment | place: USA: Wyoming | collected...
AGAGCCGCCGGCCCGAGAGCCAGTGGCCCGAGAGCCAGTGGCCCGAGCTTCGAGCAGGTCGTGACGCATGAAGCGGGGCGCAGCGACGAATACGGCGGCAAGACGGTTTTCGACGCCAGTCCACGCGGCCGACACGGGCGGCAGCGGAACGAAGGCAGGCCACGCCAGCTTTCACTGTTCTGAGCCCAATGCCGGTCGGTTCAGAACTGGCCGCCAGGCCGGCTCGCCGGGGCCGGTGCCTAGCTCGCGCTGTTCGTCATCTGCTTTCGATGCGAAACTGCGGCAAGGAGATCCGCCGCCCGCGGCACTTCGGGCAGCCGCTCGGGCGCGTGAAGCGATGGCGGTGCGTGAACGCAAAGCCGCAGTCGAGGCACGCCGGCGGATCAATCACCAAGGTCTCACCGCTGTGCTTGAGCGAGCGGTCGAGGTGTTCGAGATGCCCGGCGACCTCGCGCTCGGAGATCGCCACGATTTGCGACAGGTCACGCGCGCTGAGCGGGCGATCGAGCAGCGCGCGGCGGATGCTTTCGCGCACCGTGATGGTCCGCGGTTGGGGCAGGGGAGGGGAGCGTTTGTCCTTGCGCATGGTGAGGCGGCGCTTGCGCCGCAGCGAGCAGTCTACCAGCATTGCGGGCGGGGTGCATCCTTGCTCAATGAGGCCGGATGACAACGGAGGGAGGATAGTGCGGTCGGGGGTAATTAGACGCCTCGGCGCTGATGGCTCCGGGGCGAGAAAGGGGGTTCTGCATCAAACTCGTTCGGCGCCTGCTGCGTCGAACTTCAAGTTATTGACGGGGGATCAAAGTGATCACGAATCTGGGCCGGCCGGAACGATCCGCTGGCTAGGAAGGGGAACACGAAAATGACAAGACTGTCGATTCGTATCGGGTGCGTGGCATTGGGACTGTTGTTTGCCGCTTCGGCGGTTCATGCGGCTGACTCCTGCCTGGCACCGTGCGCAAAGGTGCCGAAGAAGTCGCGCCACGTGTCCACGGCGGGTCCCATTTTGCTGCCGGCCGGAGTAGGCGTGTTGCTGACGACGCCGGGCACGACTCTCGCGAAAGGCGCCAAGAAGAAGGTGATCGTGGTTGAAGCCACGATGACCTCGGGCGGCATCGCGCCCGTCGCACCTATGGTGCTCAGCATGTTCGCCACGCTGAACGGGGTCAAGATGGAGCCGACCGGTGCTGTGCTGGGTGCCGTTGCGGATTGCGGCGGCACCGCTCTGGGGCCGTTGCCGCCGATGTTCGGCTGCACGTTGTCCGCGACGTTCTGGCTCGATCTGGACCAGGCGGAAACCGCGAGCCCCGGGACGTTCATCGGCCTGCCGCTCACGGTCGTGCTAAATGGCGGCGACGTGGCCTTAGGTGGTGGAATGCCGGTATTGGTCTCGATGGCGGTGCGCCAGGAAGCGAAGTGATCGGCGCAGCGCGGCAAGGACGTGATGCCCGAGGGGCCCTGAAGGAAGCTGTCACCAGATGGTGTAACGTGACCTGTCCGTAAGGCGTTGGCAGCGAACGGGGCGCGGGCCTCGGCTGGCCCGCGCCCCCATCCTTACGCGCCCCGTTTCCCCTCGTACTGCGCCAGGATGCGGCGCGCCACGACCATCTTGTGCACTTCGTCCGCTCCGTCGTAGATCCGCGCGGCGCGGGCTTGGCGGTAGAACATCGACAGCGGATGGTCCTCCGTGAGGCCGGCGGCGCCGTAGACCTGGATGGCCTTGTCGATGACAGTCTGTAGGACCTTGGCGCCGAAGAACTTGATCAACGAGATCTCCTCACGCGCGTTGCTGGCGCCGGCGGTGTCGATCTTCCAGGCGGCATGCAAGGTCATGAAGCGCGCTGCTTGGATGTCGGCGCGCGCTTCGGCGATCCAGTCCTGAATGTTCGCCTTGCGCGCCAAGGTGCTGCCGAACATCTCGCGCTGGGTGGCGTACTCGCACATGAGCTCGAAGGAGCGCTGCGCCACACCGAGCCAGCGCATGCAGTGGTGGATGCGTCCCGGGCCGAGCCGTTCTTGCGCAATCACAAACCCCATGCCCTCCGCACCCAAACGATTGGTGACCGGCACGCGACAGTCCTCGTACCAGATCTCGGCGTGGTGGTTGTCGTAGTCGCCCATGACCGGGATGCCCCGCGTGATCTTGAAGCCCGGCGCATCGGTGGGGACGATGATCTGGCTGAAGCGCAGGTACGGATTGGCCTGCTCCGGGTTGGTCATGGCCATCACGATGGCGAACGAGGCGCCGTGCGCGCCACTGGTGAACCATTTGTGGCCGTTGATGACGTAATCGTCGCCGTCGCGTTTTGCCGTGGCGCGCAGCAAGCGCGGATCGGAGCCGGCCACCTCCGGCTCGGTCATGGAGAAGCAGCTGCGGATGTCGCCGTCGACCAGCGGTTTCAGCCAGCGCGCCTTCTGTTCCTCGGTACCGAAGCGCCACAGGATCTCCGCGTTTCCCGAATCCGGAGCCTGCGAGCCGACGCACGGCGGCGCCAGCGGACTGCGGCCGAGGATCTCGTTTACGAAGACGTAGTACATGAACGGCAAGCCGGCGCCCCCGGCTTCTTTCGGCAGGTGGAAGGCCCAGTAGCCAGCCGCCTTCGCCTTCGCTTGAATCGCCTTGATCGCCGGCGGATACGCCGGCCCGCCTACTTCCATCTTCCAGTGTTCACCGGAGCGCTCGAGTGGGTAAATGTACTCGTGCATGAACTTGTGAACGTTCTCACACAGCTGCTGAATCTCCTCGGGGATCGTGAAGTCCATTCTCTCCTCCTACCCTTTCGCCAGCGGGCGGTTACAGTGTGAATGATTGCGCCATTTCCCGAGCCACGCCTCCTTACGCCGGCGCCGACGCAGCGATGCCCCTCCGGAGGTCGTGGGGAAGGGTGAACGTAACGTTCTCTTCGGCCGTGCGCAGCTCACGCACCTCCTCGAACCCGAGCTCCTGCAGGCGCGCAATGGTGGCTTGGACCAACGATTCCGGGGTGGACGCTCCGGCAGTGAGGCCGACCGTGTCGATGCCCGCAAGCCACGCGGCATCGATATCCGTGGCATCTTCGATCAGGCGAGCTCGCCTTCCCTCGTACATGGCCACTTCAACGAGACGATTCGCGTTGCTCGACGTGGGCGACCCGATCACCACGATGAAGTGAGTCTGCCGGGCCAGCTCCTTGACGGCGGTCTGACGGTTTTGCGTCGCGTAACAAATGTCATCTTTGGAGGGCGTGCGCACACTCGGGAAGCGCCGCCGGATTGCTTCAATGATGGCCCGTGTGTCGTCCACCGAGAGCGTCGTCTGAGTGACCACGGCAACGCGCTCGGGATCCGCGATGTTCACGGTGGCGACATCGGCAACGTCTTCGATCAGATGCATGCGGTCGGGTGCGTGGCCGAGTGTACCGGCCACTTCAACATGGCCGCGATGGCCGACGAGCAGGATGTCGAACCCGTCGCGCGCGTAGCGCAGCGCCTCGAGGTGCACCTTCGTGACCAATGGGCAGGTCGCATCGACGACGCGCAGGCCGCGGGCCTGTGCTTCCGCACGGACCGCCGGGGCGACGCCGTGGGCGCTGAAAATGAGCAGGCTTCCGGGCGGGACCTCCGCGAGGTCTTCGACGAAACGGGCGCCTTGGGCGCGGAGCTTGTCGACGACGTGCCGGTTGTGCACGATCTCGTGACGGACGTAGACCGGAGGTCCATGGCGCTGCAGCACCAGATCGACGATCTCGATGGCGTAAGAAACCCCTGCACAAAAGCCGCGCGGGCTCGCGACAACGATCGCCCGTTCACGCCCATCGCTCATTGTCTGAAGCCTCGCATGGCGTGCGGAATGCGGCAAGGGCGGACGGCGTGTCGCATATCGCTTAGGGCGTATCGCCAGACCGATAGGCGGTAAGCGATCCGCCCCTCACTTCTTCTGCTCCATCGGCTGGCCGCAGCACTTCAGTGTGCCACTGCCGCCTTTGGTGACGATCACCTGTGAGTTGCATTTGGTGCAGATGTACAGTTTTCCGAGTTGGTTTGCCATGGCCGTTGCCTGCACTCCTTCCGGGTTGTCGGGTTACTGTCCGCGAAACACTGGTTTTCGTTTCCCCAAGAACGCGCGGATGCCTTCCTGCCGATCGCGGGTCGTTTGTAGCAGTGCGTACAGATCTTCTTCCAGCCGGATTCCCTGGTCGAGCGTAAGGTCGCTGCCTTTGAGCACCGCTTCCTTCGCGTAGCGCAAGGCCAGCGGCCCCTTGCTCCGCAGCTCGCGTAGCAGCTCGTCAGCTGCCCGCATCAACTCGCGGTGAGCGATGACTGGTGACACGAGGCCGATCGCTTGTGCCTCCGCGGCGCCGACGGTCCGCCCGGTGAACACCAGATCCAACGCGCGCATGCGGCCGACGATCCGGGGCAGCCGTTGTGTGCCACCGTGCGAGGGCAACCGGCCGGCGGCCAACTGCGGCATGGCGAAATGCGCCTGGTCTGAAGCCAACCGTAGATCACATGCCAGTGCCAACTCCAACCCCTCGGCGAGTGCATCGCCCTGGATGATGGCCACCACCGGGCGTGTGAGGCGGGCGATGGCCTCCACCCAGTTCACTGCCTGTTCCCACTCCCCGCCACGTTCGACGCCGGCGCAGAACGTCGGTCCGGAGGCGGCGACGACCACGATGGCGACGCTGTCGTCCAACTCAATGTCTGCAGCGGCCTTGCAGAGGTTCTGTGCAAGCTCTGCCGTTACACGGTTCGCCGCCTGCGGCCGATCGAGTTGCAGCCACGCGATACCGTCGCGCACCGACACAGTCAGGTGGTGCGCGCGCCCGCGTGCGGCGGCGCGCGCGGCAGCGGCCTTCCTCACGTCGCCGCTCCGAGTTGCGCGCGGAGATCTTTTCGCAGCACCTTGCCCATCTGGTTCTTCGGGAGCGCCTCCATGAACTGCACGACCTCCGGTTTCTTGAAGCTCGCGAGGCGCTGGCGGCAAAACTCGATTACCTCGTCCGCCGTGAGGGTGACGCCCGGGCGTGGCACGACGATCGCGGCGACACGTTGTCCCCATTCGACATCTGGTACACCGATCACCGCCGCCTCGTCGATCCCTGGGTGTGAGTACAGCACCGCCTCCACCTCCGCCGGGGCGATGTTCTCGCCGCCGCGGATGATCATGTCGTCCTTGCGGCCGGCGAGAAAAATGTAACCGTCCTCGTCGAGCCAACCCATATCGCGAGTCGGTAACCAGCCATCCTGCAAGGGCGAGGTCGTGCCGGCGCCCGAGCCGTAGCCTTTCATGATGCGCGGCGTGCGCACCCACAGCTCTCCGACCTGCCCCGGAGGGAGATCGTTGCCATCATCGACCACCTTCAACTCGACGTCAGGCAGCGGGCGCCCAATCGACTTGAGACGTTTCAACTTCCGCTCGATATCAGCAGCGCTGCCCTCGAGGCGATGATCCTCAGGGCCGAGGACCGTCAGCGTCGACGTGGTCTCCGTCTGGCCGAACGCGTTCACGAAACCAACGGTCTTCGGAAACATTTCGATGGCCCGGCGGATCACGGGGAAGGGCATCGCCGCCCCACCGTACGACAGATTCTCCAGACTCGATAAGTCGTAGCACTCGAATTCCGGGTGGTCGATGAGCTGCTTGACCATCGTCGGAACCAAGAAGGCGTGTGTGATGCGCTCGCGTTCGACGGTGTCCAGCCACGCCCTGGCATCGAACTGGCGCAGCAGCACGAGGCGGCGGCCGGTGAACAGCGACGTCATGATGTTGGTGGCGCCGGCAATATGGTACAGGGGCACGCACAACAGCGCCGAGCCGCGCGGCGTGCCGTCGGCCAGCTCGACGTTGCTGCATACGTACGCCGTGAAGTCGTTGTAGGTGAGCATCACGCCCTTCGGCAGTGCCGTCGTGCCACTGGTATACATGAGGATGGACGTGTCATCGTCATCCACCTCCGGGGGCTCGAATTCCGGCGTTGCTTCGGTGACCAGGCGCTCGAGGTGCAGCATCCCGTCCCGCGGGCTGTCCATCGCGACATACGTACGGACGCTGGTGAACTTGCCCCGCAGCTGCGCAACGGTATCCAGGTAGCGGTCGCCGACCAGCATCACTTTGGCGTGCGCGGTCGTGACCATATATTCGAGCTCGGGCAATTTGGCGCGATAGTTCAACGGCAGGAACACAGCGCCGATTGCGGCGCTGGCATAGTAGGCCTGCACGTACCAATGAGAATTGGTCTGGAGCACGGCGACGCAATCGCCGCGTTGGATGCCGAGGGCACGCAGGGCGTTGGCAAGTCGTTGGATGTTCGCCCACAGTTGCCCGTACGTGAGGCGGTGGTTTTCGAAGACGAGAATCTCCTCATCCTCGAACATTGCCGCCGGAATACTGACGAAGTTAGCCGTGTTCACAGAAGCTCCAGAAGGAATTGGTTCATTGATCGATTGACGATTGGCTCATCGGTTCAATGATTCAATGAATCAATGGACAAATGATGCAATCTGTTTTCCAGCTCCAGCCCCTCCGCCAAACTCATATCGAGACCTTGGTTGACGGCTCGCTTCGCACGCGCCACCAACTCGTGTGGCAATTGACACAGCCGGCGCGCCAGGTCAATTGCGGCAGCTGTAAGGTCCGCAGGCGCAACGACCTGCGTGACCAGCCCGAGGCGCTCCGCCTCACCGGCAGTGAGTGAACGCCCGGTCAGGATCAGGTGCAACGCAACGCCCACACCAAAGAGCCGAGGCGTCGTCTGGGTGCCCGCCACGCCGGGGATCATGCCAAGCCCGGTTTCGGGGTACGAGAAATGCGCATTCTCGGCGGCGATGCAAAGGTCGCACAAGAGCGCCATTTCGAAGCCGCCACCGACGACGTATCCGTGCACCGCCGCGATCGCGGGCTGGGCGAGTGACCGGAGCACGCCCCACACGTCGCGCCGCCAACGGACATCGCGTGCGACCACCGCCGAGGGCGCAGTCCCGAACTCGCGGATGTCACCGCCGGTGCAGAACGCCGGGCCGTTGCCACGCAAGACCAGCGCCCCGACTTCCGGATCATCACGGACCGCCTGCAGCGCTTCGAACAGCGCGTCACGCATCGCGACGTTGTACGCATTGAGCACCTCCGGCCGGTTGAGCGAGATGATGCCGACCGGCCCCTGTTTGTCGTAGAGAACAGGGGCGGTGCCGGGAGGCCGGTTGCGCATAGGGCTGATCGTAGGCGCACCTTTCAAGGTGCGTGGGGTTCGGGGGTTGACCCCCGTTCTCCGCTTCGCAGTCCCAGCCGGCCGCGGGCGAGCGCGGGCTGAAGCCTGGGGCTACAAACGGATGACCGCAATCGTCTGCTCACGCAGCCCCTAGTCGCTGCTCGGCAGCGGCTTGGCTTCCTTGAGCTTCATCTCCTTCTCGCAACAGACAACGATCCCTGGGCCCGGCTTGTTGCACAGCACCTCGGTGCCACAGGCCTCGCACAGATATCGCTTCCCCAGTTGGTTCGTCATACATTCCCTCCGTTTCGCCTTCGCCTCCTGTAGCGAACGGCAACCAATAGTGATGCGGAAATAAGCGGTCCGTCAAGTCATACCGTGCGGGATGCCCTTGTAGAACGGCAACTCCACTACGCGCGCCGTCGCAGTGCCGTTCGGGAGTGCGACCTGCAGCTCGCAGCCGGGATCCCACCAGTCCTGCCGGACGTAGCCGAGCGCGATGACGGATTGGCGCGCGGGCGACCACAGCGCGCTGGTGATAAAGCCGGCTTCCTTACCGTCGTGGCTCAGCGGAGCATCTGCCGGCGGCGGTAGGGGACTGTCACAGGTCAGTCCAACGAGCTTTCGCTGCACCTGCCCGCGCGCTGCCACACGCTCGACGACTTCCTGCCCGAGATAGCAGCCCTTCCGGAAACTAATGGCCCTTTCGAGCCCGACCTCACTGATCAGCGTTGATTCATCCATGTCGCGGTCGTACCAGGGGATGCCGGCTTCGACACGCAACACGTCGAGGGCTTCCATCCCTACCGGCTCAGCGCCGGCGTTCCGGCACGCCTCCCACAGGCGTCGTGTCGATGCGGAGGGACCGAAGAACAGGTATCCCACCTCGCCGGCATGGCTGACGGCCGCGATCCGCAACGACGCACCGTCGAAACGGCATTCCTGATGACCGAACGGCGGCAGTCCTTGCACGCCCGCCCCGACTGCCGTTGCCAGGATGCCCGACGCCTCCGGTCCTTCGACCGCAACCAGCGGCGCCCACAGGTCAGTGTCGGTGATGAACTCGACGTCATCTGCGACGATGTGGTGTTCGAGGTGCTCGCGAACGGCGGCCACGCGTTGCAGCGGGACGTCCATCCAGATCTCTTCGGCAAGAGTGTAGATGCGCATGTCCGAGGCGATGCGCCCTTGGATGGTCAAGAGGGCGGCAGAGGTTCCCTCGCCGTTCTTGAGGGCGGCGACATCGTTGGTGACCATGCCTTGCACGAACGTGGTGCGATCGGTTCCGCTGAGGCGGAGCACGCCGCGAAACCGGGCGTCGAGCAACCCGCAACGCTGCCGCACGGCTGCCCATTCGCACTCGAGGCTTGTGAAACGTGCCGGCAGCTCTTGGCCGGCGAAGGTAGCGAAAACAGCGCCGGCGCTCCGTTGCAATGCTTTCAGCTCTGCGCTCATGGACACGATCTTCTTAACAGAAGACACCTGCCCAGAGAAGGACGGCCGAACGAGGCGATGGTCTTGCAAATTTCCAGCGGCGAAGGTTCGACGGCGGCCGGCGCGCTCCGAATTGCGCCCCCGTGAGGCCTACGCTATAGGAGGGGAAAATGCTCCCCTCGAGTTGTGCCGCTCCAGACAGGCAGAGCGGCGTTATAATTTCGTTATGAACGGCCGGGATCTGCTGACGCTCATCGAGAACGGCGGCGTGGTGATGTACCCGCTGCTGCTGTGCTCGGTCGTGAGTATGGCCGTCATCATTGAGCGGTTATGGACCATCACGCGTGCGGCACGTGCGGCGGCACGATTGCACCAAATGGTTGCGGAGGCGGCAGACGAAGGGAGTTATACCGACGCGTTCGCGATTGCCCGGCGCGACACGTCGCCCCTCGGGACCGTGTACAAGGCGCTCTTGAGCGGCCACGACATGGATGAGAACCAGCGCGGCCACATCGCGCAACGTCGCCATGCGGAGACTGCCCGGCAGCTGCGGCGTTACGTGTGGCTTCTCGGCACCGTTGGCAGCTTGGCGCCGTTCATTGGTTTGTTCGGTACCGTGCTCGGCATTATCCGCGCCTTCGAAAGTATGGCGGCGACGGGCTCCGGAGGGTTCGCGGTCGTGGCCGCCGGCATCTCCGAAGCGTTGATCGCGACCGCCGGCGGCTTGCTCGTCGGTGTGCTGTCAATCTTCGCGTACAACGCCTTCAGCGTGCGCATCGGCAATCTCTGCGCAGTGTGGCGCGAGTGGACAGACGACATCCTGGTCCGGCTCGCACAGCCGCGCCCGCGCGAAGGAGGTATCCCGCGTGTCGTTCAATCCCGCTGAAGATCCCAACGGTGGCGAGATCGTTGCCGAGATCAACGTCACGCCGCTGACCGACATCTTCCTGGTGCTGCTGATCATTTTCATGGTGACCAGCACTGCCCTGACGCAACAGGGCACGAAGGTGAACCTGCCACGTGCCGGTGCGGGTGGCGCCGAACCCTCTGGGGTAATCGTGACGGCCACGGTCGATCACCGCATCGAGCTCAATGGCAAGGCCGTACCGCTCGACGGGCTGCGCGCGGCGCTCGAGGGCGTGTTCCAGAAGGGCTCCGAGCGCAATGTCATCTTGCAAGGGGACCGCAACGTGGTCCTCGAGCAGGCGGTACAGATCATGACCATTGCCAAGGAGGCCGGCGCCGAGAAGATCGCCATCGCGACGGCGCCGCTGGAAGCCGGCAAGTTGCGCTGAGTGCTGAGCGATGAGCGCTGAGGGGCCAAAGGAGAGCCGGTCGCTCGCGATGCTGCGCGAGGTGATCGAGTCGGGACGGCCGTTGACCTATCTGCGCTCCTCGGAGGAGCGACGGATCAGTCAGCTCTTGGAGGAGGCGGCGCGCTCGTTCTTCGCTGCGCCGGTGCCCGTCTGGACCTGGAGCCTCACGGAAGGCATGCGTCGGGACGGGGGTACGCGCGGCGAACCGCTCGGTCCGCGCGCGGCGCTCGACTTTGTGGCGACGTACGAAGGGCCGGCGATTTTCCACCTCAAAGATTTCCATCAACCCTTGCGCGACCTGCCGGACGTCCGGCGGCGCCTGCGTGACCTGCAGGAGTACTGCTTCGATCGCGGCAAGTTCGTCGTTATCTCGTCCCCAATCCGCTACATCCCGGAGGAGCTAGCGCGCAATGTGGTTTACATCGAGTTGAATGTTCCGGATCTGCTCGAGCTGGTCACCTTCCTGCAGCGCGAGGCGGAGACGGTCACCGCGGCCGGCGCCACCGTCGATACCAGCGAGGCCACACTCTACCAACTCGCACGGGCGCTGCAGGGACTGACCCTCGACGAGTCCCGCCACGCGGTACGCCGGGCGCTGGCGGCGCGCCACGCCTTGGACCGGGAATCGGTGCCCACACTTCTGGAAGAGAAGCGCCTGCTCGTCAATCGCACCGGGATGATCGAGTACATCGCCGACGGTACCAGCATCGAGCACGTCGGCGGGCTGGAGATTTTGAAGAAGTGGCTCGCGGAGCGCCGCAAGCTGTTCCAATTGCGCGAAAGCATCAGCGCCGAGATCGTTCCCAAGGGCGTGCTTGTCATGGGTGTGTCCGGTTGCGGCAAGAGCCTCTCGGTTAAAGCGGTGGCCTCCGCCTTCGAGTTGCCGCTCTACCGTATAGACATGATCGAGATCTTCTCGGGCCGCCACGGCAAGCCGGAAGGCGCGTTCGTTCAGGCGTGCCGGATGTTGGAAAACATGGCGCCGGCGGTGGTGTGGTTCGACGAGATCGAGGCGGGGATCAGCACGCAAGCCAGAGGCGGCGAGCTCGGCCGCATTTTCGGCTTCTTCCTGACGTGGATGCAGGAGAAGGCACGCGGCCTGTTTGTCGGCGCCACCGCCAACCGTATCGATCTGCTCCCCGCCGAGATGATCCGCAAGGGCCGCTTCGATGAAGTGTTCTTCGTCGATCTCCCCCTCGACGACGAACGGGTTGACATCTTCAAGGTCCACTTGCGCCGTCGCGGCGTCGACCCCGAGGCGTTCAATGTCGAGCGCTTGAAGCGGTTTACGCGCGGCTGGACCGGTGCGGAGATCGAGCAGTGCGTGGTGTCCGCGTTCACCGCGGCACGGCTCGAGGACCGCGAGGTGAATGACGACGACCTGTTGAACGCCACGGCCAGCGTGGTGCCGCTGTCGAAGACGATGAAGGAGCAGGTCGATCACATCCGCGCCTGGGCCTACGATCGCGCCGTGCGCGCCTCGCCGCGCGAATACGCGCGCTAGCAGTGCATTACGGACGAGGACCGGCGTGCGTTTACGTTTTCGATTTTGCCTCTTTCCAGTTTGCGCGTCCCTTGGCGTTGCGTTGTGTGCGGCTGCGGCTGGCGCCAAGACCGTCCGCGTCTTTGCCGTCGGCAACAAGCTCGAGATCCGTTACGCCGACACGTACGAGCACTTCCGCCAAAAGATGTTCGCGCTGGTGGACAGCCGTCTGCGCGATAGCGATGTGGTGCAGGCCGGCGTGGACGACGTTGCCAGCCATCTGCGGCCCATGGATTCCAGCGCTCCGGCGTTGGCCCTGGTGAACTACCCCGAGGACGTCGGTCTCATTGCTGCCTTGATTGGCAGCCGCGGTACAGCGGCACGGCGCGCGACCATCCACAACGGTGGTTCAGAAGCGGCCTTCGGATCATTGCTGCAGCAGTACGACCCGCAGATCCGCTATTACTCCAACCTCTTCCCCGGTGAGCAGCCCATCCGCTACTTGCTGCTCGCTGAAACCGACACCTTCTATCGGGCGTGCTACGAAACCTTTCGCGATCTGGCGCGGACCTACGGCGTGTATCTCACTGCCACCTTCAATGTCGCTCCGGCACGCCGCGTCGAGGCTGCCGATGCGCCTGATCTCGTGGCGCTGCTCCGAGACCCCGATGAGAAGGACACCCGCACGTATGCGTACGTCGCGCAATCGGCGCAGGTCTTCAACACCACCTTCATCTTCGATCCCGACGGCAACATCTTGCTGGCCGCAGCGGACGGCACGGCCGCGCGTAGCCCATCCGAGACCGGCGGGGTGCTGCGCGGCAGCTTGAACAAGGCGTACCTGACCGAGGCCGAAGAGACGACGTTGCCGCTGGCGTTCGGCCGCGTGCAAGACCTCGACGTGATCGAGACGCCCGTTGGCCGTCTCGCGTCGGTGATCTCGAAAGACGCCTGGATGATCGACGTGAACGACCGCTACGAGGCTAAAGGCGCCAACCTGATTTTGCAGCCGGAGGCGTACAGCGAGTGGGCGTACGTGCCGGCGCCGTGGCAACCCGATGGCTACAAAGCCGGCGGATTTGCGCAGGTGCAGCGCAATCCGGGCTTCCTGTACAACATCGCGCCGTCCCTGACCGGCAACCTCTACGAGGTGACGTTTGACGGCCAGTCGTCGATCGTCGGTAAGCGCCACAAGGGCAGCGCGTTGACGCTGAGCCCACAGACGGCGTGGATCGGGCAGAATCCGGACAGCGGGTTCCGCAGCATCGCCCCGTGGATCATGGACGATCCAGGCATCGGCGATCCGCAATTGGGGCTGGTGGCGCGGCGGGCGGCTTTGGCGGTCGCCGGGGCGCATCTGTTGCCCGGCGCATCGCCGCGCTGTGCTTCGGCCAGCGCCTTCGGCGCGTGCGAGAATGGCTATCGTGAGTCCATCATCTACGCCGACGTGCAGGTGCCGGACGGTTCCTTTGTGGTGGTGCCGCCCGACGACGGGCCACGCGTCCCCACCGTGTTCGGGACGAGCATGAGGGTAACGAATCAGGATGGCATTGCGCATCAATATCCGCGTGTCGCTGCCCATGGCGGCACTGTTTATGTGGCCTGGCAGGATGTGAGGTGCGGGTTTGAAAACGTTTCCCTCGCGATCAGCAACGACGGCGGCGCACACTTCACGGAGCGGCGAGTCAGCGACAACCCGCCGGGAAGCGTGGTCGAGCTGCGCCCATCACTGGCTGTGACGCCGAACGGCAACGACGTGTTCGTGGCATGGCAAGAGTTCTGTTCCGGGCGCGATGACGACTGCGGGCGCATCATGCTGGCCCACTTCTCTGCGGCCGGGAGCAAGCTCGCCCCCGACATCCGTGTGGACAGCGGCGCGCCCACGGCGGGCAAATGGAACCCGGCGCTGGCGGTGACCGGCAGCGGCGATCCGCTGGTGGCCTGGGTGGATGAGCGTGATAGCGGGAGCGGAGGGCTACGCTTCGAGCATATTTACTTCAGCCGCGGGCGCCGCAAGGGAACGAGCTTCACTCCCAGCGTTCGCGTCGATGGCGGCACGCCAGTGACGGCGGCGGCGTCCTTGGACAACAAGTGGGCGCCGGCGGTCGCCAACGGCGGCGCGCGCATGTACGTCGCGTGGACGGATTTTCGAAACTACAACTGGGACATCTTCTTGGCCCATTCATTTCACGGGCGGCGGTTTTCGAGCAACGTGCGGGTTGACGATGCCAGCGAGCTCGAACGCATCGATGACCACCCCTCCATCGCCGTCGATGACCGCGGGGGGCTCCACGCGGTCTGGGCGGATCGGCGTGACACTGACAGTGATACACACATCTTCTACGCGCGCAGCGACGACGGCGGGCGGAGTTTCTCCGGAAACGTCCGGATTGATTCTTCTGCGAACGGCTTCGATCCGGACCGTGATACGCCCAGCAACCAGTGGCATCCGCGCGTGGTTGCCAGTGGCGGCGATGTGCTGGCGGTGTGGCAAGACAACCGGCTCGGCAACAACGATATCTTCTTCGCGCGCAGTCGCGACCGCGGTGGGAGCTTCGCGGCCACCGAGCGCGCCGACGACTCCGGCGAAGGGGTCAGCAACCAGTCTCGCCCCGACATCGCCGTCGACGGAGCTGATCCGGCAGCCCGTGTACTCTATGTAGCCTGGGAAGATGACCGGGATGGGTCTCCGGCTATTTTCCTGGCGCGCCGAGCGTTGCAGTAGCGGCCTTCACTTGCGGCACGCCATCACGCCGCGGCAGACGAGGGGTGCGCCCGCGTCAGCTGGGTCTTCCGCGGCCTACCATGAAAGGAAAACCGCCCTCGCCACGTGGCCTGCCATTGCCGCCCAGGTCCTTCTGCAGCCGTTTCGTCCGGGTGTTCCATTTCGTAAATGCGCCGTAACAAAGCCTTCGGGTCGGTCCAGCGTCCCAGTGGTTGCAAGGGCGGGCTCTTTGCTTCCCAAGCGACTACGCGGCGGCCGCCGATCGCGATCTTCACCTCGCGCAGGGAGTCTATTTTCTTCTTACGCATGCCCTAATTATGGACACTGCAGGTCCGCGATTCAAGGGAGGGAAGGCCGTTCAAAAACTGGGCCATTTGACCGGGCCTCGGTGAGCGCTAGCGCTCTGCGGCCAGGGCATTGAACACTTTCTCGACTTCCCACGCTGCCAGGGCACCGGCCAAGACGACCGGAGTGTTTTCGCCGACCCGGACGTAGACCCCGGTGGTGGACGGGTTGCGGTTACCGATTTGCAGGACGAGCGGTGAGCCGGCGGTACGCAGCTGCAACTGCACCTCACTCTGCGGTGGTTGCAGACCGAAGTCCGTCAATTCTGCGGGACCGCTCGGGATGTC
>Ga0315286_10003553_pt1 | contig 14777 bp, 11 predicted proteins | sample YL17G10_0_MG_FD_205038 | JGI IMG/M metagenome (GOLD analysis project Ga0315286, IMG submission 205038) | Sediment microbial communities from Yellowstone Lake, YNP, Wyoming, USA - YL17G10_0 | ecosystem: Environmental > Aquatic > Freshwater > Lake > Sediment | place: USA: Wyoming | collected...
GATTTCGCGACGCTCAAAAAGGCCGTCGCTTATGGTACAGTCGTCGCGTCTTTCACAATCTCCGATTTCTCACTCAAAGGCCTGACGAAAACAACCAGGCGTAACATCGACAGCCGGCTCAATACCCTTCGCAAACTCGTAAAGTTTTAACCGGAATACAATATGCGTTGCTTTATCGCAATAGATATCGACGACAAAATCCGAAAGGCAATCGCGGATTTGCAAAAACAAATCGCCTCGAAGGTTGACGTCAAAAAGGGCGACCTCAAATGGGTCGAGCCGAATAATATCCACCTGACGCTGAAATTCTTGGGCGAAATAAGCGGTGAGCAATTAGAAGAGGTAAAGGAAATCGCAAAAACCGTTGCCCAAGTACATCAGAAATTCAACCTCGAAATCGAATCCGTCGGCTCATTTGGAGGCAGAAGCGCAAAAATCGTATGGGTGGGCGTTAGTTCGTGGCACGGGCTTCCAGCCCGTGAAAACACGGCCAAGATGGCCGTGCCACAGGAATTACTCGCATTGCAAAAAGACCTCGACGACCTCCTCACCCCACTCGGCTACCCAAAGGAACAAAGGGAATTTTCTGCGCACCTGACTCTTTGCCGGGTCAATCACCCAATGGCGGGCATTAAGATGGGCGAGGCAATCGCGCAATTTTCGCATCTCAAACTCGGCTCAATCGCCGCCGATGCGATTTGCGTCTATCAAAGCCAGTTGACACCGGCCGGCCCAAACTATACTCTATTAGACGAGTTTAAGTTAGCGCAGAGTTGAAAACGCAAAATGCAAAACCAAAGCGTAAAACCGAAAGCCGGCTTGAAGGACAGGGCGTATGCCCACTCTATAAGAGTAATAGGTTTTATCGATACTTTGCCAAATGACAAAGCGACTCAGGTTATTGCGAATCAGTTGTTAAGGTCGGCTACCTCTATAGGCGCAAACATTGTTGAGGCCAAGGGGTCAAGCTCGAAAAGAGATTTTGCTAACTTTTTTAGTTATTCGCTCAAGTCGGCAAACGAGACCATATATTGGCTTGGGTTGTTAAAAGATGCCAGGAAAGTAGATGGGCCCGAGATGATGTTTTTAATCGACGAAACCGAACAGATAGCAAAAATGCTCGGGGCGAGTTTGCTTACGCTGAAGGGAAAACGTGAGATTTAGGTTTTTAGTTATGGTTTTGCATTTTACGCTTTGAACTTTAAAATTAGGAGGAGCCGAGAAAAATGACAAAGACAAAGACCACCCAGCAAACCAAAGGCGCAGTTGAACCATTGAGACCACAGCAGTCCCTTGGGGATAAATCAGGCGCAGAATCAGCATTGCAGCGAGTCATCGCTCAAATCGAAAAGCAATATGGCCGGGGTTCGATTATGCAGATGGACGAGCACAAATACGCCAAAATCGAAGGCATATCCACCGGGGCATTGTCGCTCGATATTGCGATTGGCGGTACGGGCGTCCCTCGCGGCAGAATCACCGAGCTTTTCGGCCCCGAGTCATCGGGCAAAACCACCCTGGCCCTGCACATCATCGCCAACGCCCAGAAAGCCGGCGGTGTCGCAGCTTTCATCGATGCGGAGCACGCCCTCGACATCACCTGGGCAAAGCGTCTCGGCGTTGACGTCAGCTCGCTTCTCGTCAGCCAGCCCGATACCGGCGAACAGGCCCTCGACATCGTGGAAATGCTGATTGCCTCCAACTCCGTTGATGTTGTAGTCGTTGACTCAGTCGCCGCCCTGACCCCGAAAGCCGAAATCGAAGGCGAAATGGGCGCCAGCCACATGGGCCTTCAGGCACGACTGATGAGCCAGGCGATGAGGAAACTCACCGCCATAATAGCCAAAAGCAAAACCTCGCTGATATTCATAAATCAAATCCGTATGAAAATCGGCGTGATGTTCGGCAACCCCGAAACCACCACAGGCGGAAACGCCCTCAAGTTCTACTGCTCGATTCGCGTCGACCTGCGACGCATAACGACCCTCAAGGAAGATACCGGCGCAGTCGGCAACAGGGTTCGCGCCAGGGTTGTGAAAAACAAAATCGCCCCGCCTTTCCGCGAAGCCGAATTCGACATTATGTTCGACCACGGCATCAGCTATGAAGGCGACCTGCTCGACCTCGGCGTCGCGTGCAACGTAATCGAAAAATCCGGCACTCATCTTGGTTTCGGCGAAATCCGTCTGGGCCAGGGAAGGGAAAAAGCGAGACAATTCCTTATCGACAACAATGACCTCTGCGAACAGATAAAACACAAAATCCTCGTTGCTAAAGGACTAATCGAGGACAAATCCGCCGGGGCGGACAAATAAATACTAAGTTGCGGATTTCAAAAAAAATTACAATCAGTGTAATCTGTGGTTAAGAACTATTTCAGAAAGGATAGCTCTATGAATTTACTTGCAGCAGCAGCAACGCCGACGCAATCAGCGCCGGTTTACCAGAATCCGGCTTATCAGAATCAGGCCTACCAGAACACAACGGTGCAGCCCGACAAACCTGCCCCAAAGCCGTCCTGGAAGGCCAAGGTTTTGGGTTATGGCTATTTCTTTTTTAATATCGCCGTCGTTTTGTTCGTTATTATTATGGTTTACAGGTTCGTCAAGGCCTTCGAAAAAATAGCGAATAGTATGGACAAGGGCATCGTTATCAAAAAAGACGATACGACAACCTAATTTCGCAGAGCAGATATGACCTTGAACGCAAAACAAATAAGAGCCGGCTTCATCGACTTTTTCAAAGGCAAAGACCACAAGTTTGTCCCCAGCTCGCCCATTGTCCCCATCGGCGACCAGACGCTGCTGTTCGCCAACGCGGGGATGAACCAGTTTAAGGATATATTCCTCGGCCTCAGCGCACCTGCCTGTCGCCGGGCAGTCAACAGCCAGAAATGCCTGCGCGTTAGCGGCAAGCACAACGACCTCGAAGAAGTCGGCCACGACAACTACCATCACACCTTCTTTGAAATGTTAGGCAACTGGTCATTCGACGATTATTTCAAGGCCGAGACAATCGAATGGGCCTGGCAGTTGTTCACCGATGTCTGGGGTATCGACCCCTCTAAATTATATGCGACCGTATTTGCCGGCGATGCCCACGATAATCTCCCCGAAGACAGCGAGGCCGCAAACCTCTGGACAAAGGTTACGCGACTGCCGGCCGACCGCGTCCTAAAATTCGGCAGAAAAGACAACTTCTGGGAAATGGGCGAAACCGGCCCCTGCGGCCCCTGCAGCGAAATACACATCGACCGCGGCCCCGACCGATGCGACAAAAAGAACGTCCCCGGCCACAAATGTGCCGTCAACGCCGGCTGCGCAAGATTCATCGAGCTTTGGAATCTCGTTTTTATACAATTCAATCGAGCCGAAGACGGCAAGCTGACGCCCCTTAACGCCAAATACGTCGATACCGGCGCAGGCCTCGAAAGAATCGCCGCCGTGCTGCAAAATAAACGCAGCAATTACGACACCGACCTTTTTATGCCCGTAATCGACCGGCTTGCCGCAGAGACCCACAAAAAATTCACCTCGCAACTGAACAACAAAACCGATAACGCCTTCCGCGTTATCGCCGACCATATCCGCGCGCTCACCCTCGCCATAACCGACGGCGCAACGCCATCCAACGATGGCCGGGGCTACGTCATCCGCAGAATTCTCCGCCGTGCCTTCAGGTTCGGCAGAGAGCTTGGCCTTCACGACCCGTTCCTCTTCAAACTTGTCCCCGCCGTCGATGATTGCCTCGGCGAGGCGTTCCCGGAAATAAAATCTCGCGCTGATTACGTCTCCACTGTAATCGAATCCGAAGAAGCAAGCTTCGGCAGAACGCTCGACAGAGGACTTGAGATTTTCACCGACGCCGCCGATGAATCGCTAAAATCCAAAAACAAAACCATCTCCGGCGACGATGTATTCCAGCTTTACGACACCTACGGCTTCCCCGTCGATTTGACCCAGCTTATGGCGCAGGAGCGAGGCCTCAAGGTCGATACCGCCGGCTTCGATAAGCTGATGGAGAAACAGCGCAGCCGCGCAAGGGCGGCGCAAAAAGGCACACAAACTCTCGTTACGGTAGCCAATACCGAATTGCCCGTAACACAAGACCACTTCAAATATACCGCCGACCGCTGTTCGGCAACAGTGCTCGGCTTCATTGACCAGGGCGCATTCAACACAACAGGCCAAATCAAAGCCGGCGCAGAAGCCGCTGTTGTTCTCGACAAAACCTGCTTCTACGCCGAAATGGGAGGACAGGTCGGCGACGTCGGCGTTATCGAATCCGACAAAGGCAAATTCGTCGTCGATGCGACAACGAAAGTCGCCGATTGCGTAATCCACAGGGGCAAATTACTCGAAGGAACTATCGCCGTTGGCGATAAAGTTACCGCCATAGTCAGCCCCGACAGGGACGCCACAAAGAAAAACCACACCGCCACGCACCTTTTGCAATGGGCCTTGCGGCAAACTCTCGGCAGCTCGGTCGCTCAGCAGGGCAGCTTGGTTTGTCCCGATTACCTGCGTTTCGACTTCACATATCCAAAATCGCTTGGTGCCGACCAGACAAAACAGGTCGAATCGCTCGTCAGGGACAAAATCGCCGCCGATTTGCCCGTTACCTGCGCCGTCCTGCCTCGAAACCAGGCCGACAAGCTCGGCGCAATGGCGTTATTCGGCGAAAAATACGGCGACGATGTCCGCGTTGTTGCCGTCGGTGCCCCGCATCAGGATGGTCTCCTTGAGGCATTCAGCAAGGAATTTTGCGGCGGCACACACGTTGACCGAACAGGCGTTATAGGCGGATTCAAAATCATCAGGGAAGAAAGCATCTCCGCCGGCGTTCGCAGAATCACCGCCTACACGGGCCGAGGCCTCGCCAAATACCTCGAACAAAGAAGCGACATCGTCGACGAGCTTGCCGCTGCGCTCAAAATCCCCGCGGCGAGCATCGTCGAAAAAGTCACTAACCTGCTCACCGAAAATAAGCGGCTCGCCAAAGAGCTTAAATCCCCCTCGCGTCAGGCCGCCTCCGATTCGCTCGCCGAGGCGAAACAGCTTCTCGAAAAATGCGAGAAAGTCGGCGACGCCTCGATAATCACAGGCAAACTTTCGCCCACGACCGCCGAGCAGGCACGCGCCGCGATTGATATGCTAAAGAAGAAAGCCCCGTCCTCGGTCATCGTCCTCGGCTTCGCCGAAGGCGACAAGGCGACACTGTTCGCTGCCGTAACCGACGACCTCGTAAGTAAAATCGGCGCAGCCGACCTTCTCAAACAAATCTCGCCCATCATCGACGGCGGCGGCGGCGGCAGACCAAATATAGCGCAGGCGGGCGGCAAAAAACCAGACAAACTCGACGACGCAATCGCGAAAGCCGCTGAGATTATAAAAACAAAACTGTAAACCCCGGCTCGTTTGAAAGAAAGGTCGGCAATGGAGGGAAATTCGCCGAACCAGAGGTCTCAGGAATCCGCCGAAAAGATGCGGTTGGCGGTAGAGAAGTTGGAGCGGGAAGTTTTTAAACCCGACCCGCTGCCGAGAAGAACCTTGCCGTGGTTTATCGATATATTTTTGTATCCAATGAGCGTTTCAGGGGTAATCCATCTTGTAATTTTTATAGTGACGCCGCTATTGATTGGGCTTGTTGTTCTCCGCTTCTTCGAACTCCTCCTCGGATTCATGTCCCTTATTGTTTATTTACTGTTTACCGGTTATTTCTTTTATTACATCGGCCATTGTGTTTTCGACAGCTCAAGAGGCGGCCTGCGTGCGCCGGATGTTACCATTTATGATGCTCCCGACAAAAGCGAATTCTGGTCACAGATTTTTCTTGTGATTGGCGTCGCGGCTGTTTGCTTTTTCCCGGCAGTCACGTATTATATCGTGACCGAAAGAACAGATTTGTTTTTCTGGCTGCTGTCGGCCGTCTGTATTTTCTTTCTTCCAATGGTTTTACTAACAGCGGCGTTGTTCGATTCGGTCAACGTGCTTAATCCGGTCGTTGTCATTTCCTCGATATACAGAACGTTTCTACCGTATTGCGGGCTTGTTTTAACCTTTTCTGTGCTTGCTTGGCTTATCGTCCCCATCAGATTGTATTTGTCTCAGCCGCAAGCATTGCTTGGGTATTATCTTTTGGGCACAGCTTTTATGTGGCATAAGATTGCCTTTGTGTATTTGGCGATGGTTGCAGCGCATCTGCTGGGAAGGTTTTATCTGCGATACAAAAAGAAGCTCGATTGGGGAATCTAACCTGCTGTTGTCGCCTTATTTTTGCTGCCGAATCCGAACGCTTCTCGCGTGCGCGTCTAATCCCTCTGCCTCCGCTAATCGGATTATGTCCTCCGCGCTGGCTGCCAGTTTCTTCCTGTCGTATTCGATGATGTTCGTCGATTTTATGAAATCATTTGCGCTCAACGCGCTGAAAAATCTCGCGCTTGTCCCCGTTGGTAAAGTATGGCTCGGCCCCGCCCAGTAATCACCCACAGCCACAGGTGAATAATCACCTATAAATATCGCACCTGCGTTTTTAATCTTGTCGGCTATCGCTCTGCTATTATCACCGCACTGAATCTGCAAATGTTCTGCTGCGAAAAGATTCGCGTGAAATATTATGTCCGCCATATTTTTTAAGACCACAATAGCGCTGAATTTCAGCAGACAATCAATTGTTTCCTTTGACCTGTCCAGTTCCACAACTTGCCGCTTGAGTTCAGCCAATGCATCAATAGCGAGTTTTTCTGAATCCGTGAATAAGACCGCTGACCCCGGATTGTGTTCCGCCTGGCTCAGCATATCAGCCGCCACCCACGCAGGATTGGCTTTATTATTTGCGATTATCAGTACCTCGCTTGGCCCTGCAATAGAGTCAATGCCGACAATACCGAGAACCTGTTTTTTTGCCATTTGAACCCAGGCATTCCCCGGCCCAACAATCTTATCAACGTTTCGTATTGTCTTCGTTCCCTTCGCCAACGCCATTACGGCCTGTGCCCCACCTATCCTGTAAACTTCTTTAATTTTTAATTCTTTGCAGGTTGCCAATATTGCCGGGTGAATACTGCCGTTGTATCTTGGTGGTGATATCACAACAATCTCTTTCACACCCGCTACTTGTGCGGGAACGGCCGTCATAATGACCGTCGAAGGTAGCGGTGCCGATGCCCCCGGCACACATATCCCCACCCGTCTTATCGGCGTGTATTTTATACCCGTCGATTTAAAACTCTTGTCTTTGCCGACGAATATTTTTGACTGATACTCTTTTACATTCTTAATCGCCTGCCGAATCGATTTCAAAAGTTTTTTGTCGATTGCTTTGTGGGCTTCTTTTAGTTCTGCTTCTGATATTTTGAACTGTTCAGGGGTAAGTTTAACACCGTCAAATTTCTCCGTGTATTCGGCTACCGCTTCATCGCCACGATTGGCTACTTCTTCAAGGATGGCATCTAATTGTTTGTTTTTCTCGCTATCAAGATGCGTAGTCACTATAACGGCCGACCGGTTTACTCCAAACCGTACCGCAAAATCCTGCTGGCCTTGTTTAATCAGAATTTTATCAAGCTCGTTCGCCATTGCTTTCTATTCTTTCTCTGCGGTCTCAGCGTTCTCCGCGGTAAAACCTATCTTCCGAAGTTCCCGTAACTATACATCCTTGTCGCCTTTTGCAGCAGCAGGTATTGTTCGCCTTTGTATTTCGTTAAAATGCCCGCCATATTAAACCTCACCGGGTTCGATTCATTTCGCACCTGCACAATCGCGTCTTCGAGTTTCTGGCACGGCAGCAGCTTTATAGCGAATTTCCCAACTCCGCGTCCCAGCGCATCCGCCTCGAAAACGTAACCGCCGTTTCTAACCGCTACTCGCCCGGCCCTGTTTGCGAAAATTGTATCCTGTTTCAGTTGCAGTTCTTCGGCCCGGGTTGCCTGCGCCTCAGTTGTCGGCAAAACCTCCGATTGTCTAAGTAACGCCACTATCTCCGCGGGTATATTCACCACGTCATTCGGGGCATTCACCATCTGCCCTGAGCTTTGTCGAAGGGCTTGTCCCGCCTGCCCCGGCAATCCGTTGGCCGGGGAGCTTAGTCGAGCGGAGCTTTCCTGGCTGGTCTTGTTCGGCTCATTTTTAACCGCCTCGCCCGTTGGCTGGTCAAGTTTGCGAAGTGACAAATAATATACCGCGAATAAATAATTCTTCCCCTCGAATTTCGTTACTTTCGCCCATATCCGAAACATTGCGTCGCTTCGTTCTTTTGTGTCCGCCGCCATTTTCTCCAGCGTCGCCGAACCGAGCATCTCTAATTTTTGCCCCGCTTTTATCTCCACTTCGCCGATGTTTGCGGCGGATTCAAATTCAAATGTCCATTTGTCAACCCCTGTTTGAACCAGTTTGCCGTCCACCCCCGCAAAAACGTAATCGTCAGGCAATAAGTTATCGCCGTTTGTTTTCGCCGCCGCCTCTGACGTCCAGATTCCTGCTGCAATCGTCAGGGCTAATATGAATCGGGTCATCCTCATCGTTTTGCTTTCCCGGCTTTACCGGCCTTTTTGTTCGCTCTTTCAAGCGTATATTTCAGCAGTCCGCCCGAAAGCAGAATCTCCCTGTCCCTGCCCGACAGGTTTAATTTCCCGATAATCTCGTATCTACCGTTTTCTTCGACAATCCTTACCTCATCTTTGCCTTTTATCGCATCGACTAAGCCATCTATCCGCAGATTGTCGCCCTCGCTGATTTTTTCGTGGTCATCCTGGTTGGCCAACTCTATCGGCACAACGCAGAAGTTTATCAGATTCGCCTTGTGAATCCGCTCGATACTCTTGGCGATAACCGCCCGCACGCCCAGATACATCGGACATAACGCAGCGTGCTCCCTCGACGACCCCTGCCCATAACTCGCCCCCGCGACAATAATGCCGCCTCGGCCTTCTCCCTTAACTTTCATCGCCCGTTCAGCGAAACTGGGTTTGCCCTTTTCATTGAAGCAGTGAAACACAACCTTCGCGTATTCAGGCACGTTGCTGCGAAGCTTCAAAAACGCCCCGGCGGGCATTATATGGTCGGTCGTAATTTTGTCGCCGCACTTTATCAGCACCTCCCCCTTCAAATCCGCCGGCAACGACCTGGGCTGCTCAGGCACAACTATCGTCGTCCCGCGAATAACCTCCGCCTTGGCCGCCGCCTTTTCGCTCAAAGGCGCCTCAATCATATTATCATTGATAATGAATTTCGCCGGCTGCTCTATTTTCGGGTACTTTATCCCGAACAATTTTTTCATTTCTATCGGGTCTGTAATTTTCCCCGCCAAAGCCGACGCCACCGCCGTCTCAGGACTCACCAGAAATACCTTGTCGTCTTTCGTTCCGCTCCTGCCTACGAAATTCCGATTAAACGTCCGCAAGCTCACAACCCCGTCCGCCGGCGAAAAACCAAGCCCTATGCAAGGCCCGCACCCGCTTTCTAAAATCCTCGCCCCCGCCGATATAATGTCCCCAAGCGCGCCGTTTGCCGCTAACATATTCAAAACTTCCCTGCTGCCCGGCGCAACCGCGAACTCCACCGTCGGGTCAATCTTCCTGCCCTTTAACGTCTTCGCAACCATCATCAAATCCGCGTAACTCGAATTTGTGCAGCTTCCTATCGCTATTTGCTTCGATGGGGCGCCGGCGATTTCCGCGATTGTTTTCACATTATCCGGCGACGACGGACACGCCGCCATCGGCTCTAAATTAGACAAATCAATCTCAATCAGCCGGTCATAAATCGCGCCGGCATCCGCAGCCATTGGCTTGTAATCTTTCTCTCGTTTCTGCGCCGCGAGAAATTTTTTTGTTTGCTCATCGCTGGGGAAAACACTCGTCGTTACCCCTAATTCCGCGCCCATATTCGTAATCGTCGCCCGTTGCGGCACAGTCAGCGTCGCAACCCCAGGCCCGAAATACTCCACTCCCCAGCCCACGTTACCCTTCGTCGTCAGTATGCTCAAGAGTTTCAGGATTACGTCTTTCGCCGCCACCCAGTCAGGCAGTTGCCCAGTCAATTTAACGCCTGCAACCTTTGGGCAGGCTAAGTAAAATGGCCCACCGCCCATCGCCACCGCAACGTCTAATCCGCCCGCGCCTATCGCTATCGCCCCGATTCCCCCCGCTGTCGGCGTATGCGAATCGCTTCCCAATAGTGTCGCGCCGGGTTTTGCGAACCGTTCCAGATGAACCTGATGACAAATCCCGTTACCAGCCCGCGAATGGTAAACCCCGCTTTTCGCGGCTATCGTCTGCAAATACAAATGGTCGTTATGGTTCTCCGGCCCAAACTGAGACATATTGTGGTCCACGTAACTGACCGACAAATCAGTCCGGACTCGGCCTGCCCCCATCGATTCGAATAATAAAAACGTCGTTGTTCCCGTAGCGTCCTGCGTCAGTGTCTGGTCTATCCGTATCCCAATCTGCTCGCCTGCCGCAAGTTTTCCTTCTACAATGTGCGCCCCAAGTATCTTGTAAAAAAGTGTCTCAGCCAACTTTTAACCCCAATCATTATCGTTTAGCTCCGCCCCCTGCGGGCGGGGTCAAGCCAATTTAACACAAAACTCTCCCGAACACAAACCCCTCACCCTGTCATTCCGACCGTAGTGGAGGAATCTGTTAAAAATCAGAAGAAGTATCTGCCCAAACAGCCAATTATTGCCTTTTTCACTTCCAATGGCTCTATCGCGCCGGAATTACGATATATAATTTCGCCGCCGGGCTTGATGATAACCGTATAAGGAATACCGCCCTCCCAGTCCTTGTCCAGTGCCTCAGCGAATTCGGTTTTGTCCTCCGAGTTGAACTGATAATTAGCACACGAAACCTGCTTGCTCTTCAGAAATTTCAGCACGTCGTCTTTTTTCCCCGGCGTATCTCCGCTGATTGTTACCATTTCGAATGCCCTGCCCCGGTATATCCGGTTTATATTGACTAATTCCGGCATTTCAATTACGCAGGGCCCGCACCACGTCGCCCATATATTGACTAACCGCAATTTGCCGGAATTGTTTTTCATAATCTCACGCACGCCGTTGGCGTCGATAAGATTCACCTCAACCGCCTCTTTTGCCCATTCCGCAAACGCCTTTTGGGCTGAGTTTCGCTTGTCCGCCCATTTTATCGAACAGCCAAACGTCTTCATTTTCTTTATCGTTATCTCTCGCCCTTCAAGCAATGCCTCAATCGCGTCCCGAACGAAGCTCTTCTTTATTTTGCTTGGGTCTTCGGCGTTATCGATTGCGCCTGTGTATTGAAGTTTGCGTTCCTTGTCGAATATGAAAACATGAGGCGTGCTGACAGGTCCATAAGCACGCGATACCGCCTGTGTCTGGCCGTCGTAAAGATACGGAAAATTAAACTTCCTCTCCGCTGCCCGAATTTTCATTTCCTCGAATGAATCGCCGAGGTCGGTGTATCCCAGCTCATCCAGCCGGACTGCCAGCGGGTCATTCGGCGATATTGCCACAACCGCCACCCCCTTGTTCTTATAGTCCGTTACCAATTGTATCAGCCGGCCTTCGTACGCCTGTGCCGTCGGGCAGTGATTGGCCATAAACGCAACCACAAGGATATTCGCCTCGGCAAAATCCGCTCTACTGTAGTTTTTACCATCCACGCCGGGTAAACTGAAATCCGGCGCTGCTGCCCCGATTTCCAAAGGCACAACCTTACTCGTTTCCGCTATAACAGGTCCCGTCATTAGTATGGCTATGAGAATCGCCGACCAGAATATATTACGTCCGTTCATATTCGTTACGCCTCCATATAATTATCTTTGCTCAAATGATACGCCATCGGCCCTCGATAATCAACCCGGCAAAATCAGCGCATAAAAAAACCGGCCCACCCCGTCAATTAGGAGCAGGCCGGCGAAAAATCCTGATCTATTTTTTATTTGGATAAATCGGGCCCCACTTGAGTATCAAATCCTTACCCCGGTCAAAACTGGGTATCGAAAGCGTTCCCTCTGCCGCCAAATCTTTGCTTACCCAGGCGTTGACGTATGCGGTGCCTCTGAGTATGTCCTCTTTTTGCGGGCCGCGCAGCTCATATGCTCCCCTGGTTACGACATACAGCTTTGACCTGTCCTTGCCTTTCTTGTCTTCGTAAATCTTGAGCGGGTAGATATTCCCAGAAAATGAGTTCAATGTCCTGTTTGTCATCGTATCGGTCCAGAGGTCCGCTGAGTAATGCTTGCCATCAATGTCAAACTCACCCTTCCAGAATGATAGCGCGTCAAAATTCTTCAGCACCCCCACGTTCAGCGTCCCCATCGGCTTGTTGCCGTCGAATAGCTTTACCTCGTAACGCCACTGGTCCTTGATTTTCGGCTGCAAATTAAATGGCGGACGTCTTCCGCTCATGCCGTATCCTTCCAGCATTCCTCCCCATATCTTGCCTTCTTCTTCCCATGGCTTGGCGTTCGGGTCTGAATATCTGTCCTTTTCCGCTCCCTGCCACGCCGCAAAGGGATTGAATGAGTCCGTGTACATCACCATTATTATTGCCGCCAACCCTATTGTCAGGATAAAAATAAGCAGCAGCCCGAAACCGGACCGGTTCATATTTCCGTTTGCACGAGTCCGCACGGTGTTCATTTTTTTCCTCCTTTTTGATTTGTCCTTCTCGTTTTAGCGCCGCGTTTTATCGCATCCGGAAATGCGGCGACAGATTAAATCCTAAAACTAATCATTGTGATAGTCAACAATTTCTTCGACTAAAAACCCAAAACCCTCCTTTGTCCTTTGTGGAGAGACAGGCAAATCCGCCTTTTTTATTCTTCACGTTTATATGTTTGCGCATTATTATCTTATCAGGATAATGAACAGTGCGACCGAGAAGCTCGAATAATTAAAACATGGTTTTGTGATAATGGATTAAGCGAATGAGGATTAAAGTTTATATTGCTTTGGTTTTGGCGGTTCTCTTTGGCGCCGGAAACGCTTTCTCGCAGGAATTTTTGGGGTATCGTGACAGCTTCAATATCACCAACTGGAAGTTTTATAAAGGTGACATACATTCTGCTGAAAGCGGCGACAAAATATCGGAACAAGGATGGGAAAACGTAACTGTCCCTCATACCTGGAATGCGAAAGACGTTCTGACTCAGGGAGACCATTGTTATCAGGGGGTAGGATGGTATCGCGGCAGTTTTGATTTACCAAAGAAGCAAAATAGCAGGCGATACTTTATTCGTTTTGAAGGCGTATGCCTCGTGTCTGATGTGTATGTCAACGGCGTTTACATTGGCCGGCACAAAGTAGGGTTTTCCGCTTTTTGCTATGAAATCACCCGGCGGGTTAAGCCGGGACGCAAAAACAGCATTTCCGTCAAGGTGGATAATTCGATGCAGCCGGATGTTGCGCCTTCCGGAACTTATCTTTATCCTTTGTTCGGCGGTATTTACCGTTCTGTCACCGTATTCAGCACGGATGGTATATGCATATCACCGCTCGATTACGCTTCGAGCGGCGTGTATATCCGCCCCGTGAATGTTTCGCAGAAACAAGCGGATATCGAAGTGGTGACACTTCTGGATTCAAAAGACCCAAACGACGCCGAAGTAATGCTGAAGACGACCGTGCTGGACAATAATAATGTGATTGCTCAAAGCAGTGAAAAAGTCATTGTAAAAAATAATCAGCAGACCAGAAGTGTTTCGAAGATTCATATAAACAATCCGCATCTCTGGAATGCCAGAAAAGACCCGCACTTATACAAGCTGAATATCTGCGTGGAAGACCCACAGGGAGTAAAAATAGACGAAATAGACCAGCCGATGGGGCTTCGGTTCTTTGAGGTTGATAGCAACAAGGGGCTGATACTCAACGGCACACCATATCATTTGCACGGCGTGTGCAGGCATCAGGAATGGGAAGGGTTTGGTTCCGCGTTAACCGATGAGCAGCACAAAAAAGATATCGAGCTGATACTTGAACTCGGCGCTAACGGCGTTCGGCTGGCGCATTATCAGCAGGCGGAAAAAATATACAGCTTGTGCGACGAGAGCGGCCTTGTTGTCTGGGCGGAAATTCCGAATACTCCCACGTATCGGGCAGAAAATCCGGCATATCTTCAGAACTGCAAAGAGCAATTGACGGAACTTATCAAACAAAACTACAATCACCCCGCGATTTTCTTCTGGGGATTGTATAACGAAATACCAATTTCCGCCGATGACGTAAAATCGCTGCATCAGACCGCCAAACAGTTAGACCCGTATCGTTTAACTACCCAGGCGGACTTCAAGCAGGTTGCAGACAGGCATTTTGTGACGGACGTCGCCGCGTGGAACTGGTACTTCGGCTGGTACGAGGACAAGGTTGACAAATACGTCACGTGGTATGACAAACTCCACAAAGAGCACCCTGAAATAAAAGGCGGCTTGAGCGAATACGGCGCCGATGGCTGTATCAGCCAGCAGCAGGAAGACCCGAATCGTCCGAATTCCCGCGGCAGGTTTTTACCCGAGCAATTCCAGCGCCTTTACCACGAGGAGGTCTGGAGAAGTATAAAAGACAGGGACGACATCTGGTGCAAGTTTGTATGGAATATGTTCGACTTCAGCTGGACGTTCGCCAAACGCGGCGACCGTGATTTTATTAATCACAAAGGGCTTGATACGCACGACCGCCAGGTGAAAAAAGACGCCTTCTATTTCTACAAGGCAAACTGGTCCGATGAGCCGGTCCTTTATATCCTCAGCAGACGCAATACGCAGCGCACCCAAAGCAGTGTGCAGGTCGCGGTT
>Ga0315286_10003554_pt1 | contig 14766 bp, 12 predicted proteins | sample YL17G10_0_MG_FD_205038 | JGI IMG/M metagenome (GOLD analysis project Ga0315286, IMG submission 205038) | Sediment microbial communities from Yellowstone Lake, YNP, Wyoming, USA - YL17G10_0 | ecosystem: Environmental > Aquatic > Freshwater > Lake > Sediment | place: USA: Wyoming | collected...
ATCCATCCCCATACCGCCTCCCATCCCCGCTCCGCCAGGCGTGTGTTCTTCTTTCTTTGGCTCGTCAATCACCGCCACTTCAGTCGTGAGCAAGATTGCCGCGGCTCCGGCCGCCCGTTCCAAACCGGTGCGCGTTACTTTCACCGGGTCAACAATACCGGCCTTAATCATATCATCCACCATTTTATCGGCCTGCGCGTCATAACCCCCGAAGGTTTTACTCGTTTTTACTTTATCAATAATCACGGCCGCATCATCTTTACCGGCATTGATGACAATTTGACGGAGGGGGGACTCCAACGCTTTTAAGAGAATCTTGACGCCGGTCTCAAATTCTTGGGTTAAATCAGCGTTGGCATTTTTGACACCCTTTTTTGCCACCGCTTCGCCCGCTTTAATAAGCGCCACGCCGCCACCCGGCACGATGCCCTCATCCACCGCCGCTTTGGTGGCCGCCACGGCGTCATCAATTTTTAATTTTTTATACTTCATCTCCGCTTCGGTCGTGGCGCCAACTTTAATCACCGCCACTCCGCCGGCCAGCTTGCCAAGTCGTTCGCGCAATTTTTCTTTATCGTAACTCGAATCAGTATTTTCGATTTGTTTTTTGATTTGCGTCACCCGCGCTTCAATGTCGGCTTTCTTACCCTTGCCGCCGACAATCGTAGTCGCCTCTTTGCTGGCAATCACTCGATGAGCCCGGCCAAGCATTCCCACTTCAACCGTCTCCAACTTCAAACCGACTTCCTCGGCAATCACTGTTCCGCCCGTGAGAACGGCAATGTCGCCGAGCATTTCCTTTTTGCGGTCGCCATAACCAGGCGCTTTAATCGCCAAGGTATTAAAGGCGCCGCGAATTTTGTTAACAATAAGGGTCGCTAAGGCCTCGCCGTCAATATCATCGGCGATAATCACCAAATCTTTTTTGCCGGCGCCGGCTAATTTCTCAAGCAGGGGAAGAATCTCTTTGATTGACGAGATTTTTTTATCAGTCAGCAAAATAAACGGGTCAATATAGACGGCTTCCATTCGGTCAGCGTCGGTAATTAGATAAGGCGAGACATAGCCTTGGTCAAACTGCATTCCTTCCACGAATTCGGACTCCACAGCAAATTGTTGCGATTCTTCCACCGTAACGACGCCATCCTTGCCTACTTTTTCAATCGCATCAGCAATGATTTTGCCGATCTCGGTATCTTGGGCGGCCAGGGTGGCCACTTGAATAATTTCTTCTTTGGTCTTAATCGGTTTGGCCATCATTTTAAGCGCTTTGGTTACCTCGAGACAAGCCGTCTCGATCCCCGCGCGCAAGCTCATCGGGGATATCCCGAGCGAAGTTTTCTTTAAACCCTCTTCGATAATCGCTTGAGCCAAAACTACGGCCGTCGTCGTCCCATCGCCAGCAATGTCGTTCGTTTTGCTCGCCACGTCTTTAATCATTTCTGCCCCAAGATTCTCCACCTTATTGGGCAGGGTAATCTCTTTAGCAATCGAGACGCCGTCATTAGTAATAGTTGGCGCGCCGTAACCTTTATCGTAAACCACATTGCGGCCCTTCGGGCCCAAGGTAATTTTGACCGCCCCAGCCACTTGGTCAATCCCGCGTTTGAGCGCTTTGCGCGCTTCGTCTCCTAAAATTATTTGTTTTGCCATGAAAATTTATTCTTGGTCAAGCTTTAATTAATTATTGCTAAAATGTTCGACTCACTGACAATAAGATATTCTTCATCGTCAATTTTAATTTCATCCGGACCATATTTGGAAAAAATAATCCGATCCCCTTTTTTAACTTTAAGCGGGATGATTTGCCCGTTGTCCAAGCGCCGGCCTTCGCCCACGGCCACCACCTTGCCCTCTCCAGGCTGTTCTTTGCTTACCGTCTCAGGGATAATAATGCCGCTTTTAGTCTTGTTCTGGTTAGACTCTTTTTCGGTCCTAATCAGCACCTTATCGCCCAGTGGCTTGACCCGCCTCGCCATTGGGCAGGTTTTTAAGGCTTTTTTTCCTTGTCTGCCGGCAGGCAGGGCTCCTTTTTTGTCTTTTTTATTTGGCATAAAACCTAAAAATTTAAAGAGTTGCTAATGCTGTCATTATATGGTGGATGAGAGTTAAGTCAAGAAAAAGAAAAAGTAGGTGTGTCTCAACCTGCTTATCCGTGCCTATTGATGCCAAGAGCGGAGTTGTTTCCGACCAACTACGGGGGCCAAGACTAATGAGTAACACCCATGATCATCAAGTCTCGTTTTTGCTTTTTGGGCGTTTGGCCAAGCAAAACCCCGATCTAGACCATCGATTATGTCCCTACCGAGCCCGGACACTGGCACACTCTTGGCACCAACAAGTCTTTTTAAATTCTATACCTTAGGGAGAAATTTTGCAAATTTGCCTTTTTTCAAGGATTTGCTACAATAAACCCGATGTTAACCCTTGGCGCTATTTTGCCTTACGCGCAGATTATTTTGTCCGTCTTGCTAGTCGGAGCGATTTTATTGCAACAAAGCGAGGGGAGTCTTGGTGCCGCTTTTGGCGGCAGTCAGAGCGGAGCTTCAACTTGGCATACCAAGCGCGGCCTCGAAAAACAACTTTTTATCGCCACTATTATTTTAGCCGTTCTTTTTGCCCTCTCGGCTATTATCGCCCTCTTCATTCGTTAAAATTGGCAATTTTTACAACTCTCTCCATCTTAAATCAACGTGAAAAACAAATTCTTAGCCGAGCTCGCTTTTAGTTTCGAAACTTTGAACCAACGCCTAAAAATTATCGTCGCGATTTTACTCGTGATTTTTGCCGTCAGCAGTTTATCGACCCTAGAACACCTCAATCAAAAATTGATGGTTAACCGGCCTGTGGCCGGCGGTCAATTAACCGAGGGAGTTCTCGGTTCCCCCCGCTTTATCAATCCGCTTCTAGCCGCCTCCGATGCTGACCGAGACCTCGTTTCGTTAACCTATTCGGGCCTGCTTCGTTTGCGAGCCGACGGCAGTTTTGAACCGGACCTTGCCAAGAGCTATGAAATCTCTCCTGATGGCCTGATTTACACTTTTAAATTAAAACCGACTCTTCGCTGGTCAGACGGCGAGGCCATCACTGCCGACGACGTCGTTTTCACGATTAATCGGGCTCAAGACCCAGCAATTAAAAGCTCCAAGCGCGCCGGCTGGAACGGGGTGCTGGTCAAAAAGATCGATGATCAGACGATTCAATTTATTTTAAAAAGGCCATTCTTCTCTTTTCTCGACAATGCGACCCTTGGCCTTTTGCCCGAACATCTTTGGCGCAAGGTTAAGACAGAGCAATTTGCCCTCTCAAGCTTAAATGTTAATCCAGTCGGTTCGGGACCCTACGTGGTTAAAAATATTTCTAAAGATTCGTCCGGTATTCCGATCAGTTATCAATTGGCTCCCTTCAGAAAATTTGCCTTGGGCGAACCCAAGATCAGCAATTTAACCATCCGTTTTTATGGTGATGGAAAGTCGCTCATTACGGCCTATGACCAGGGCGAAATCGAGAGCGCCAGTGCCATTAGCCCAGCTTCGGCTAAAAAATTAGAGGCGGAAGGCCAAAGAATTCTTGAATCTAGCTTGCCCCGAACCTTTGCCGTCTTCTTAAATCAGAACCGAAATCCAGTTTTGGTAAACAAGGAAGTCCGCGAAGCCCTTGATGAGGCGGTTGATCGACAAACGATTGTCAATCAAATTTTAAACGGCTATGGCCAAACTTTAAACGGCGTTTTACCAGAAAATCTTAATAGCGGAGCGAAACTCTCTTACGATTTAGAAATAGCTCGCGAGACCCTGCGCCGAGCCGGCTGGTCAACTACCACGAGCGGCGTTCTGGAAAGGCGGCCTGCCGTTAAAACAATTAAAAACGGGGTTAAGACAATAACCGCCGCCAATCGTGGTCCAGTTCAAACCTTGAGTTTCTCCCTTGCCACCGCCAACATCCCAGAGCTTAAAGCCGTGGCCACAATCGTGGCCAGTAATTGGACTAAACTCGGAGCTCGCGTTAATCTGGAATTTTTCGAACCGAGCGATCTTAATCAAGATCTCATTCGTCCGCGCAAATACGAGGCCCTGCTTTTCGGCGAAGTAACCGGGCGGGATTCTGATCTCTATCCCTTTTGGCACTCTTCCCAACGATTGGACCCCGGCCTCAACATCGCAATGTACACTAACGCCAAGGTTGATAAATTGCTCGAAGAAATTCGAGCGACTGCCGATGGTTCGAATATTAATTCCCCCTCGTTGGCCGAAAAATACCGCTCGATCGCCAAAGAGATAAACAACGATCATCCGGCTATCTTTCTTTATTCGCCCTATTTTCTTTATGTTGTTCCCAGCGATCTCAAGGGGGTTAAAATCCCCGCCATTACTAGCTCCGCCGATCGTTTTGCTCGGATCCACGAGTGGTACTTCAAAACTGATCAGGTTTGGAAAATATTTACTTATCTTTAAACCCTATGATGGCGATTAGACGAATTCGGGTCGATGAGAACGGCAACGTTCAAACTTTTATCGAACATCGATCAAAAGAAAAAAGAGTGGTAAAACGAAAACGAGAACGGGAAGACGAGACGAGGCCGCGCGAACGCATTCCGGAATTAGCTTTCGGCAATATTCGCATTATTCCGCTCGGCGGAGTTGAGGAAGTGGGCAAGAATATGACCGCGATTGAATTTGGCAACGACATTTTGGTTGTTGATGCCGGCTTTTTGCTGCCCGGCGAAGATGCCCCCGGCGTTGATTATGTGATTCCCGACACGACCTACCTCGAAGAGAAGCGATTGAAAATTCGCGCCGTCTTGGTGACTCACGGACATCTCGACCATATCGGCGGAATTCCCTACTTAATGGACAAGATCGGCAACCCGCCAATCTACACCTCGCTCTTAACGGCGGTGATGATAAAAAAGAGGCAAGAAGAATTTCCCCATGTTCCTAAGCTAAATATCCAAGTCATCGAATCGAAAGATAAAATAAAGTTGGGAAACTTGACCGTTCGCTTTTTTGACACGACTCACACTATTCCCGACTCGATCGGCATTATTATCGAAACGCCTTACGGCAACATCATTGTCACTGGCGATATTAAATTAGAGCATGAGAACGGCCAGGTTAAAGAAATCGAAAACGCCGTCTATAAGAAATTAGGCGGCGAAAAAAATCTCCTCCTTGTTGCCGAGTCGACAAATGTTCATAAACCGGGCTTTTCTTTCTCCGAAAAAGAAGTTCAGGCCAATCTAAAAAAGATTATCGCCGAGGCCAAGGGGCGGGTAATTATCGGCACCTTTGCTTCGCTTTTTGAACGCATCATTTCGATTATTGAAGCTTGCGAAGAATTAGGCAAGAAAGTAGCCATCGAGGGCCGCGCCATGAAAACCAATATTGAAATTGCCAAAGAACTCGGCTATCTCAAGGTCCATAAGCACATTTTCATTAGTTCTGAAGAATTGGACAATTATCCGGACAGCAAAATCGTCATCTTGGCGACCGGGGCCCAAGGCGACGAATACGCCGCCCTGATGCGCATTTCTCAACGCGAGCATCGCACGGTTAAGCTCAAGAAAGGGGACACGATTTTGCTCTCGTCCTCGGTCATTCCCGGCAACGAAAAAGCGGTTCAAAAATTAAAGGATAACCTTACCCGCCAAGGAGCGAAGATCCTTCATTACGGGATTGCCGACATCCACTCCTCGGGCCACGCTTATCAAGGCGAGCTTGAATGGATTGAGAAAATGATCAGGCCTCAATACTTCATCCCGGTTCATGGCAATCATTACTCGCTTCGCGTTCACGCCGATTTGGCGATCGAGAAAGTGGGTATTCCCGAAAAAAATATCGTTATCCCCGACAATGGCTCAATTATTGAGATTCAGGACCAAGGCAAAAAAATCGTCCAGCTTAAGCAAAAGACTTCGTCCCGCTTGGTGATGGTTGACGGCCTCGGCACCGGCAACGTGCAAGAAGTGGTAATTCGCGATCGACAAATGCTGGCGCAAGACGGCATGTTTGTTTTGATTGCCATTATTGATATGAACACCGGCAAAGTGCGCAAATCGCCAGACATCATTTCCCGCGGTTTTGTTTACCTGAAAGAATCGCAAGACTTATTACGATATGTTCGTATTCTAACTAAAAAAACAATAGAGGACTCAACCGCCAAGATGCACCCGATCAATATGGATTACGTTAAAAACACCGTCCGCGAAGAACTCGGCAAATATCTATTCCAAAAAACCCACAAACGACCGATTATTTTGCCGGTGCTAATTGAAGTATAATAGGGAAATCATGAACAGTAAAAAATTGCGTATTTATACTTATATCGGCGTGCTTTTTGTAGCCGCTTATTCATCATTGCCGGCCTATATTAACTCCTCATTTTTAACAAAATTTTTGAGCGAGGAGGGGATTGGCTGGCTTTACGCCGCGACTTCTTTTATTGCGATCATTTTGATGCTTCTCGCGCCGAGATTGATTCGGCGTTTCGGCAGCAAAAATATTTTTATCTGTTTCGTTGGTTTGAGCGTCTTGGTAATCATTCCCCTCGCCTACCCGGCTCTAAAAGTTATCCACATCTTGACAGCTTTCGGTATTTATATCATCTTGGGATACTTGGTTCACTATATTCTTGATGTTTATTTAGAAAATATCTCTGAAGATAAAGAGACTGGCCTGATTCGCGGCTTATACATGACCTTTTATAATCTAGCTTGGCTTGTCTCCCCGCTTTTGGCCGTCTATCTAGTCAGCCGGGGTAATTATAATTTGGTTTATGGCATGGCCGGACTCGCCCTCACTCCCCTCCTCTTAATTGCCGTTTTTGGTCTCAAGGAGAATCGCCCTGCCCACACCCCGGGCTCACTTGAGGTCTGGGCGGGTAAGGAGACAACGGCTTGGCAAGAAATAAAATATCTTTGGGTTACTAAAACCCAAGCCGCCAGCAATATTCGCAATATTTTAGCTGTCGATTTTTTACTTAATTTTTTCTACGCCGTGATGGTGGTTTATATGCCCCTTTATCTGCATGATCATCTTGGCTTGTCTTGGCTGGCCATCGGCCTCGCCTTTACGATCATGCTTTTGCCCTTTGTCTTGTTTGAGTTGCCGCTGGGCAAAATTGCCGATAAGTGGCTGGGTGAAAAAGAAATTTTAATCGGCGGTATTATTGTCATCTCGCTCGCTACCATCGCTTGTTTCTTCCTTAAGGCACCGAGCTGGCTCCCTTGGGCTTGCCTATTGTTCCTTACCCGCACCGGAGCGGCGACGATTGAGATTATGAAAGAAACTTATTTATTCAAAAAAATCACTGGCACTGATACGGGAATTATTTCTCTCTCGCGCATCAATATTCCTTTCTCTTACCTAGTCGGTCCAGTATTCGTGTCGCTCGTTTTGCTCTTTCTCGATTTTCGCTATATTTTTCTCCTCCTCGGCCTGATCATGCTCGTTGGCCTAAAATATGCTTGGGGATTAAAAGATACGAGATAAAAACTATTTCATCATCGCCCGCAGGGCGCAAAATTCGCATTTGGGGTCGTCGCAGGTTTGGTCCCAAAATTTGAGGTTGAGCACTTCGTCGGCCATTTGTTTGATCAGATCAATGAGCTCGGCTACTTCTCCATCGGTCACCGTGAAAGCTTCTTTTTTATAATTACCTTTTTCGTCCGGTTCGACGAAATCAACGTCAGCGCTCACCATTTTATATTTGGGTCTAGTCATTGCTTGTGGTGAGCTTGTCGAACCAAAATTATCGAGTAATAATTTATAAAAAATAATTTGCCGTTTGATATCTCCCTCCGAGTTCTTGGTTGAGCCTTCAATATAGCCGCGTGTTTTTGGTTTGCCGGTTTTGTAGTCTACCACGTTGACTTCGAGTTTGTCATTTAGAATTTCAAGCTTATCGAGCTTGCCCGTTAATCTAATCTCGAGAGTCCTGCCTGCGCAGGCAGGTAGAATAATCCCTCTGATATTAAACTCGGTAATCACGCGCGTTCGCCACTTCCCGACCCAGAAATCATAATAACCATCAAGGGCCTTTTCGCCCCGCTCGAGATAATCGTCGAGATTTCGGGCTGGCATTGGCTCCTGATTTAAATAATCGCGAAACTTGGTTAGGAGATAGATTTTGTCGGGGTCCTCATCGCCCTTAAAAGCCTTGAAGAAATCTTGCAGGGCGGCGTGGACCGCCGTGCCAAACATCAAATATGGCTGTTCGGCCTTAGGCAGGCGTAATAAGTTTGTATAAAAATAATTCCACGGGCACTTAAGATAATTATTTAGGTGCGTTACGGCCAAACCTCGTTCTAAAAATAAAGCTTTGACAAATTCTTGATCTTTAATCGACCAGCTCCTCGACAAGCTCGGGGAGAATAAAATTTCCTGATGATTTGCTAAATCCTCTTCATATTTGGCGCCGTCCATTTTCTCGATTAAATCCGGATTGATTTCGCCAATAAATTGTGTCGGCAAGAGTTCTCGTTTATTTTTGTCTTCGCGCGAATAAGTAATTGTGACCATTTTCCGCGCCCGGGTTAAGGCGACATAAAACAGTCGCCGTTCGTCATCATTATCATTTCCCCTGAGCGAAGTCGAGGGGTTGGATAAATCTGTTTGCCAAGGCAATTTAATCAGGTCTCGGCGCTTTTTGTTGCCCCAATGGCCGTCATAAGCGTAGACAATGTAAACATGATCAAATTCCAAACCCTTGGATTTATGAGCTGTCATCAAGCGCACCCGCTTCCTGGTTACCACGGTTTCGGCGCTTTTCTTGATTAAAATATTATGCTGTTCAAGCAAATCGAGATAATTAATAAAATCCGCCAATTTGCCCGCCTTATGCCGCTCGATAATTCCCTTGGCTTCGTCAAAGAGCCCGTTTAATTTATCAATCTTCTCCACCGTCTCCGGTTTAGACATAAGGTAAGAGAGAAAACAGCTCTCGCGAACAATCTCTTCGAAACATTCGGCTAGCCCCTCATTTTTGGCGAGCTTGGCAAAACTCAAATATTTTTTATACCAATCTTTAAAGATTGGACTGCCCTTCGCCCGATCCAGAACCGAGGTTCTTGTTTTATAAGCTTCTTGAATTATTTTATAAATATCGAGCGGATTAAAATTCAAGAAACTGAGATGCAGGGTTTCGATAAATAATTTTTCATCGCCGACTTTGTCAACGGCTTGAAAGATGGCAATTAATTTGCGAATATCATTATCGCCCAAAATATCCTGATCCGATTCAATGACCACCGGCACCCCCGCCCGCTCGAGCGACTTAGCGACGGCAAAAACATCGCGATTATCCCGATAAAAAACGGCAATTTGTTCGGGTGGGACGCCGGCTTTGATTTCATTTTTAATATCTTGAGCGAGGAAATATTCTTCCGCTTCCTGTTTGGTAAACTCATAAAGTCTGATCGGCTCATTTTGCTGGCCGGCTTTAGCCTGTAATTTTTTACCGGCCGGCGCCGGCAGGTCGCTAGCCAGGAGCGAGTCAGCCGCCGCCAAAATATTTTGGCTGGAACGATAATTTTCTTCCAGGACAATAAACTTGGCTCCTGGATATTTCTTTTTAAAATAGAGGAAATTCTCGAGCGAGGCACCCTGAAATCGGAAAATTGCCTGTTTGTCGTCGCCGACGACAAATAAATTTGGATCATTAAAATAACTCGCTAAGAGCTCTAGCACTTTATTTTGCGCGTTGTTAGTATCCTGGTGCTCGTCGACTAAAATATACTGAAATCGTTCTTGCAATTTGAGCAATAAATCGCAATCGCGCTCGAGCGCTTCGACCGTCTCCATAATCATGTCTTGATAATCGTAAGATTTTTGCTCGCGCAATCGGAGCTGATATTGTTCATAAATCTGGCCAAGTTCCTCATTCTTTTTCAACCTCTTCAACTCATCGGCGTATTTAGATTTCATTTGGCCCTCATATTTGCCCTTCTCATTATAAAGATCAGAAATTTGGGCAAATTCTTTTAGATTCTTTTTTATTTCGGCTTGAAATTTGACCGGGCTAATCCCCTCGCGTTTGAGCTCGTTGATTGACGACAAAATTGAGCGCAAATAATAAAATGGATCATTAAAGGTCGTCAATTCCTTAAACTTGTTATTAAGCAGAGTTTTTTCTAGAATTTTTATCTGCTCAACTTCGGTAATATTGGTCGCGCCGATAATCTTGGGGAAACTTTCGGGTTCGGCCTTAATCACTTCATTGCAAAAACCGTGGAAGGTATTGATCTCCACCGCATAGGCCGGCGTGCCAATAATCTCGGCCAAACGGCGGCGCATCGCAATAACTCCCGACTCGGTGAAAGTGATGGCCAGGATATTTTCCGGGCGGGTATCGGTTTTAAGTAAAATATTAGCAATCCGCAGGGCCAGAATCTGTGTCTTGCCCGTACCGGGTCCGGCCGCCACCATCACTGGCCCCTCAATCGTGTCCACCGCCTCCTTTTGCGCCTTATTTAAGCGCTTATACGCCTGTTCAAATTCCTTAGTGACCATTGAGAAAATTATAGCACTCTTTTGACTTTCCATCTTTTGGGCATATGATTAAAGACGGAGTGTTCCCAACTAGGAGGGTACGGCATGAGTAAGAGGGGTAGTCATCACCACCACAACGGGCTAGTTAGACTATTGAAATATGCTTGGTCAGCCCGTCCAAGACTTCCAAGAAAAAGACTGCGCGAGATAGTAAGTTTTTTTCTGAAAGTCATGATCGTGGCCGGAATAGCTCTCTGGTTCATTCTCAAAACCTAACCCTAGCGAGCTTTTTAAACTCGCCAGGGTTTGCTTTTTGTGTTACAATGAACCGAACCATGCTCCATCAACAAATCAAAGATGAAATTAAAAAAGCCATGCTAGTTAAAGAGACCGAGCGTTTAAGCGCCTTGCGTAATGTCTCCGCCGCTTTCACCAGCGAAGTGATGGCCAAAGGTCATAAGCCGGATGAATTAATTGATGATGATGGCGCCATTACGGTTTTAAAACGCTTGTCGAAACAGCGAAAAGAATCAATCGAACAATTTACTATTGGCCAGCGCCCCGAGAAAGCCGAGGCCGAAAAACGCGAGCTGGCCATTATTGAAAGTTTTCTTCCCGCCCAAATGTCGCGCGAAGAAATTCTCAAAATCGCTGAGGCGAAAAAAGCCGAACTAAACATCACCGACAAAGCCAAATTCGGCCAATTGATGGGCGCCGTGACCAAAGAAACCAGAGGTCTCGCCGATGGCAATTTAGTTAAAGAAGTGGTGGAGAATTTATTTGCTTAATATCGCCCAAAAACCTCTTTGGGGTTGGCGTGGGCGATGACGATTTTGGCGAGATTGAGCAGGATCGGGAAATTATCGGCTTTTTTACCCAAACGATCAAGGAGCGGGGCCAGCGACATCAGCCCTTCGCTTTTTTTGTCGGTCTGGCCGGTTTGGCCAAGTTCTAAACCGGCTTGATGATTGGAGGAATTCTGATCAAAACTCGTCGCCACAAAGTCGGCCAAGATCGGCGCGGTCAGCCAAGTCTCCTTCTTACCACCAAATAACTTAATTAACTGCAAAATTTCTTCGTTTGCTTGGCCAAATAATAAAGCCCGTTCGTTCACCGTCCAGCCCAAACCCTCGGCCAGACCCAAGCTAAGCGCGTAAATATTTTTTAAAACACCGGCCCAGGCCACCCCTTTTAAATCTTTGGTCAGCCGGCCAAGCAGATTTGTGCCCTTGAGCAAATCAAGAACTTTTTCGCCGGCGGTAGCGGTTTTAGCGGCAATTAAGCAGGCGCCAAAGCGCCCTCGGCTAATTTCTTCGGCAATCATCGCTCCGCTCAAGACGACAAAGTCGGTGCGGGGCGGCAATAATTTTTTAGCGATCTCGTAGGGTAATTTGCCGGTCTGGCCGTCAATTCCTTTCGACAATAAAACGGCGATCGAATGTTTTAACCAATAAGGCCTAAAAAAAGCGAGTGCTTCCTTAACCCCCCAGGACGGAACGCAGAGAAAAACAAATTCGGAATCAGTTATAACTTCCGGCAAAGAGAGAAGGGGTAAATTGAGTTTGGTTAGCTGTTCCTCATTTTTGTCCCAAAAAACAATCTCCCGGCCGGCCCGCCCCAAAATCCGGCCCAAGGCCTGGCCCAGCTCGCCGGCGCCAATAATCGCGATCTTAGCCATATTGGCTATTTTAACACAAAAATATTAAAAGAGGAGTTTATTGATACTGAATATAAATCGGCCGGGGTTTAAGTTCGAGCAATTCGGCGGGAGTCATCAGCCGATTAGGCGTTTGCTTGAGATCATTTTTATAAAACAATTTAAAACCGGTAAATTGCACCGGCTCGCTGGCCACAAACCCCTGGTAGGTGTCGATTTTTTTCGCCGGCGAACCCCAGCCGTCCATGTTGATGACAATTTGCACTTCAGGCAACGGCTTAATCAATTTATAATTAGTTACCATCGCTTGAGTAAAACGATGGATGATCAAAATCTTGGGCGGTAAATTATTTTCTTGCACTAATTTGGCAAGATAATTGGCCGCGTAATTTATGTCAACCGCGTCCAGCGTGCCAATCACCGTTCCCGGACTATTTCCCGACTTCATTGAAAATTCCGGATCGATCCCTAAATGCACTTGGGGCATTTTGAAGTAATCCTTTAAAAGCGGCAATTCAACCGGTAAATTGCTTAAACCGATCTGCAGGTCCAGAAAGACAAGGGCGTTGGCTTTTTTAGCCATGGCCAAAATTTTATCAATCTCGCCGGTTGGCATGCGCAAGCGGTGTTTGCCGTCCGCTCCGGCGCTCTCTTGCGCCGTCGTGACAATATAATGCAAAGCGGGTCGAACCGGCGTCGAGGGGTCGGCTAATTCCCATTTCTTTACTTCGACATTCAGCCGCCGCAAAACTTCGTCCGGCGGATATTCGCCAAGAACGCCCATGTTTTTAGAATAAAGATTGCCGTAATAGGCGACAACGCGATGGAATGGCAAAATCGCGCCCGCTTTGGGATAAATCGCCCTTACCGGCCAAAGCGGCGTTGAGGTTGTCACTTGTGGTGAGCTTGCTTGCCCCGAGCTTGTCGAGGTGGTCGAACCATTGGCGAGTTTAGTCATTCGCCGATCATAATCGGCGATATCTAAAACGGGAGCGGTGTAAGTAATTATATCGGCCATTGCCCGATTATATTTCTCCGGGAATAATTCGCCCAAATAAATTAGACCAACAATTAAAACCACAAGAACCACCACTCCCACCACAATTTTCATCTTACTGATCCGGCGAGATTTTTGTCGCATCTCAATTTAAGCCAAAATTAAACTTTGGCTTTTTTTACCTGCCTGCCGGCAGGCAGGACCGCTTTTTTCTTGACCGTCTTTAATGCCTCTTTGACTTGAGCTGATTTTTCTTTGGTCGGGTCTGATTTAGCGAGAGAAAGATTTTCCACCGCTTTGGTCAGCCGATCAATTTTTAAGCCCAAAAACTCCAATTGCTTTTTAATTTCATCACTGCCATACCCGCCAAAATCTTTTCTCGGGAAACGATCTCCCCCGCGGTCGCCACCATGTGGTGAGCCCGTCGAACCACCTCGGTCACGATTGGCGCTGAAACAATCATTACAATAAATTGGCTTATCGCCAGTCGGGCGAAATGGCACCTCGCACTCTTTACCACATTTATTGCAAATTGCTGGATGCATGGTTACTTGCCCGCGATCATTAGAACGCCGGTCACCGCCACCGAACCTCGACCCGCCTCCGCGATTACCCCCAAAACGGCTTCCGCCTCCTTGATTAAAATTTCTCATATACCGCCAAGCATATGCTTTTATGGGCCAAATAGCAAGGAAACTTAACCTCCATTAGTTAAATTGAAAGATAAACTACATTATGAGATAATCTAGGTTATATGAGATTAAAATTTTTAGATGTTTTTCAAGAAAATAATGATGGTTCTCTAACACCAAAACGACAAATTATTGTTAATGGTCTTAGTTTTGGACCTGGTGTTATTTTTCAAAAAGGTGTGGCTTTGGGTGGAGTAGATTTTTATCTATATAAATATTGGGATATATCAGCCGATGAGAAAGAGGGTGTTTTAGATATCAAGGGATTTTATCAGCAATAAAAAAAATTTTATGGCTGATGCTATACCTACAAAAAAGGAAATAGTTGGCCTCGTTGAGGCCCAAGCAACTTCTATTGATTCTATTTCAGAAAGGTTGGTTAAGCTTGAAAACCTCCTTGAAAAACAGGATTATAAGAATCAAAATATCATTATCGGTGTGGTTGTAGCTTTCATTTTAATAGTAGGAACAGTGGCGATTGAGGTAATTTTATCAAGCAAAAAAGATGTTGAATTTTATTCTAACCTAGAGAAAAATGTTTATGATCAAAATTTAAAAATTCAAGACTTAAATAACCAAATTTCTAATATAAAAACTAGAAATCCTTATTTAAAATAATTTTAAAAAAACAAATTAGAAACTTAAGGGTTATCCATCAACGATCTTGTCTATAAAACCTCTTGCCATCAATTCCAATGTTTGTTCGTCTAAATTCTGCAAATTTTCCCAAAGTTGAAATGTTTGATAATTCTCATCTCCGGCAATCATTTCCCATTCGTTTGGTTCAATTTCTACAAAATTATCATCTTCTTCAGTATATTCCTTATTCATAACAAGAAAAGGAAAGTAAAAATCCTTATTTTCGTCTAGATACTTCAAAATTTTTATAGCCAATTCTCTACTTATATCCATTCCATGATCTTTGATCGGATA
>Ga0315286_10003556_pt1 | contig 14765 bp, 13 predicted proteins | sample YL17G10_0_MG_FD_205038 | JGI IMG/M metagenome (GOLD analysis project Ga0315286, IMG submission 205038) | Sediment microbial communities from Yellowstone Lake, YNP, Wyoming, USA - YL17G10_0 | ecosystem: Environmental > Aquatic > Freshwater > Lake > Sediment | place: USA: Wyoming | collected...
CAAGGTCGAGGACGGCGCCGAGGCGGTGAAGGTGTCCACTGGGCCGCTGCAGTTCGCGGTCAGCAAGAAGAAGTTCAACCTTTTCGAGTCGCTGAAGGTTGACGGCAAGGAGCTGGTAACGTCGGCGGGCAAGGGGCTGGTGCTCTACAAGGCGGAGGGCGGCGAGGTTACGGCCGAGGCCCCGAGCGAGGTGAAGGTCGAGCAGGCCGGGCCGATGCGCGCGATCGTCTGCGTGAAGGGCAAGTTCCCGGGCGTCCACAAGGACCTGCTGGGCTACACCGCGCGGATATCTGCCTTCGCCGGCCGGAAGCACGTCAAGGTCCACGTCTGGCTCGAAAACCAGGGGGCCATGGGCTACTTCCGGACCAAGGAGGAAGGCGGGACTTCGCCCACCGCCGAGTGGTTCGCGTTCAAGGGTCTGGCCGTGGAGCTGGGCTTGGGGCTGGGCGAGCCGGTGGCCGCCAAGTGCGAGGGCGCCGAGGGGACGGGCAGCCTCAAGGTCCTCCAGGTCTGCAGGCACTCCCGCACCAAGAAGATGGGCGAAGCCACCGGGCCATTCTACACCTGGAACGATTTCGATTACGCGATTACCAGCGCCGGCAAGGAGCTCAAGAAGGGTGACCGCACCGACGGGGTGGTCGAACTCAAGGGCGGCTCCGGGACGCTCACCGCCGCGGTCCGCGACTTCTGGCAGAACTACGAGAAGGCCGTGGAACTGGACGGCAAGACGCTCAAGCTCTGGCTCTGGCCGACCGAGGGCCAGTGGCCGCGGCCTTTCTACTGGCTGCGCTACGGCATCGACAAGACCATCCTGGGGGTCGTCAAGGAGGGCGCGTACCTGTTGCCCGGCGGCGTCCACAAGGGCCACGAGTTCATCCTGGACTTCTCCGGGCGCGACCCGAAGGAGACGGCCACGGAGCTCTCCGCGCCGCTCTTCGCCCTGGCCTCCGCCGAGCATTACGCGGCGACCGAGGCGGCCCCGGGCCTCTTCGCCCCGCCGGAGGTCCGCACCGCCGACAAGGACTGCAACGCGAAACTGGCCGCCTGGGTGCGGATGGCCAAGAGCGCGGTCGATCCGGCCAGCCAGACCGGCCTGACGCGCGCCCGGGCGACCTCCGACTATTTCCAGGCGGGCTACTCTCCCGACTCCTCGCAGTGGTTCGGCTGGATGGACTACGGGGACCTGTCCGTGCCCGGCCACGGCCAGGTCGGCCTGCACTACGACTGGCCCTGGATCATGCTGCTGGGCGCCATGCGCACCGGCGACCCGGCCTTCGTCTCCCAGGCCGCGGCCATGGCCCGGCACCGCATCGACGTCGACCAGCTCTGGTCGGACCGGGAGGTTCCCTGCTGTCGCGGCCTGCAACGCTCGGGCGGCTGGCCCTCCTACCACTGCTTCTATCTGTTCTCGCCGCCGTCGGTGTCCGGCAATTGGATCGCCGGCGAGGTCCTTTACTACATGCTCACCGGCGAGCCCAAGGCGCTGGAGTGCTGCGCGCGCAACGCCGAGGGCCTCAAGGCCGCCTGGGAGCAGGTCGCCAAGGCCAAGCCCTGGGCCGGGCCGCAGGGCGACATGGCCGCCAACGCCTGGGGCCTCTCGTCCTTCTGCGCGCTCTACGACCTGACTGCCGACAAGAAGTGGCTCGACGAGGCCCTCAAGCTCTTCAACACCAACGTCACCGCCAAGTGGAAAAGCCTGGGGCCCTTCCTGCACGACGGCGCCAACCAGATCCAGTCGCAGGACTACCTCCAGGAGGACATGAAGTACTGCTACGCCATCGCCGCGCTCTGCGAGCTGCACCATCTGACCGGCGACGAGAACCTCTTCAAGCTGCTCAAGGAGGGCTGCGAGAAGCCGTTCCCGGACAGCTTCTTCGAGGCGCCGCTCTTTCTCTCCGACCTCTTCGCCTACGTGGGCCTGAAGACCAAGAACGCGGAGTACCTGGCCAAGGCCGCGGACCTCTTCGCCCAGAGCTTCCCGGAGTCCAAGTGCCCGCCGGTCTTCATGCCCGGCAACAGCACCTGGAGCCGGACCTCGGCGATGACCCTGCGCACCGGGCACATCCTGCAATACGCGCACTGGAAGCTGAAGGGCTCAAAGTAAATTCCAGGTCCTCTTGGACCCGGCTTTCTCCTCGCGCCTTGCCCGGTGTCGCGGCCCGGCGCTTTCGGACCAGGCCGGCGGCCCCGCCGCGGCGCCGCTGCCGCTACCGGTCGAGCCGGCGGTAGGTGACCAGCAAGCTGCCCGGGGCCGTGCCGATCTCGACCTTCAGGCGCGCCAACTCCGTGCCGGTGAGCTTCTCGACCCTGGCGCTGTCGACGAAGGTCACCTCGTAGCTGGCTTTGGGCTCCAGGCCGCGCAGGCCGGCCTCGAAGGTCGCCGGCGCCGCCTTCGGCCGCCGGAAGAACATGGCGAACCCCTGGCCGACCTCCGGCCGATCGAACTGCCAGGCGCACCAGACGTCCTCGTTGACGTTGATGGCGGTCAGCGGATAGAAGTCGCCGTTGTAGAGCGGCCGCAGGATCCTGACCTCGGCGATGGCCTTGCGGATCAGGTCGGTCGGGAAATCCTTGGCGAAGTTGTCCTGGCTGAGGCCGAAGCCGCTGGTGGCTGAACTGCGCAGTTGGTACGGGCCGAGCGGCTGTAACGACCACCTGGGCATTCCGCAGGTGCTCAGCGTGGAGTGCAGCGGGACGTAGAGACTCAACCCGGCGGTCTGGGCCTGGTCCCAGGCCGGCGAGGCTTCCTTCACCGCGACCGAGTCGCTCCGGGAGAGCGCGTAGCTGCGGCTGACCATTTCCAGATCAATGCGCCGGCCGCCCGAGGCGCAGTCGTCGAAGATCACCTTGGGATGCCGCCGGCGAAGCTCGTCCCACATGGCGTAGAGTCCCTCGACGTAGTGGTTCTCGGTGAGGCCCTGGCGGTCGGGCGCGTCGGCCTTCTGCCAGAAGGGCAGCGGCGGAAAGTTGAAGTCGGTGCGGTAGATGTCAATGCCCCAGTCGCCGATGCACTTGGAGAGGTGGTCGGTGAGCCACGCGCGCGCGGCGGGATCGCCCAGGTTGAAGAGCCCGTCGCCCTGCTTCTCGGTCTTCCAGCCGAGCACGAACTCGGGGTGCTCCCTGGCGATGCGGCTGGCCGGGTTGACCCGCTCGGGCTCGAACCAGACCAGGAACTTGAGCCCCAGCCGGTGGGCCTCGTCGCCGAGCGGCTTGAGCCCCCGCGGGAAGTGGTCGGCCTTGGGCACCCAACTGCCCACGCCGCTGGGCCAGCCGCCTTCGAACCAGCCGGCGTCGAGCCAATAGGTCTCCACGCCCAGCGCCGGCATGGTCCGGATGTGTTTGAGTTGGTTTTCCTCGGTGTTGCCGTTGCCCTCCGCGTAGAGGAACCAGGTGTTCTGCGACACGGTGGGCATGACCAGTTCGCCGTCGCGGCGCGGCGCGTAGTGGGCCAGGATCACCCGCCGGAGCAAATTATGCCCGCGCATCCGGTCGGCGCCCTGCCAGGAGACCAGCAGGATCCGCGGCGTGCGCACGCTCTCGCCGGGGCGGAGCCTGGCCCGGAAGGTCTGCTGCCCGGCCCTGATTTCGACCCGCCCGGGGGAAGCGCGCCGGACCTGCTGGGACCACTGCCCGGACCAGCCCACCGCCCAGGCCAGCCCGCCGCCGGGCCACTCCATGTTGAAGAAGGGCAGCACCCCGTCGGACGAGCGGCCGCCGTTGGGAGCCAGGTTGACGGCGGCGTTGGGCGCCAGCTTCTCGTCTATCGGCAGGAAGTCCGTCGCCCCCGCGGTGCTGCCTTGCGCGCGATGCAGGATGACCTCGCCGGTCGGCACGCCGATGCCCAGGTCGAGCGGCAGCACGCCTTCGAGCATGAGGCTGTCGGCCTTGCCGGTGTTGGTGAAGCGCAACACCCAGTCCACCGCCGGGTAGTCCTTGAAGAGCGTGACCTCGCAGCGCACCTCCAGCCCGGTGGCCGGGTCGGTGCAGGTGATGACCCGGAGCTCGCGGCCGCCGCCGGCCGGCTCCTTCTGCTCGGCGCGCTTCCAGCCGGCCAGCAGGTCCGCCGAGGACTTCCCGCCGTAGACGAACGAGAAGGGGGTCTGCCTGGCCAGCCCCAGCTCCGCGCCCATCGCCGGAACCTCGTCAAGGAAGAGCTGTTTGCCGTCGGCCATGGTGATCATCGCCTCCGCCCAGTCGGCCTGGTCGTGCGCTGGACCGTCGCCCGCGTCGAGCACGCGCAGGACCAGCCTGCGCGCGCCGGCGAGGTCCGCCTTGACCGGCACGGGCGCGCCGCCCCCGCGGCAGATGCCCGACCGGAAGAGCTCCTTGCCGTCGGCCTCCACCGCGAAGATGGCGCTGCCGTGCTGGCCCTTGGTGTCGTGGTTGTTGTCGATGCCCGCCTGTGCCGAGAACTCCTTGGCCGGAGCGGCGAGCTTGATCACGATCTCGCTGGTGGCGTGCGTGCCCAGGCCGCGCGCAAAGCGCCGGTCGCCGATCTGAAGCGGGGTGTCCAGCACCGACTTGTTCCGGTTGAAGGGCCCGTGGTCCTGCCGGCGGACCCACAGCCAGGGCGGCGCGGGCTCGTCGGCCGGCTCGGCGGCGAAGACCTGCTCGGCCCAGGCCTGGATCGCGGCGCGCTCGTCGGGCGGCGGGGCGCCCGGTGCGCCGCCGGCCCCGGCTTCCAGGGCCGGCGCCCCCAGGCCGCCGACGACGCAGACCAGGCCGAGCGCCGCCGCGGCCGCCTTGGCCTTTGCCCGGGAGATGGTCTGGGACAGGAACTCCCCGTCAGTGGTCACTTCCCGCGCGTCCCTCCGTGCGCTATTATACGGCCGCTGCCCGCCGGGCAGTTGCGGAAAAATGCGACTTGCCAATCCGTGCCCCCGGCCGAAACTAGCCGGGGGAAAGCCCCTGCGGAGAGCCCATGAGTCAGGTGGCCGGCCAGTCCGACGCCGTTGTCCGAACAGCCCCGCCCGCCGGCCGGCCCGGGTCGCTCCGCGACTGGCTGCGCGTCGGCGGCGCGCTGACCCTGATGGGCCTGGCGGTGCTCTCGGCCCAGGCCTGCTGCCGGAAGGGCCCCGAGCCGGCGGCCCCGGAGTTCCCCGCGCTCGCGCCGGTCACCGCCGCCGACCGCATTTTGATCATCGCCCCCCACGAGGACGACGAGGCCCTTGGCGCCGGCGGGCTCATCCAGCAGGCCCTGGCCGCCGGCGCGGCCGTGCGCGTCGTCTACCTGACCTACGGCGACCACAACGAGCTGGCCTTCATGGCCTACCGCAAGAAGCCCTGGGTCTCGCCGACCATCAACCGCAACATGGGCGAGCTGCGCCGCAACGAGGCCCTGGCCGCCTCGGCGCGCCTGGGCCTGCCCCGCGAGGCCAGTGCCTTCCTCGGCTACCCCGATCACGGGACGCTGGAGATCTGGAAGGAGCACTGGGGCCAGTCGCCGCCCAAGCACTCGCGCTTGACCAACGCCCGGAGCGTGCCCTATCCGGACGCGCTCTCCTTCGGCAAGGCCCACAAGGGCGAGAACCTCGCCGCCGACCTGGTCGCCCAGCTCCTGGATTTCCGGCCCACCCGAGTGTTGGTCGGCCACCCGGCCGACGGCAACCCCGACCACCGGGCCTGCTGGCTTTTTGTGCAGGAGGCCCTGCTGGAAACCGCCGGGCGCCTGGGTGCCCCCGAGGTGCTGGCCTACCCGATCCACGCCGGCAAATGGCCGCTGCCGGGCGGCGAGCATACCGACCAGTGGCTGGTCGTCCCCAAGCGGCTGGCCGACGGCCCGGGCTGCTGGGCGATGCTGACGCTTACCCCGGAGCAGGCGCGCCTCAAGGCCCAGGCCATTCGCCTGTACCGCAGCCAGACCTCGATCAGCGCCGGGTACCTGCTCTCCTTCGCGCGCCGCAATGAGCTCTTCGCGCGCATACCGCCGGTCAAGCTCCGGCCGGCGCCGGGGGCCGACGGCGTCGGCCAGGCCCGCGCGCACGTGTGGATGCTCCGGCCCGAGGAGTTCGATCCGGAGGCGGAGCCCCCGGGCGAGGGCGAGGGCGAGCCGCTGGGCAGCGTGGTCTGGCGCGACTCGGGCGACGCCCTGGTCATCGAGGTCCGGCTGCACCACGGGCTGGCCCTGGGCGGCGGCATCGCCGCCAGCGCCTTCGGGTTCCGTCCGGACCGGCCCTTCGCCCAAATGCCCAAGCTGCGCGTCTCCTGGGCGCCGGGCTGGCTCCGGGTCTACGACCAGGGCGCCCGGGTGGTCCGGGACAAGGTCAAGGCGGTCGAGGCGCCCGGGCTGCTCACCTTGACCATCCCCTGGGAGGAACTGGCCGGCCCCGAGGCGGTCTTCGTGCAGGTCGAGGGCTCGGCCGGCGAGATGCCCGCGGGCCACACCGGCTGGCGGCTGCTCCTGCGCGCGAAATAACAATCTTAAGCCATGATCGCCGTCCGCGCTTACCGGCCGGCCGACCGCGCCGCGGTCCGGCGGATCTGCGCGGACACCGCCTGCTTCGGCCGGCCCATCGAGCCGGTCTTCGCCGACCGCGAGCTCTTCGCCGATGCGCTCCTTGGCGGCTTCACGGATTACGAGCCGGAGAGCTGCTTCGTGGCCGAGGAGGAAGGCCAAGTGGTCGGGTACCTGGCCGGGGTGCTCGACGGGCGGCGGGCGCGGCGAGTCTTCGCGCGGCGGGTCCTGCCGCGGCTGGTGCGGCGGGTGCTCCTGCGCGGCCACTGGCTGCGCCCGTCGTTCTGGAGGCTGATGCTCGCCGCCGCGCTGGTCGCGCGCCCGCGGAGCCGGGCGGTGGCTGCCGGGCTCGCCGGGCATCCGGCAACGCTGCACCTCAACCTCGACGAGCGCGCCAGGGGGCGGGGCGCGGGCTCGGCGCTGCTCGCGGCCTTCCTCGACTGCGCGCGGGCCCGCGGCGTGCGCGGGATCCACGTCTCGGTGGCGACCGACGGCGGCAGGCGTTTCTTCGCCAAGCACGGTTTCGCGCGGCTGGCCGGCCACCCCGCGCCGGGGCTGGCGCCTCCGGGGGAGCAGCCCGAGGAGGTCTGGATCATGGGGCGGGGGTTGTAAGCCCCCCGCTGGCCACGACCTAAAGGAGGCACTCATTGGGAAATGAACCCAAAACCTCGGCCGCGAAAGGCCGCAGCAGGCTTTACATCGGCGCAGCGCTGCTCTTGTTGCTGTCGGTAGGAACATGGGTCATGGTGCGTTGGGTGAAGCCGCCGGTGCTGGACTTGCGAGGCAATGCCCGTTCCTGCGAGACTCACGGGCTGCCGCTGCAAGAGGACACGGTGCACATAGTCTACGGCGAACCAGCGCTCGGTGGCCAGAATTACTCCCAGGCGCTCTCCAAGCTGTTTCCCAACGCCAACACCTTCCATGCAGGAGGTTGCGTGCCGCTTCGTCCGCGGAAGGCCACGGTTCGGTTTTGCCCTGATTGCAGGAAGGCCTTCCGCGAGTGGTGTTTGTCCAGTCCCGACCCGGGGGCGAGGAGCTACGCCCAGTGAAGCTCTCCGGGGAACTCAGTGCACGGCGGCGTAGAGTCCGGCAGCCCACAGCGGCCCGGATCCTGGGGAGGAGGCTGGCCGCACGGGACCAGGCCAGGGGCCACCGGCGCTGATCAGCCGGCCAGTGAGCGGCCGGAGCACGACCGTCCGGGCCTTCAAGCCGGAGAGCTCCGCATCTTCCATCGTCGGCATATTGTCAGCGCGGGCGGGCGGAAACGTTAACTCTTCTTGACGGGGGGCCGTCTGTCCGGCGTGGGTCTAGCGGATAAGCCCGAATCCCATGATGCCTTCCTGCTGCCCCTTGCGAGTCCACTCCTCTCTGAATGCCTTCTCGTACTCGTGCCGTAGAGGGCGGCCCAAGCCGATACCGGCCAGTATCTCCTCGAGCGAGATACCTTGCTCGGCCCGCCCCAACCGGCCAAGCACCCGATACACAATCTTGTCGCCAGAACACAGCAGATACTGATCTTGGGAAGAGGTCAGACAAACCAGTGATTCAAGCTCTCCGGGGTCAAGTCGTTCAAGGTAGGTAGGATCAAACTTGGCCAGAAAGGAACCACAAGCCGCTGAATCTACGTCCACCACGGATATCTTATTCGTGTATGCCGAGAGGTCTATCTGCTTGTCAGCAGCATGTCCACGATAGTACCTTACCTCCTTCTCAGCGACCACGCGGGACAAGTGAACGTCGCACAACTCAATAACCTTGTCCCAAAGGCCGAGCCGGAACAGTTCTATCACAACGCCTGCGTCAAGCAGGAGCAATCGATATTTCTTCGCCATGCCCTGGCCCCAGCGTCTCTATTTGCTTCTCCGCCTCCTCCCTGCTGATTCCCATATACTCGGCGAACTTGCCCAGAGAGCACTCCCCCTTCGCTACGGCTTCATACGCCAAGGCGCGAAACCGAGCTGGACGCTCCGGAAGCAGCTTCGGCCCGCGTCTGTGAATGGGGCCGAGTTCCTTGTTCTGTTCGACGAGCGAGGGGATGGCTTCCTTTGGTGGCTGACCGAACACCGCATTGGTTCTGACCAACAGCGCATGCATGGAGACGTCAAACTCGCGCGCCACGTGCCTCAAGCCGTGGAGGTTAACGGAGTCCTTACGGGCAATGCGCGCCAACGCTGCCTTGAAGGCATCATTTGGAATGAGGAGGTTGCTGGCGAAATGGTTCGCGAGCTGCTCCTCAAGTGGTGCCGGCTTCCGGCCAGTGGGGGCGGTTCTGAAAACGCTCCACGTGAGGATGTGAAAGAGCTCATGCGCCAAGTCGAAGTTGCGGCGCCAACGAGCATGGTTAGTGTTCAGCAGCACGGCCTTGCCGAACGTGGGACTTACCGTGCAAGCCGCAGAGCCGTGAGGCTCGAACGCGAAATGGAAGACCTTGAGCCCGCAACCTTCCTCAAGGACTCGCAAAAGAATGGGGGCTGGGATGTCGCCGAGCGAAAGACCCCTGCGCACTTCTGTAGCAAGCGCCTCCGCCTCGGCAAACCTGAACTCGGCCGCCTTTTTCGCAGGAGAGGGCAGCTTGCAGGTAGTTTGCTTGTCGCACCACGCTTCCAGGTTGTGATACTGTTCACAAAGGGATAGGAATTTCCTCTCGATTTCGGCAGATTGCCCAGGGTCTGGCTCCTGCCGCCAGAGAATGACCTCTTCGAGGATCTGCTCCTCACCGAAAAAGAAGGCCATGGATTTCCCGTACATGCTGGCCAGAGTCGTCACTTGAGCCATGCTTGGATTCCGTTTGCCATTCTCGAATTCTGACAAGGAGGACAAACCGATACCGGTTCGCTCGGAAACCTGTTGCAGGGTCATCGACGAGCGCTGCCGAGCGTACTGCAACCTTTCACCGACCGCCATGCCTGTCCCTCCTCCAGATATTATCTCGCATTCCGAAGCGGTTGTCAATAGGAAATATTTCTGAAAAACAGAAGTAGCGGCAACTGGCAGGTAGCATCATAGCACAACTAATTGGGGTTCACATACACTATATACCCAAGTTCTAGTGTATAGCTTCCTAATTTTCTGCATTTTAGAAACACCTCCTGAAGAATCGCATCGTACTCGTAGTTTTCACGTCCCCGAGCGCCACTCCTGCTTGGCGCGCTGGTACTCGGCGTAGAACTCGCGGGAGCCCTCCACGAAGCTCTCGCCCCCGGCCTGGGCCTGGCGGTAGATGGCCTGGAAATCCTCGAAGCTGAGCGCGCCGGCCTTGAGCCGCTCCTTGACCGCCTGGGTCATGGTGATGGCCGCGCCCAGGGCCTTCTGCGCCGACCCGAGCGCCTCGCCGCGCGCGGCCAGCCTCCGCCAGAGCGCGGCGACCGCGCCGGCCAACCCGAGCGCCGCGCCCAAGGGCGGCCAGTGCGAGCCGGCCCAGTCCAGCGCGCCCCGGGCCGCGCCGACGAGCGCCTCGCGCGCGGAGCGCTCCCCGGCGACGGCCTCGGCGTTGGCCGCGGCCGCCTCGGGAGTCAGCGCCACCGACTCCGCGGGGATGCGGTCGGCGCCGAGCTCGCGGTTGACCTCGCCCATCTCCCGGGCGACGGCGGCGCCCAGCGCGTCGCCGGAGGCGCCCTGCCGCGCCGCGTAGAGCTCCGAGCGCCGCGCGCCGAGCTTGACCCGCCCGGTCACGCAGCCGGACACGAGGAGCAGAGCTGCCAGCAGAATCGTCCAGCGCATGTCTTTTCCTCCACAGTTATAGGTCGTATGGGTCCTATGGGACCTATCGGACCTAGGTTCTCCACAGTCGGTCGAAGAGGTAGGCAACCGCGGCGGCCAGCGCCCCGAGGATGCCGCCCAAGAGGCCCTTCAAGGCCGGGGCCATCCAGCGGCGCGCGGCGCAGCGCCGCTCGATCCCGCCGATCCTCTGGTCCTGCGCGGCCTGCCCGGCCTGGAGCTCCTCGAGCCGGCTGGCCAGCCCCTCCAGCCGGGCCGCCAGCCAGACCCAGCGCTCCCCGTCCGGGCACTTGCGGAGGAAGTCGAACCGGCTCTCGGCCATGGCGCGCCTCACTTTCCGGCCAGGATGAAGAAGCCCACCGCCAGGTAAGGCGGCAGGTGCACCTCGGAGTCGACGGTGATCGACCCGCTCGGGTGACTGTGGGTATTGGACGACGGATGGTCCGCCAGCGGCGCGCCGCCGTGGGTGTGGACATGCCCGGCTACGGTGACGCCATAGCCGATCATAACCTCTGCCGGGTTGCTGTTTTCGCCGGTTGGGCCGGTGTACTGGTGAGCCAGTTGGGTGCCGCTCGCGCCGGTCTGCGCGGAGTTGGCCGAGTGGGTGTGCGTGCCAAAGCCGCCTTTGGCCCCCAGCGCCTTGGGTGCTCCCGGAGCGCCGGCGCCAACCGGGAAGCGCGGGTAGGCGTCCGGGCTGCCGTGGTCGCTGACCAAGTCAGGGATCTCGAAGGTGGTCGAGCCGTCGCCCGGGCCGAAGGCCACGCCCAGCACCGCGAAGAGGTCCGCGTAGCTCGCGCGCGAGAGCGCGCGGCCGTTGCAGAGCAGCCACTCGTGACCGTTGGCGGCGTGGTCGTCAATGCGCCCGGCCATCTTGATATCGCCGACGGCCAGGCCGTCCTTGTCGGCGTCCTCCGGCTCGCGCCAGCCGCCGCCGCCGGCCGCCGCGCGCGGGACGGCCTCCAGCGCCTCCTCCAGCCGCCGCAGCCGCTCGGCCAGGCCGGTCAGTTCAAGGCGGTTCATGGTCAGTCTCCCACGCTGACGGCGGTGAGCTGCTCGGCGGCGCGCCACTCGACGCGCCGGACCGCCGAGCGCACCTCCAGGTCGGGCCGGAGGCCGCCGCCGGAGAGCTTGACCAGCCAGTCGCCGACGGCGACGTCAGCGCGCAGCCCGGGCAGGAGGATCTCGCCGGTCAGGCGCGGCCGGGCCAGGTCGGCGAGCGCCTCGGCGGCCAGGTCGGCCAGCGCCGGGCCGTCGTCGCGGATCGGGTCGGGCGCGTCCTGGCCGAAGAGCTCCGGCGTGCCGCCCTCGGCGGCCGGCAGGCCCTCGACGGCCGGGACCCAGGCCTGGCGCCGCGCCTGATAGCGGCACTGGGGGGCGACCAGCACGGCTTCGCCGGCCGGCCAGGGCGTCCCGGCGCGCTGCTCGGAGCGCGCCAGGCGGCGGTCGGCGACCAGGCTGGCGGTGACCCGCAGGGCGTGGGCGCTGTCCTGGCCGTCCCAGCTCCAGCACTCGGCCGCGCCGCCGGGCGAGCGCACCAGCTCCTGCCGGGCCCCGGCGGAGAGCTCGATCCCCGGCGAGCCGGCCAGGACCGTCGCGGTCACCCCGGCGGGCGGCGGCTCCCAGCTCAGCCCGCCGTCCTGTGAGCGCCAGAGCTGGAGGCCCAGGCGCACCGGCCGGCCGTCGGCGCCGACCGTGCCGGCGTCGGCGGACAACAGCAGCGCGCCGAGCGCGCGCGCGCGCTCCTCGCAGCAGGCGGTCTCCTCGCCGGAGTTGGCGAAGATCTCGGTCCAGTCCAGGTCGTCGGGGACCACCCAGCGGCTGAAGACCGCGGGGTAGGCCCTGGCCCGCTCGCCCTCGGGGAGCGCCAGCCAGGCGGCCTGGTGGGCGCTCGACCAGCTGGGCACCAGCGTCCCGGCGAGCGTATCGAAACTTACGTCGTAGGCCTCCGGCGCGCCCAGCGCGCGCACCCGGGCGACGGTCCGGGCCGCGTCCAGGCGCAGCTCGCCACCAGTGACCTCCGGGCGCTCGGTGAGCACCGTGCCGCCGGGCGTCCCGCGGGCGAGCGACAGGCTGCGCTGGCCGGTCCCGGGTTGGAGCGTCCCGAAGGCCACCAGCCGCGCCTGGTCGCCGACGTACTCCAGGGTCCAGGAGTAGGCCCCCGCGCCGCGCACCAGCCGGTCAACGGCCGCGGCCAGGGTGAGCCCGCCCAGGGCCAACTCCGGCGCCGCGCCGCTATCCTCGTAGAGGAAGCCGAGCGCGCCCTCCGGGTCGGCCTCGGGCCAGTCCAGCCAGTCCTCCGTGGAAATCCAGCCCTCCGGCGGCGAGACGTTCCAGTGGTAGCGCAGGTAGTTCCAGGCGTCGCCGCGCTGCCAGTGGGCGGCGGAACCGGAAGCGGCGGCCGCGAAGGCCGGCAGGGACATGCTCTCGGCGTAGCGGTCGGCCGCCCCCGCGGCGTTGAAGACCGGCAGGGCCTCGGGGATGAACTGGTAGGTCTCCGAGCTCGGGCGGTAGACCTCGCGGCCCAAGACCGGGATCTTCTCCAGCAGCCAGCGGTAGTCGCGGGCCTCGACGATGAAGCGCTCGGCGCCCAGGTCGTAGCGGTGCGCGGCGACCAGGCCCAGGAAGGCGGTCACCTCGGCGCCGCCGGATTCCACGGTGACCTTGACCAGGGTGTGCAGGCCGAAGCCGGCGGGCTCGACCAGCGGGCAGTCGTCGCTGCCGTCCGGGCCGATGCCGGTATTCACCACGGTGTCGGCCGGGGCGTTTTCGAGGACAATCAGCGCCAGCGACGGCTCGCGGCCGGAGCTGCGCACCAGCCGGGCGAGCCGCGCGCCGGCGGCCAGTGCCCAGTCCGGGGCGGCGAGATCCGTCCCGCCGGAGTAGACGCGCACCACGGCGCTGGCGCGCACCGGGCCGTTGGGGTCGAGGGCCATGGTCGGTTCCTTTCTTACGGCACCAGTTGGCGCCAGCGCAGCTCGTAGCGCGCCCAGTGGGCGGCGGCGTCGCTGCCGCCGTCGGTGAAGCGCACCGCCAGGAGCAGCGTGTTGGCGAAGCTCTGGGCCCCGCCGCGGACGGAGAGCGTCCCGGCCACCCCGTTGGCCGCCGCGCGGAGCGCCGCCTGCATGGCCCCCAGCGCCGAGCCGCCCGCGGCGAAGAGCCGGCCGATCTGGACGAACTCGCGCGGGGCGGCGCCCAAGAGCACCGCGTCGGCGCCGTCAATGCCCGGGTAGCTGAACTCGCGCAGGCGCGGCCCGGCGGGCTCCTCGCGGAAGGCGTCCCAGCCCCAGCTCGGCGGCGAGGCGGCGTTGTCGAAGACCAGCGCGGCGCCCGCGGCCGGCGTGAAAACGATGGTGCTCATGGCTGCTCCTCAGCTTTTGTCGGACACGTCGGACAGCCCCCGGGCCACCTCGCTGACGTGGCCGGCGTGGCAGAGCCCTTCGAGGCTCCGGGGCGTCTCGGCGGGCAGCGCGCGCATCACCGCGCCGTGGACCAGCCGGCGGCCCAGCCGCCGCCAGCCCAGCCAGTTCAGGTACGGGCCCTCGCTGGCCAGCGCCCGCAAGAGCTCGCGGAGGTAGTGCTCCTCGCCGGACTCGAACTCCGGGGCGGCCAGCGGCCGGATGGCAACCGCCCGGCCGTCAAGCAGGGTGATGGTCATGGGGGGCTCCTTGACCACGGTGGACTGGGTGGACGCGGTGGACGCGGTGGACGCGCAGAGGCGCGCGGAGGCCGGCGGGATTTTTCTGTTCCCTTCGGCCGCGGGTTGCGTTATCCTTTCCGGCGGCGGGAAAGGAGCGGGGCTATGGCCTGGAGAGGACTGTTCCTGGCAACGGCTGCGGCCGTGGCGGTGTTGGCCTGCGGAACCATGGCACAGGAACCCCGGGCTGTTGAGTTCGAGACCGCGAGTTCCCCCGAGACGGCAGATGGCTTTGCACACATGACCGTCTGCCGCTTCGGCGGCGCCGTTGACTCGGTGATGTTCGCCATGGGCGCGGCCATGCTCTTCCTCTTCGTCCGTGCGCTTCTGGTCCGCAGAGGAGACTGGGGCCCGCTGACCATGGGGCTCTTCGCCTTGGGCATCGGACTCCTCTGGAGCACGATAGGCACGATTGACGGCTGCCGCCGGCTGGCCGAGGACGGAGGTACCACGGCGCGCGACCTGGCCCTCGTCCTTTACTACACGCTCTGGCCGCTGGCTTTGGGGTGCGGCCTTTCCCTCTTCGGCGGCCTGTTCACGGTGATCCTCCGCTGGCGGAACGAGCGGTTCCGGGAGCGCCAGGCCGAAGCGGCGGCCGAGGTTGACGAAGAACCCGGGGCGAACTGAGGAGGCGGAAACATGAGAGCCATTCCCCTCGCGGCCGCGTTCCTCCTGGTGCTCGGCTGCGCAGAGACGGCGCCAACAACCGATCGGCATATGTGGGGATGGGTCACCAGCGATAACTTCCCCGGGATTTTCGATTGCGTCATGCTGGCCCTTGGGGCGGCCATGCTGGTTTCCTTCGCCCGCGGGCTCAGGAACCGGACGGGAGCGTGGAACCCGCTGATCAACGGCCTCTTCATGCTGGGAACTGGGCTGCTCAGGGGCGCGGTGAGCGTG
>Ga0315286_10003558_pt1 | contig 14762 bp, 12 predicted proteins | sample YL17G10_0_MG_FD_205038 | JGI IMG/M metagenome (GOLD analysis project Ga0315286, IMG submission 205038) | Sediment microbial communities from Yellowstone Lake, YNP, Wyoming, USA - YL17G10_0 | ecosystem: Environmental > Aquatic > Freshwater > Lake > Sediment | place: USA: Wyoming | collected...
GACACTGTGGAGAGTGGAATGAAGGGATCCCGATCTCGAAGGAGGACATGCTGTGCCGCGCGTTGAAGGTGAGCAAAATCACCATCCGCGAGGCCATGAAGCTGCTCGTGAACGACGAACCGCTCATGTTCGAGGAAATCTGGATCTCGGAAAGTCTGTGTCCGTCCCTTCATCTGAAATGCCTTGACACCGTGAGCGCTTACGGGGTAGGATGGGGGGTATTCGCCGATCACAAGGAGGGAAGCATGAAAAACATGAAGAGATTCACCGTGTTGATCACCATTGCGGTGCTGGTTTTTTGCATGGCCTCCGCGTTCGCCGCGGAGAAAAAAGCGGTGATCCGCGTGTGGAAAGGGCCCCACTCCCCGGATGACACAGGGGTGTTCGCGGACGTTATCAAGGCCTTCGAGGCCGAAAACAAGGGAGCGACCGTTGAGTACACCCCGACGCCGTGGGACACGATCAACGAAAAGTACACGACCGCTTTCGCCTCGAAGAACCCCCCAGACATCATTTATGGCTTCACCGGGGGGTACGTGGACAACGTGGTGGGCGAATGCTACGACTTCAGGGACATCTTCTCGAAAGACGAGTTCGCCTTTATAAAGAAGGGCGTCGCCGACAGCCTCCTCGAGGAGACGACGGTCGAAGGGAAGCTCGTCTCAATACCCTACTTCACCGCCGGCGCGGCCTTCGTCTACAATGTCGACCTGCTGAAAAAGGCCGGGTTCAGCAAGCCTCCCGACACGATCGAGGAGCAGCTCGCCTACGCAAAAAAACTGACGGTCGATTTCGACAAAGACGGCAAGATCGATCAGTATGGCTACGGACAGCTTTCCTACGACACCGCGGAGGCGAAGCCCGAGTTCTTCCTCTTCTCTTTCGGGTGCAACCTCTTCAACAAGGACATGAGCGGCATCGACTACGACAGGCCCGAGGGGCTTGAGGCGTTCAAGTACATCGACCAGCTGTGGAACAAGGACAAGACGGCAGTCCCGGTCGGGCTGTACCCCGGCACCACGATGACCGACGCCTTCTTCGACAACAAGTTCGCCATGTGGGTGACTCACAACCAGATCGTCGCCCACCTCAAGGACAACCCCAACTTCAAGATTGGCGTGAGCAAGATGCCCAAAGGGCCCGGGGCCGGCATCGCTCAGGGGAGAGGGACCTACGCGGGTTCCGGGTTCTGGTGCATCGCCAAGGACACGAAAAACCTTCAGCTGGTGAAAAAGTTCGTGTTGAAGCTCTACGATCCCAAGTACCAGAAGCCTATCGCCGTGGCCTTCGGGTTCACCCCTTCGAACACGCAGACCGTCATTCAGCAGGACGCGATCGGCAAGGCTTTCACCGACGCAGCGCTCAACTTCGGCGTACCCTACAGGTTCGGACCCCGCGTGAACGAGGTTAAACAGGCGGTCTGGCGGGCGATGCAGGCGCTGCAGTCCGGCCAGCTGGGCCCCGAAGATGCGTGGCAGCAGGCGGTCGACGAGGGGAAAGCCGCTCTCGAGTGATTCCCGGCTTTTAAATTCCCGGCATGGGGATAGCGAGGATTCCAGGAATCCCGTTTATCCCCTTTTTAAAAATGCGGCAAGGAGATGCAAAGGTGGCGTCTAAACGACCGGGGCGTTTGTTCAAGAACAGGAACGCCTACCTTCTCATAGCGCCGAACTTTTTCTTTCTCTTCGCCTTTCTCGTCGCGCCGTTCCTTTGGGTGGTCGTGCTCAGCTTCCAGAAGGGGACCGTGCTCGGCCCGAAGACCTTCGTGGGGTTCACGAACTACCTCGATCTCGCCAGGAACCGGCTGCTCGTGAAATCGATCCTGAACACTCTGAAGTACACGGTGACGGTCATCCCCTCTGTGTTCATCCTTGGCATGGTGATCGCCCTCCTTCTCAACAGCATCAGGAGGATGCGCAGCTTCTTCAGGACGTTCCTTTTCATCCCGCTCCTGAGCTCGATCGTCGTGGCCGCGATCGTGTGGCGGTACCTCGTGTACCCGGACTACGGGCCCGTGAGCAGGGTACTGGGCTACCTCCGCATTCCCGCTCCCAACTGGTTCGGCGACTCGAAGATCGTCATATTCACCATTGTGATGGTCGAGCTCTGGAGGGGGCTCCCGTTCTACATCGTGACGTTCCTCGCCGGTCTCCAGTCCGTCCCCAGGGAAATGATCGAGGCGAGCTACATCGACGGGGCAAGCCGCTTTCAGTCGCTCCTCCACGTGGTGTTTCCGAACATGAAACCCATACTCACCTTCTGCCTCGTCATGGCCACCATATGGGCGCTCCAGCTCTTCGATTCGGTGTACGTCCTCACCCGCGGGGGGCCGTCCAGCGCGAGCTCCACGATCGTGTGGTCCATATACGAGAACATCTTTTTCTTCAACCGCGTGGGGCGGGGGGCGTCGATGTGCGTGGTCCTCATCGTTCTCATCTCGGTGATGACCTTCATCAATTTGAAAGTCACCAGGTTCCATGAAGAACAGGTCGTGTGAGCGGGTGCGCGAGCCATGAAGAGCAGAACGGTTATCCAGTTTCTCGTCTATCTGTGCCTGATTGTCTTCATCGTCGCGTCGGTGGGTCCCTTTTTCCTCATCCTGAGGACCTCCCTCCAGAAAACGCTCTCCCTCACGGGGAGCAGGAACCCGGAGTACACCCTCGTCAATTACATAAACCTGCTCACCAAGACCAAGTTTCCCCGCTGGCTGCTCAATTCAGTCGTTTTCGCGGGGGGTGTGACCCTCGTCAAAATCGTCATCGACACCTTCGCGGGCTATGCCTTCGCCCGCTACCGCTTCCCCGGAAACCGGCTGCTCTTCTCCTTCGTGCTGGTCACCATGATGATGCCCTTCGCCGTGGCGATGTTTCCCGTGTTCATGATCGTGAACCGGCTCAGGCTCACGAACACCTACTTCGGTCTCATCATTCCCATGCTCGCGAACCCCTTCGGCATATTCCTGATGAGGCAGTTCATCCTCGGCATCCCGAAGGAGATCGAGGAGTCCGCACGCATCGACGGGTGCCGCGAAATGTCCATCCTCTTTCGCATCATCATGCCCCTGAGCAGGCCGGGCCAGGCCGTGCTCGCCATCATCCTGTTCATGTGGCAGTGGACGAACCTCATCTGGCCCCTGATCGTGACGAACACCGCCGAGATGTTCACCCTTACCGTGGGGCTCGCCGGCATCCCGTCGCAGCACACCATCGACTGGGGGCTGCTTACCTCGGGCGCACTCCTGAGCGTCGTGCCCATCATCATTTTCTTCCTGATCTACCAGAAAGGCTTCATAGAAGGGTTGACGTGGGGGGCCGTGAAAGAGTAGCGCCCGCAAGGAGGAAGACATGAACATCGCCTGCGTGACCGCCCATCCGGACGACGCCGAGATCCTGTGCGCCGGAACCATGATCGAGTACGTCAGGAAGGGGCACAAGGTCACCTTCGTCGTCGCCACAAACGGGGAAGTGGGGTCCCCGACCCTTTCCCGGGAGGAGATCGCCCGCGTCCGGCACGAGGAGGCGAAGGAGGGGGCCAGGATCGTGGGGGCGGACCTGATCTGGCTCGGGTACCCCGACGAGTTCCTGTTCGATTCGAAGGAGACACGTCTCGCATTCATCAACGCCCTGCGAAAGTGCCGCCCTGACGTGGTGTTCACCCACTACCGCGACTACTACAACTGCGACCACAACGCGGTCCACACGATCGCGAACGACGTGAGCATACACCTCTCGATAACGAATATCCCGACCGAGGAGCCGCCAACGAAGAGCAACCCCTACACCTACTTCATGGACACGATCATGGGGAAGGGATTCGAGCCGGAGGAATATGTGGACATCACCGACGTCTTCGAGCAGAAGAGGGAGGCGCTCCTCGCCCACAAATCACAGTACACCTGGCTCAAGGAGTTCTCGAACGTCGATTACGCCGAAATGATGGAAACCCAGGCGAGGTTCAGGGGTTACCAGGCGGGGGTGAAGTACGCCGAGGCCTTCATTGGGGTGAAAACTTACCCAAGGGTGACCGCACGGTCCCTCCTCCCCCAGTACCAGTAGGCCTGCCTATGCACTATAAGCCTTCCGTCTGCGAAACGGTCGAGCGGTTCAGGTGCCTCTGGGCGAGGGAGTCGCCCGACCGGGTCCTCGTCAAGATCGACCTCCAAAATCCGGACACGCCTACCGTCATGAACGCCATGTCCAAGGTCCCCCGGTTCGGGGAGATGGTCGACGAGTGGGAGGCCGGTTTCGAGCTGAACAGGCCCCTCGGAGACGACAACCTGCCCGTGGTCTACGGCGAGCTCGGCGGGTACATCGTCGGCGGGTTTCTCGGCGCGAAGGTGTCCTGGGGGGCGGGCGGGGCGTACCCCGAAAAGCTCATCCTCGACATGAAGCGCTGGCGGGACTACGTCCGCTTCGATGAGGGGAACGAGTACTACCTGCTCCACATGAACTACCTCCGGTACCTCGCCGAGCGTTCGGCCGGACGGTTCGGCTATACCGAGATGATCGCCATCGACGGGTTGAACTTCCTCGACTGCGTGCGGCACGGCGACGCCTACACGGACCTGTACGACTATCCCTCCGAAACCCGCGAGGTGTTGGATTACGCTTCCGACCTCACCGTGAAACTCGTGAGGGAGCAGAGGAAGCTCGTGCCGCCCTTCAACGGGGGGCGGTTCAACTTCTACCAGATATGGACCCCGGGGAAGACGATCTTCATAAGCGTCGACGCCTACGGTCAGTGCGGGCCGGAGGTTTTCGAGAAGTTCGGGCGAAAGTACGTACAGAGGCTGGCCGACGAGTTCGGCGGGGGGTGGCTCCACGTCCACTCCGATGCCATGAGGCTGCTCCACACCTACGCGAGCCTCGATGGCCTCGTCGCCGTCGGTCTCGAGGACTGGATCAAACCGCCCTTCGCCGTCGATCACCTCGACGAGATACGCGGCATGACGGGTGACGTTCCGCTCATGATCAACATCGAAAAAGAGCGCCTCCTCGCCATGATCGGCGCAGGGACCCTCCCGGGCAACGCGCTCTACTGGGTCTCCGGGGTGCGTTCGGCCGACGAGGCGAACAGGGTGGCCGGGATCGCCCACGGCTACCGCGCCCCCCACGCCCGCGCTTTGTATTGAGGAGAAGGGGTCATGAATAAGAAAGTGGTCACGGTTCTCGGGGAGATAGACCCGGTCGGGCTCGGGGTCGTGCTCCCCCTCTCACAACGACAGGCTTCTCTTCGACGATTTCGACGCGGAAAAAATCTCCGGTTATGACGAGAGAAAGATTTCAGCGCTGCTCGAGGACGGGCGGATCATCCGAAACCGTCTGAAGATCAACGGGACGGTCACCAACGCGAAGGCATTTCTAAAAGTGAAAGAGGCGTTCGGCGGCTTCGACACCTACATCTGGCGGTTCGTGGGCGGTAAGCCGATCATTAACCGGCGCAGAAGTATCAAGGATATCCCCGCGAGCACGACAGGAAGCGACGCGATGAGCAAGGACCTAAAAAAAAGGGGCTTCACGTTCGTCGGGAACATCATCGACACCCCGGGGCACGGAGTTTTCATCCTTTCTCGTAACAATGCGTGTCCGACAAATTTTATTTGCATTTTGTAAGTGGTTTTATATACTGAATGCAACAATCGGTTCCGGCGTGCCGGGACGCGGATGGGCCTTCACCGGCAGCAGGCAAAAGCCCTGTGGGACTTTCAGTTCTACAGGGCTTTTTATCCAATGACGTGACACAAGTCGACGGTTGCAAACAGGGAGGGCAAATGGCCGATCAATTCAATTCTTCGTCATTCACCGGGCTGTCGGATGCCGAGGCGGCTTCCCGCATAGCGGGGGAGGGTTACAACGAGCTTCCCCAAACGAAGAAAAAAACAGTGTTCTCAATACTAATCGGAATCGTGAAAGAGCCGATGTTTTTGCTCCTCATCGCATGCGGCGTTCTGTACCTCCTGCTCGGCGACCCGGAAGAGTCCTTGATGCTCCTGGGATTCGTTTTCGTCATCATCGGTATAACTCTCTACCAGGAAAACAAAACGGAGCGGGCCCTCGACGCTCTCCGGGACCTTTCGAGTCCCCGCGCGCTCGTCTTGAGAAACGGAGCTCAGGTGCGCATCGCAGGCAGGGAAGTGGTTCGGGACGACATAATTCTGCTCTCCGAGGGCGACCGCGTTCCCGCTGACGCGGTGGTCATGCACACGGTGAATCTTTCGGCCGACGAGTCCCTCCTTACGGGTGAATCCGTCCCAGTGAGGAAAAACGCCTGGAACGGGCTTTCTGAGCTGAGCCGGCCGGGCGGCGAAGGCAACCCCATGGTCTACTCGGGCTCAATGATCGTCAAAGGGCAGGGGATCGCTCGTGTCACCGCTACCGGGCCTCGCACCGAACTCGGAAAGATCGGAAAGACCTTGCAGACCCTCGAGACCGAAGACACCGATCTGCAGAAGCAGACCAGGAAAATCGTGAAAACCTTCGCCATCGTGGGATCGATGCTCTGCGCCGCGGTCGTCGTCGCGTATGGGATCACCCGTGGCAATTGGATCGATGGGTTTCTCGTCGGGCTTTCTCTCGCCATGGCGACCCTGCCGGAGGAGTTCCCCGTGGTCATGACCATCTTCCTCGCCCTGGGGGCTTGGCGCATATCGCGGCGCTCCGTGCTCACCCGCCGCGCCCAGGCGATTGAGATGCTCGGCGCCGCGACGGTGCTCTGCACCGATAAAACCGGGACCCTGACGCACAACCGAATGACCGTTACCCGGATCTGCGTCAGCGGGGAACAGTACGAGGTTGACGACCGACAAATCGAGCTCCCCGAACGTTTTCACGGTGTGGTGGAATATTCCATTCTTGCGAGCCCGGCCGATCCCTTCGATCCTATGGAAAGGGCGATAAAAGAGCTCGGAACGAGGCTGCTTGTGAACACCGAACACCTGCACGCCGACTGGTCGCTTGTCCGCGAATATCCCCTTTCCGAGCGCCTGCTGAGCATGAGCCGCGTGTGGGAGTATAGGGACGGCACGCGGTACATTATCGCGGCCAAAGGGGCCCCGGAGGCCATTACCGATCTTTGTCATGTCCCCCAGGAGAAGCTCTCAGCCATCAAAAAAGAGATCGACTCGCTCGCGAAAGACGGCCTCAGGGTCATCGGGGTCGCTGCCGCCGACTTCATCAAGGAGTCGCTCCCGGAAGGCCAGCACGATTTTAATTTCAGGTTCTACGGACTCCTCGGCCTGCACGACCCGGTCAGAGGAAATGTCCCTGAAGCCGTTTCGCTCTGCAGGCGCGCCGGTATCCGGGTTATCATGATCACCGGTGATTACCCCGGTACGGCCGAGAACATCGCAAGGAGAATCGGCCTCGACGCATCGAACGAAATGGTGACCGGGCCCCAGCTCGAGGATATGGATGATGAGGAGCTCCGGAGGCGAATAGGTCATGTCAGCGTTTTCGCACGGGCGGTGCCAGAGCAGAAGCTCAGGATCGTGCAGGCTCTCAAGACGACAGGCGAGGTTGTCGCGATGACGGGCGACGGTGTAAACGACGCTCCTGCGCTCAAGGCCGCGCATATCGGCATCGCTATGGGAGGCCGCGGCACCGACGTCGCCCGCGAATCTGCGGACCTGGTTCTGCTCGACGATGATTTCGCTTCGATCGTCCAGGCCACCCGGGTGGGAAGGAGAATTTTCGACAACCTCCGTAAGGCAATGGCGTTTATTTTTTCGGTCCACATCCCAATAGCGGGGATGTCGCTGCTACCCGTGTTTTTCGGCTGGCCGCTTGTGCTGCTCCCCGTGCACATCCTATTCCTCGAGCTCATCATAGACCCGGCATGTTCCCTGGTGTTCGAGATGGAGGAGGAGGAAAAAGACATCATGGACAGGAAACCGCGTAGAATCGCCGAACCGCTTTTCGGTCCCCGGATGCTTTTCATCGGTCTTGTTCAAGGGTTGGGAATCCTCGCCCTGGTGGCGGGTATCTATGCGTGGTCGCTCAAGTCCGGCTTCGGCGACCGCGAGGCGCGCACGCTCGCGTTCATGAACCTCGTGTTCGGCAACCTTGGCATGATAGTCTCGAACCGCTCCTGGACGAGGAGCGTCTTTTCAATCATTAAAATCCGTAATACCGCCCTCCTGTATGTCACAACCGCCGCGCTCGCTTTTCTCGCGGTAACGCTTTTTATTCCGTTCGCAAATGAGCTGTTCCGCTTCGCGCCGCTGCATCCGTGGCAGTACCTGTTCTGCCTGGCGACCGGCATCGTCACCATTGCCATCAATGAAATCGCAAAACTTCCGGTTTTTTCGAGGATATTCGACGCGCATTAGGAGGCTGAGTCGCTTTTTTTTGTCGGGGTGGTAAGCTATCTTCTTATTTTCTTAATCCGAGATCCGGACAATCCGTTCGGGTTTTACGAAGGAGGGTCCTCCGAGGACATGATCGTCAATCTGTCGAATAGAATCCATGCGGTCGAAAAGATGCGAAAACTGAACGCCTCGAACTAAGAGTTTCAGTTGCTCGGGTTTACTCGAGTGCACATCAGTCAAGGTAGTCGATCCCGTGGTCAACTGCGTCCTCGGGCTTGCGGGTGTCGATTTCCCCGCCGTTCCTGATCCCGATGATCGTTTCCGCCATCTCGGTTCGTCCCGCGTCGACGAGCCCTACCATCTTGTCACCGAGCTGTCCGCCCTTGTAGGTGGAAACGAGCGTCGACCTGAACTTTTCATCCATGTACTTCGAGAGGTCCTGCACCGCGTCGGGTATCATCCCGAACTCCACACCGGGGTGCGCCTTCTCCCACACGCCTATCCGTTCAGGGAGCCACACCTCGCCGCCAGACGCCTCGGCGACCATCCAGCTCGTGAACTGGAGCTTCACTTCCGCTCCCTTTTTCTTTTCCGCCCCCAGCGCAAAAGTGAAAGAGAAGAGGAGCAGGAGCGTTGCCGAAAGAAGCGTGATTCGATTCATCGAAGAGAGTATGGTATCTCTCGCCGCCCTGGAGAGAGCGGCTGCTTTTTTCGCTTCGGCCGAATACTAGTGCCTCACAGCAGCACGGAGGCGACCTTTTCGATCGCCAAGGCGATCTGGTCGCAGTCCTCGCCCGTGAGCTGCGGCGGGATGTCGATGTGGATCGAGCGCTCGAGCCACCCGCGCGTGTTCGGGCACATGTTTTCCGTGTATTTGATTTTTTTGCCGTTCGGGGAGAGCGCGCATTCGAAGGGGCATCCCACCTTCGTCGGCATCATCTTCTCCATAAGCATCTTCCAGTGGTGATAGACGTGCCAGTCGGGGACGCCCTTGTTGTATATCCCGCCGGCCTCGACCCCCTCCGCGTGGAGGGCGTTCACGAACCCCTCGACCCGGCTTGCCTCCGGGAGGTAGAGGATGAGGCACACGGACACGTCGCCTTTCTCGTCGGTGACCTCCCTGAAGTCGAGGCCCCCGATCCCCCTTATCAGCTCCTTGATCCGTCTCTTGTTCTCCTGCATGCGCCGAACGATGCCGTCCATCTTCCTGAACTGGGCGAGCGCCACGGCGCCGCACAGCTCGCTCATCCTGAAGTTCACGCCGAAGAAGATCTCCCCCGCGAACTCGGGCGGGGCGAAGCGGTCCTTGCGCCAGCAGGCGGCGACGTCGTGGTAAGCCTGCGCCCTCGTGTAATAGAGGTCGCTGTTGGCGGAAAGCACACCTCCCTCGCCGGCGGTGATCACCTTGTGGAACTGCAGGGAGAAGCACCCCACATCGCCGAAGGAGCCGAGCTTCCGCCCCCGGTAGCTCCCGCCGTTCGCCTGCGCCACGTCCTCGATGACCTTTAGCTTGTGCTTTTGGGCGAGCTCCATGAGTTTGTCCATCCTCACGGGCATACCGCGCATGTGGACGGGGAGGATCGCCTTCGTGCGCTTGTTGATCTTCTTCGCGGCGTCCTCGATGTCCATGGTGAGCGACTTGTCCACCTCGGCGATGACCGGGACCGCCTTCGCCGCGACGACGGCGGCGACCGATGCGAAGAATGTATAGGCGGGGACGATCACCTCATCTCCGGGCCCGACCCCTGCGGCGATCAGCCCCGCGATGAGGGCGGAGGTGCCGGAGTTTACCCCGAGGCAGTGCTTCACGCCCAGATAATTCGCGTACTCCTCCTCGAGCTTCTTCACCTTCGAGGGGAACGCCTTCGGCCCGTAGTACCTGAAGAGCCACTTGGCGTCGAGGACTTCAAGCACCTCCCGCTTCTCCTCCTCCCCAATCTCCATCCCGCCGGGAAACATGGGGACGGCGGAGGTGGTCTTCGCCTTCGGGCCCCCGTTGACGGCGAGGTCGGTTTTCGAGTATTTCATGAAACCCTCCTGAAGAATGAAATCAATCGATCATCACCTTTTTTATCCGAAGCATATCCGCGAGGAACCCGAGCTCGGCCCTAATGTCCCCGTGAACGATTGCCCAGTGGTGACTGGTCCCGTTCGCCGCGCAGGAACGGAGGAAGCGAAGCATGTCCGGGTCGATCCTGACGGCGGCGTGCGGGTAGCCCTCGACGCGGAGCTCTCCTCCGAGCGACTCGCCGCCGAGCACGGTCATCTGGAACCCCCTGCCCGGTCCCGGGGAGCGGATAAAGTTCACCATGGTAACTCTCCCGGGCGCAGCGATGAACTCCATCCAAACGCCCCCGATGCCGGATTTCGAGTCCATGAGCTCGTAGTCGGGCGTGACGGTAACCGGTGTCATGCCGCCGGCGAGGAGGTAATTCGAGGGGCCCGCGTGCCCGGCGACCACGGTGCCGGTGTCCCGGTCGTAGTTGAATATTTCGGTGAACATGACCGGCTTCCCCGTGAGCATCCGGAGAATGACCATTGCCGTGGTTCCCCCGAGGTCCCCTTCGTTCCCGACCACTTTCGCCGAACGCGCGAGGCGCTCTGGGTAGAGGCAGGGCCTGAGGCCGACGACTTCGTGGAGCTCGGGGATGAGATCGCTCAGGGCGAGCCCGTCGAACTCCCTGTCGAACATCAGCGTTTCCATTCCGAGGCTCGCCCGGGCGGACGCGAAAAGGTTATCCTCCGTGACCCGCGGGTCGATTGTGCACTCGGCTCTCACTTTTTTGACGTACTCTTGCGCCGCTGATGGGGAGATCGCGTCGGCGGCCTTCCGCAGCTGGAGGGCCGAAACGTACTCGACCAGAGGGCCGACCGCCGAGTACAGCTCGAACTCGTCCACGTAGGTCACTATCATTTGCGGGTTCCGGTAGGGGAGAACCCCGAGCCTGACGGTCCGGAGCGCCTTTCTCACCGCCGCCGCCCCGGCGATCGCGCGGATCTCCGTGTAGGGGCTTCCGTCCGGGTGATGACCTCCGGCAGTCGTTTGGTTTCCAGCCGCCGAGCTCCCGAAAACGAAGAAGGGCGCAGCACCCGGGTCTCCGTGAGCTCCGGGTCCCCCGGAAACTCCCGCCTCCTGCGGCGCAGTCATCGCACGAAGGACCCCGAAGGCTTCGAAGCTCCCGACGACTCCCGAGTTCTTGAAGAGCTCCATGATGCCGCTCTTTCGGGGCGGCTTCTCGTATGGGGTGCTTACCCACAAGATCGCCGGTCTCACCTTCATGATGTCCCTGAAGGGGAGGAGGTACTCGTCCTCGGACCATGCGAGGAATACGAGGAGGAGGGCGTCCACGTCTTCGGCGAAGAACTGCCTCGCCGCGGTTCTCGCTTTTTCCATGGAAGTGACGATCGGGGCGGCGACGGCCGTCACGTCCCTGGACAGCCCTTCCAGGATGCGCCCCGACTCCTCCTTCAAATACCGGGTGAAGGACCGGGCGCTCTCATCGTTCCCGAGCACGACTTCGTTGAACCAGCGCGCGGCGAAAAACACCACCCCGAGTTTCGGTTTCACTCCGTCCACAGACATTCGCTCCTCTTTGCGTTAATGGCGCACCGGATAGGTGCCGTATTTTTTCACCGAGCTGTAGAATGCCTGGATGTTTTCGAAGGGGACGTCGAGCTGGATGTTGTGCGTCGGGGCGATCAAGAACCCCCCGCCGGGGCCGCACGTTTCGATCCGCTCCCGGATCTCGGCCTCAACCTCCGCGGGTGAGCCGAAGGGGAGGGTGGACTGTGTGCTCACGGTTCCCCAGAGCGCGATCCTCTTCCCGTACCGTTTCTTGAGCCCGGCGGGGTCCATAGACTCGGGCTGTACCGGGTTCAGGAGGTCCACTCCCACCTCCACGAGGTCGTCGATTACCGGCTCTATGAACCCGTCGCTGTGGAACGCGATCTTCACGTTCCGGTCTCTTTTCCTGAGCTCGCCGATCATGTACCCCATTTTCGGTTTGATCATTTCGCGGAAGGTCCCGGGAGACATCAGCATCGTGTGCTCGCCCCCGATGTCGTCCGCGAGCCACAGAATGTCGACCCCCCGCTCGATCAGCTTGAACCCGAGTTTCAAATGGTAATCGACCGACATGTCCATGACCCTGTGCGCGATGTCCTTGTTCTGGATGAGGTCGACGAGACTCTGGGTTATCCCCCTGAGGTACTTCAACGCCTCGAAGATGGAGCAGTCGATGATACCGTTGATGTACTTCTCCTTTCCGTAGCGGGCGATCACCGCATCTGCATATCCCATGTTCTCCTTGTCCGGGTCGGGTGGAACATACCCATCGAGCTTACTGTCGTCCGCCAGGGGAAATTCGACGATCTCGGTGTAGTGACCCGGGCCGTTTATGCTGTTGTAGAAGATCTTCTTCCATTTAATGCCCCACTCGTCCACGTAGGTGTCCGAGGGGGTGTCCCGGTAATACCCGGTGGAAATCCCGTAGGTGAGCAGGAGCATGTCGTGATCGAAGAGAATGTCGAGCGCGCTCACTCCCTGGTATTTCATCTCCGCGTCGAGCCCTATCGCGGCGAGCTCTTTCCTGTATTTCTTTTTGAGCATGAGCTCAACTTCGGGGACGAAGGTCGCCATGTAGGGCACCCGGTCGGGTTCCCGGTGGTCCATCGCGGTTTGGAGCCTTTCTTTCGAGGTCATCCTCTCTTTCTCCGTTTCAAGATCTTGTTTTTTCGGGCGGGGTCTCCTTGGGACTCATGCCCATAATATGCCCGTGAAAATTCCCTGTCAATGGTTTTGTGTCCGGGACCTTCAGGTCAGGGACATTTCCCGGTTGACAAATGCGCATCGGCTCCCTATGGATGGTCTACACCCGCGTCCCGCACAAAGGGGGCCGCGGCGTGTGCATCCCTCTCGGCAGGATTTGAGCCAGTTTATGCAGACTGCATAATAAACAGAATCTTCAAGGGCTTGCAATTCATTATTCAATACCAGTCATACAATTAACAGGTCTCTTTATCATATTGACAGCTGCATTATATTGGCTAGAATAAGCTGAAGAATGAATGAGGAGCGGCCACTCGACGAGATCAAGGCTCATCGGCACAAAGTCCTGGCGGACGCCGAGTCGTTCTGGGTGGTCGCCATTCAATTCGAGCATGATCTCGAGACAAACCGGTCCACCCTTCGCCTGCGCGTCCGGAACAAGAACTCAGGAGAAACCTGCTCTCTCCATTTCACAGACCCCGTTTTCAACACCGATCCATTTTTGAGCCTGCGTGACGCAACTGGAATGTACATCATGACAACATCCCACCTGCGCTGAGATCCGGCTCTAGGCGACTCGGCGACAATGCGAGAGCCCGTTCACAGGCAAGAAGAAGGCGACATGTCAGAGGAGCCAAAGAAGAACGAGGCGGTTTTTCAGAGATTGATCGAAGAAGGCTACAACAGTGGCCATTTGGACGTGCTGTACGAGATCTTCGCTGTGGACTTTGTCGAGCATCAGGCGGGATTGTTCCTCCCACCGCAGATGGCATGAAAGGCTCCATCGAATTCCTGCGCGCAGCCGGCGTAGGGACATTACTACTTTGCGTTAACGCTGGACTATTCAGACTGACAGCAATAGAATAAAAGTGAATGGAGAAAGGACAATGGCAAAGACCGTGACGGTCCGCCTCGACGACAGGGCGTTCGAGCTGATCCGCAAGGCGGCCGAAGGCGAGCGCCGCAGCATCTCCAACTTCATCGAGTATGCGGCTCTTCGATATCTCACAGACGAGCTCACCGTTTCGGATCAGGAGATGGAGGAGATCATGGCGGATGAGGCCTTGGTCGCCTCGCTCCGCAAGGGGCTTGCCGACGCGAAAGCGGGGCGGTACCGCGTTGCCGACTGAGTACCGGGTGGTGAGGACGCCCAGCTTCGCCGCCAAGGTTAAAGCAACCGAATACCGAAGCGCATATCAAAGGGCAGAGGCATACGTATATCCCCAGCTTCGGGCGAATCCCTTCTTCGGTGCGAACATCAAGAAGCTCAAAGGAGAATTCGCCGGTGTCTACCGCTACCGGATCGGTGACTTTCGCCTATTCTCCACGATCCGGAAAAAAGGAGTTGTGGAACAGGACAGTCCCTTTCTACGGGAAGCTGCCGGCAGGGATCTTCTGAATGCGGGCGTGCTCGCGAGCCAGGCAGCGACTGAAGCGAAGAGAGGCGTCCCGGTTTACCGCACTTGGATCCTGCGCGGGACTCGGGCACATCGGCCGAGCCCGCATCCGGAAGATGCTCGAAGTCACCGCCGGGATCGCGCGCAGCTGAACGGCTCCGCGTCGGGTTAAAAATTGGGGCGCGGCAATACGATGCGTGCTCAGGCGATTCGCACCCACGGATGCTCGAGCGGCAGCCCTGCGGAGTAGGTTCGCGGCTCCTGCCCGCGCTGAGGTACCGCGTATACACGA
>Ga0315286_10003559_pt1 | contig 14762 bp, 7 predicted proteins | sample YL17G10_0_MG_FD_205038 | JGI IMG/M metagenome (GOLD analysis project Ga0315286, IMG submission 205038) | Sediment microbial communities from Yellowstone Lake, YNP, Wyoming, USA - YL17G10_0 | ecosystem: Environmental > Aquatic > Freshwater > Lake > Sediment | place: USA: Wyoming | collected...
CGCGGCGGGCGGGGATCGCCACGGAGGTTCTGGACCTCGGCTTGGCCGCCGATCCTGCCGCGGCGCTTCGCGACTACTTTGCCGCGCACCGCCCGAACCTGGTGGGCCTGACGTTCCGCAACATCGACGACTGTTTCTGGCCGAGCGCGCAATCGTTCGTGCCGGGGCTCGTGGAAGCCGTCGCCACGCTACGGACGCTGACCGACGCACCGATCGTCCTGGGCGGCGTCGGCTTCTCGATCGTGCCGGAGCGGCTTCTCCAGGTCACCGGCGCCGACTTCGGCATCCGCGGCGACGGCGAGCAGGCGATCGTGGCCCTGGTTCGCGAGCTGGAGGGCCGGCGCCGTCTGGACCGCGTGCCCGGCCTTCTTCTGTATGACGGCGCGGCCGTGCGGCGCAATCCGCCGGCGTGGGCCGAGCCCGTCGCGCCGCCGATGGCCCGCGACGCGATCGACAACGCCGCTTACTTCCGCCTCGGCGGGCAGGGGGCGGTCGAGACCAAGCGGGGCTGCGACCATCGGTGCCTCTACTGCGCCGACCCGCTCGCCAAGGGCCCGCGCGTTCGGCGGCGCGACCCGGCCGACGTGGCCGACGAGGTCGAGGCGCTCCTCGCGCAGGGCGTCGACGTCCTGCACCTCGCGGACAGTGAGTTCAATGTGCCGGGCGAGCACGCCCTGGACGTGTGCGATGAGCTGGTCGCGCGCGGCCTCGGCGAGTGCGTCCGCTGGTACGCGTACCTGGCGGTCACGCCGTTCGACGCGGCGCTGGCCGAGGCGATGCGGCAGGCGGGGTGCGTGGGCATCAACTTCACGGGCGACTCGGCCTCCGAGGCGATGCTGGCGACGTACCGCCAGCCGCACCGGCGCGAGGACCTGGCCGCCGCCGTCCGCCACTGCCGCGAGCGCGGCATCGCGGTCATGTTCGACCTCCTCCTCGGCGGCCCCGGCGAGACGCGGCAGACGGTGGCCGACACGATTTCCTTCATGAAGCGCATCGGGCCGGACTGCGTCGGGGCGGCGCTCGGGGTGCGGCTGTGCCCGGGCACGGCCATGATCGAGCGGCTGACGGCCGACGGGACGTTCCAGACCGGCGACGGCCTGCGGCGCCGCTACGAGGGCCCGCTGGATTTTGCCCAGCCGACGTTCTACATTTCGCCGGCGCTGGGCGAGCAGCCGGCGGCCCTGGTGCGCGAACTCATCGCGGGTGACGAGCGGTTCTTCGAGCCCGCCGACGAGGCGGTGGCGGCTACCCCCGGCGATCACAACTACAACGACAACACGCCGCTCGTGCAGGCCATCGCGGCCGGCGCCCGCGGCGCGTACTGGGACATCCTGCGGCAGATGCGCGGCAGGGGGTAAGAATCGCTGATTGTGCGCGGTGGGTCTCCTGACCCGCCGCGCCCAGGGCGTGGTTGGCGCGCGGCCGTGCCACCCATCCGGCGAGTGGCGCGCACCACCCGGCATGCGAAGCAAGACATGGCTATGTATGGTCCAGTGAAAGGAGCGTCAATCGTGGCGCAGAGCGCGGTTCTCGCGGTGATGGCGGGTCTTGTGGCCCTGGGGGCTTCCGCGACATGGGCGGCTGAGCCGGCGGCGTCGGCGCCGATCTTCCTCTGGCCCGACGGCGCCCCCGGCGCCCTCGGCAGCACGATGGAAGACAAGCCGCGCCTCACGCCGTTCATTCCGGCGGGCGACGGGCCGTTCGGCTGCGTCATCGTCTGCCCCGGCGGCGGCTACGGCGGCCGGGCGGGCCACGAGGCGGCGCCGATCGCCAAGTGGCTGAACTCCCTCGGCGTGGCCTCGTTTGTGCTCGATTACCGCGTCAGGCCCTACAAGCATCCCACTCCGCTCGGCGACGCGCAGCGGGGCATCCGCCTGGTGCGGGCGCGGGCGGCGGAGTGGCACATCGATCCGAAGCGGATCGGCATCCTCGGCTTCAGCGCGGGTGGGCACCTTGCGACCTCGGCGGCCACGCTGTTCGACGCCGGCAAGGCCGATGCGGCCGACCCGATCGACCGCCAGAGCTCGCGGCCCGACGCCCTCATCGCGTGCTACCCGGTGATCTCGTTCGGCGAGTTCCGCCATCACGGGTCGATGGTGAACCTGATCGGCGAGAACCCCGACCCGGACCTCCGCAAGAAGCTGAGCCTCGAGAATTCGGTGACGCCGCAGACGCCGCCCACGTTCCTCTGGCACACGAGCGACGACGGCGCGGTGCCGGTCGAGAACAGCCTCCTGTTGGCGATGGCGCTGCGCAAGAACAAGGTGCTCTTTTCGCTGCACGTGTTCCCTCACGGGAGCCACGGCCTGGGCCTCGCGGCCAACGTGCCGGAGGTGAAGGAGTGGCCGATGCTTTGCGGCGAGTGGCTGAAGGGGATCGGGTTCGCGCCGAAGTAGCGGCGGTTGCGCCTTCATCGTTTAGCGGCTGTTTGCGCCCCTATCGTTTAGCCGTCGCCGGTACGGCGACGGTCGTTGATAATCACGACCGTACCGGCGCGGCTAAACGATGGTGGCCAAACGCACATGTGCGCGGCGGGTCGGGATCTCCGGCGCGCTCGTTTGCTTTGGCCGCTGGGCGCGTTTTCTCCGGCCGGTGCGCTCGCAGCGTTCACCACCGCACGCCGGCGGTGTCGTGGCCCCAGCGGGGCCAGTAGGCCCTCAGGCCGTCGGACTCGATCATGATCCGCACACCCTGGCCGACCTCCAGCTTCGGCACCTTGCAGGTGAAGGCTGTGTCGCCGCGAACCTGCTCGGAGCCGCCGGACTGCCGGTCGGGCAGGGGACCCCACGAGACCGCTGCGTAGGACGCCTTCTTCACGTTCGTCGAGAAGCTGACCTCGGCCGAGCCGTCGGCCGCCACGGTCAGCCTGGGCGAGAGCACCAGCGGCCCCGGCTGCGATTCCTCGATGACGAGCAGGCGCGGGCAGTCGCTGGTCGGCAGGCGCACGGTCAGCGTGGTCCCGCCGCGTCCGACCGCCTCGGCGGGGGCCGTGCGGTCGGTCATGGGATCGTATACCGATACCTTTGCGCCCTCGCCGCGCACGTTCATGAGCGTCAGGCGGAACCTCTGGTCGGGCATGTCGTAGCGGGCGGGGTCCAGGAGGTCACGGTCCTTCGTCCACACGTGGCCCATGTGGCGGGTGACCACGTAGTACGCCACGGCAAAGCGGTCGCCGTCGAGCTGGTAGGGGAGGCACGCGAAGTCGTCGCGGTTGAAGCGGTCGGGATGCTCGGGCGTGCCGTCGCCGCGGAAGACCAGGCGCGGCTGCTCCTCGACGAGCTTCGTCACCGCCAGCGGCCGCGCCTCGACGATGGGCTTGCCGGTCTTCATGACCTTGGCCGCGCGGCCGAGCGCCTCGAGCGGCGGGCCGCGGAGGGCGCGGACCCCCTCGGTGAGCTGGAAGCCCGCCTTCTTGAGCGTGTCGAAGAACGCCATCGGCATGACGCCCAGCGACGTGTCGGGCTCGCGCGCCGCAAAGACCTCGACCGTGTGGACGCCCTTGTGGCTCTGGAAGAAGTACGTGCGCAGAAGCGCCTTCGCGCCGACGTGGTGCATAAGCGCGATGAGCCGCGGGTCGTCCTTCTTCACGCCCGGCTGCCTCAAAAGCCACTCGGCCCACGGCTGGCGGTCGAGGTTGAACTCCGTCTGCCACACCTGAGCGTGGCGGCCGGTGCCGGGGTGCGAGTACCGCCCGTGCCCCTTCATCGAGTTCGGCCACGGTTCCAGGTCGCGCCCCATGAGCTCCGTCTTGTACCCGTAGAAGAGCGACTCCGGCATGGCGATGCGCAGCGTCGGGATGAAGAACGTGCCGAGGACCGCCTGGTCCCTCTCCATCTTCGCCTCGGGCTTGCCGAGGGCATTGAGGACCTGGTGGCGGCGGCTGGAGTCGGTCTCGGGGCTGACGAGGCCGGTGTTGCCATCGAAGTTGTGATAGGCGTTGAGGCCGGTGTAATAGTGGCGGCTGAAGCCCGCCTGGCCCGGCCACAGGCCGGCCCCGTTTTCCCACGGTCGCTGGTTCGAGAAGCCGTCGATGACCGCCACGCCGCGCAGCCGGTTCGCCGGGTCGTTGGCGTAATCGACGGTCATCGCCAGGAGCACCTCGTAGCCGAAGCCCTTGCCCTTGTACGTGAAGCGCGGCTTCCTGAAGTCGCGCGGCGGGCTGTAGTAGTTCTTGTCATCGAGATACTGGCTGCCGAAGGTGAGCTCGTTCCAGACCTCCAGGTCGAAGCCCGCGTCGGCGGCGCCCTCGGCGCCGAGGGCCTCCTTCGCGAGCTTCGTGAGGGCGGCCACGTAGGTCATCCAGCCGTCGAGCGTCTCCTTCGCGGCCGCGTTGGGCTGGCCGTCGGCAAACGCCTCGAACGAGAGCGGCGGGTACCTGAGCGTGTTAAGGACGACGTGCCCGGCCTTGAGCGGCTTGGGGAGCGGGGCCGAGAGCTCGCATCGCCCCGTCGCCTTGTCTGCCGCCGTGATGAGCGGAAACGCCACCTGGTACGCCATGCCGCGCAAGCCCGTGTAGTGCGGCTGCACGCCATCGGTCTTATCGAGATAGATTTCGCGGGCGCCCTCGGCGGCGTCCTTCGTCAGGTTCGCGTCGAGCGACTTGATGGGGCAGGGCCAGCCGGAGTTGGCGTTCAGGAGCAGGAGCGGGCGGATGCCGTGCTTCTTCAGGGCCTCCAGGCGCCGGCGGATGCCCTTGGGGTCGGAAGGCTGCGTCGGGTCCTCGTAGCGGAAGCTGCCCATGCCGACCTCGACGCGGGCCGAGCGGATGCCCGCCTCGGCCAGCACGGCGGCCGTGGCGTCGGCCTCGTCGGCGCTCACGTTGAAGTTGACGCCGAGGCAGTCGAGGAGCGTGCGGGCGGGCCACGTGTCCATGTACGCCCGCCACGGCACGAGGTAATACGACCGCTGGCCGAAGGGAATCTCCTGCTGGAGCGGGTCCTCGTACGGCCCGGCAAGCTCGGCGGACTCGGTCTTGCCGTCCCAGGCGCCGATCTCTTCGAGGGCCTTGAGGACGGCGGCGGAGGGCTCGCGGGTCTCCTCGGCCATGACCGCCGCGCACGCCAACGCCAGAACCGCCGGCGCCAGAATCAGGATGTGTTTCATCGCGTGACCTTTCGCAATCGCTGGATAACGAACGGGACTGGAACCCGTGCGCGGCGGGTCAGGAGACCCGTACGTGTTTAGCGTCATACCAGATTGCCGGGTGGCACGGCCACGCGCTGTTGCGTGGCCGTGCATGGTCACGTGGGCGGCAAGCACGGCCACGCAACGGCGCGTGACCGTGCCACCCACGCTAAACACGTACGGAGACCCGCCGCGCAAGGTGATTCTTGTCCCGACCCGGCGCGCCATTGAACCACAGCCGCCCGCGGCCGGCACGGCAATTTCCCTTGGCCTTCTCCCCCACGTCGGCGTAATATTCCACGGGCAAAGCTCCCGGCGGCCCTGCACACCGCGTGGCGGGTCGGGGCGACCATGAGGAAATGCCGATGCCTCGACTCTTCCGTCTTGTTCTGCCTGCCGCCGTTGCCGTCCTCGTTCTTTCGGGAACCGCCCGGGCGCTGGTCATCAAGGCCGAGAACGCCCGCATCCGGACGGCCGGGGCGGCGATTCCGGGCGGGCCGGGGTGGAACCTCCACTCCAACGGCGAGGTCGGCGACTACGTCTATGCCGACAAGGCCGGGCGGTACACGCTCGTCGTGCGCGCCCGCGGCACGCCGTGCCAGGGCGAGTGGCCTGTCATGCCGGCGGTCGTGGACCACAGGACCGGCCCCAGGGTCATCGTCGATTCCAGGGAGTTCGCCGAGTACGCGCTCACGGTCGAGATCCCGGCGGGCACGCACGTCGTCACGGTCGCTTTCGACAACGACGCCAAGGTTGGCGACGAGGACCGCAACCTGTACCTCGCCCAGCTCGACCTCAAGCCCCCCGAGGGCGTCAAGGAGCCTCTCATGGCCACCCGCGAGGACTGGATGGCCCTGGGCGAGCGGCGCGAGGAGGCGGCGCTCGAGCGGGCCGCCAAGGGCGTCGAGCAGTACCGCAAGTCCGGCGCCACGATCCGCGTGGTCGACGCCGCCGGGAAGGCGGTGACCGACGCCGTGGTCACGGCCGAGCTGGAGCGCCACGACTTTCTCTTCGGATGCAATATCTATATGTTCGACCGCTTCAAGCTGCCCGAGCAGAACGCCGTCTACAAGAGGCGGTTCCGCGATCTCTTCAACTACGCCACCACGGGCTTCTACTGGAAGAGCTACGAGCCCGAGCGCGGCAAGCCGCGCTACGAGGCCACCGACAAGGTGGTTGCGTGGGCGGCCGAGAACGGCATCCGGCTCAAAGGGCACCCGCTGCTGTGGGGCGACGCGGCGGGCATGCCGCCGTGGTCGCAGGGGCAGCCGCCGAAGGACGTCCAGAAGGCCCGCGTCGAGGAGATCGTGCGGCGGTACGCCGGAAAGATCGAGTTCTGGGAGGTCGTGAACGAGCCGTCGCACGTCCGCAGCGTGGCCATCGACGAGCCGTACCGCTGGGCCCGCGCGGCCGACCCCAAGGCCACGCTCATCGTCAACGATTATTACGTGATGGCCAACGGCTACCCTCCGTTCTTCAAGCTGCTCGAAGACGCCAAGGTCGCGGGCGTTCCGTTCGATGGCATCGGCATCCAGGCCCACGAGCCGCGCACCGAGCGGTTCCCGCTCGAGCAGGTCCAGCGGGTGCTGGACCCGTACGCGACGCTCGGCAAACCGCTGCATATCACCGAGTTCACGCCGGCCTCCGGCGGCGAGCCGATCACCGGGTCGCACCGGCAGGGCGTCTGGAACGAGACCGCCCAGGCCGAGTACGCCGAGCGGTTCTACCGCGTGGTTTTCGGGCACCCGGCCACGATGGCGATCACGTGGTGGGATATGTGCGACCAGGGCGCTTGGCTGAAGGGCGGGGGGCTCCTCAGGAACGACCTCAGCCCGAAGCCCGCGTACGACATGCTCTGGCGGCTCATCCAGCGCGAGTGGAAAACCAAGGCCGAGGGCCGCACCGACGGCACGGGCGAGATGGCCTTCCGCGGCATCCACGGCCAGTACCGCGTGCGCGTGGAGTTCGGCGGGCGGAAAGTGGAGGCCGGGTTCCACCTGGGCACGGCCGGGCCCAACGACTGGACGGTGAAACTCGGCGGGTAGCGGGGCGCTGGCGCGCCCCGCCGAACCTGTTTAGGGTGCGGACGTTCACTTGCAGGGTGGCATGCCCAGGCCGCCTTTGCCTGGGCATGTTCGCCGATGTCCGGCGTGCATGCCCACGCGAACAGCGGCGTGGGCATGCCACCCGGCTATCCGGGGCAACACGCCAAACACGTACGCCCTGCCGGCGTGCGGGGGGCGGCTTGGCAGCGCGGCGGGGGGCCGCTATAATACGGTGCGTCTTGGGGTCGCTCAAGGAGGATGCCTGGTGAAGAGAATCGCGGCGGTCATCGCGATGGTCGTATGGGTCGGCGGGTGCGCGACGGCGACGCGGGTGCCTGTGCTGGTGAAGCCGCTGGTGGATCCGGGCGGCGCGGGCGACTTCAAGTTCGTCGCCATGGGCGATAACCGGCCGTGGTGGGCGGGCAAGGACACCGTGTTCCAGAACGAGTACTACGCGGAGAATATCCGGGGCGCCAATGCCTCGGGGGGCGAGTTCGTCGTTATCGGCGGCGACCTCATCCACGGCTACTCGAAAGACGCGAAGCTCCTCAATCGCATGTGGGACGATTTCGACCGGGCCACCAGCTACTTCAAGATCCCGGTCGTGCCGGTGGTCGGCAACCACGACATCCAGGACCGCCTGGCCGAGGGGATCTACCATCGGCGCATCGGCCCGACCGTCTTCTCGTGGGACTACAGGGGGTGCCACTTCATCGCTCTCGACTCCGAGGTCGTCGGCAAGGTCGACCGGATCGCCGGCGCGCAGCTCGCGTGGCTGAAGGAGGACCTGAAGCGTGCCGCCGGGGCCCGCCGCATCTTCGTGTTCCTCCACAAGCCGCTCTGGGATTTCGGTCCGAAAGAGAGGATCCTGGAGAACCGGTGGAACAAGAACGTGCACCCGCTCCTGGCGGCGGCAGGCGTCGACACGGTCTTCGCGGGCCACCGGCACGAGTACTGCGTCCACCCGACGCGCGACGGCGTGAAGTACGTCGTGACGGGCGGGGCCGGGGCGGAGACCCGCGGCGGCGAACTGGAGGGCGCGTTCTTCCACTTCCTCATCGTCTCGGTCAAGGGCAACACGAGCTCGTACGAGGTCGTGACGCCGAAAGGGCGCGTGCCCGTCGATTACGTCACGACGCAGTCGATCGAGGACCACGAGCGCGACCTCGTGGTCGAGCCGCTCGAGGCGCTGCCGAAGGACGGGTTTATCGACATGCGTGCCCGCCTGAAGAACCCCGCGGCCGGCGAGACGCTGGCGACGGTCACCTGGGACGTCAAGGGCACCGACTGGCACCCGATCAGCCGGCAGGCGGTGGCGGCGACCCTCGGGCCGAACGAGGAGGCGACGTTCGCCATTCAGGCCCGGGTCAACGGCCGCCTGTTCCCGCTGCCGGGCCTGAAGGTGGAGCTGGCCGACGACGCGGACTCCACGAAACTCTTCAGTTGGAACGTTTTCACGCAGGCCCTTGCGAAGATCGCGCCGCTGGTGACGGAGTGGAACGTCGTGGGGCCGTTCGACCTGGGCCCGCCGGCGCTGACCGACGCGCTGCATAGCAATCAGGAGAAGTATATTCTTGGATGGCTGCCCGGCTGGGACGGCGTGCTGCCGCCCGAGAAGAAGGCGGACCTGGCGGCCGCGTACCCCGGCAAGGGCGGCAAGCCGGTCCGCTGGCAGGCGCTGAAGGCCGACAAGAAGGGGATCGTGGACCTCGACGCCGCCTTCCGGTCGGGCAGGACCGAGCGGCCCGACGAGTCGTACAGCTCCGACAGCGCCGTCGCGTGCGCCGCCACGTACGTCTGCTGTCCGAAGGCGGGCTTCTACGATTTCACCTGCGGCAGCGACGACAGCATCCTCGTGCGCGTGAACGGCGAAGAGGCCTGGTACAGGCACGCGAAGCGCGGCGTCAAGGTCGACGAGGACTGCTTCTCGGCCTGGCTGAACGAGGGCTGGAACGAGGTCTTCCTGAAGGTCGCGAACTACAACGGCACGTGGGCCTTCTGCATGCGGGCCCTCGATCCGGCGGGGTCGCTGAAGTTTGCCCTTCAGCCCGGCGCGGCGCCGCCGGCAAAGCAGCCGTAACCGATCATGCGAGCCCGCCGCGGCAGCGGCGGGGTATTCTCGATGGCGCCGCGGGCTGAGGGTTCTCGACAAGGCGGAGGGGCGCGGCATGCCGTGCCCCTGCGTGTTACTTTGCCCCCGCCACCGAAAGCTTGACCCGCCCACCGACGAGGCGCTCGAAGTCTCCCGTCCGCCGCACCGTCTCCAGGAGTTCCGCCCAGTCGAGCTTCCGCACGCCTTCCTGGACGGTGCGGCCGCCCAGCGTCAGGCGGATCGGGCGGGTGAAATCCAGCTTCTCGGCCGCCAGGTCCACCTCGACCTCCTTGAGGTTCCGCGCGAAGACCGCCACGACGTTCATGCCGGCCGGCATCCGGACCGTCAGCTCGTAACCGTCGCGCGTGTACAGGTCGCGCCGGGCCTTGTCGAAGTCCTCCTTGCGGGCGATCTTGATCTCGCGTTTCCTGTGGAAGTCGAACTCCTCCTTGGCCGCGGCGGTCGCGCGGGCGTAGTACGACCGGCCCTGGTAGAGGCGGTGGAAGAGCAGCTTGCACTCCGCCGGCCACGGGTCGCGCCGGGCGGCCTGGACGAACGCGCGGAAGCGGTCGGCCTTCACCTTGAGGCCGTGCCCCTCGCCGGGGTACTCGATGCCCTCGTAGTGTTTGGCGCCGAGGCGTTTCATCTCCGTCGCCACCTCGCGCGAAAAAGTGTTGATACCTTCCTTCTGCCCCGGTTCGATGTCGGCGGCGCCCCAGTGGGCCTGGATCGCCGGATTGAGGACGTTCTGAAGGTAGAGTGTGTGGCCGACCCCCGTGCCCGCCTCCGTTACGGGGAACGAGGCCATCGGCGCCGCCCCCGCCCACTCGCCCGGAGAGACGAGGACCGTGCCCCAGGTGGCGTAGCCGCCCTTCGAGACGCCCGTCAGGACCGTGCGGTCCGAGTCGACGTTGGCCCGCTGCCGCACGTCGTCGAGCACGCGCAGGGGGTACTCGATGTTCTCGCGCTCGGCCGTGTAGGCCCCCGGCTTGGGCGCCTCGGCGGCGGCCACGAGGAACTGCTCGACGTCGGGCCCCAGCCACTGCTCGACCGTGCCGAGCGCCCCGTCGCCGCTGCCGCCCAGGCCGTGGCAGGTGACGATGAGCGGCCAGCCGCGCGCCGTCTCGGCCGCGTAGCCGGCGGGGACGCGGAGGAGGTACTTGATCGGCGGCACAGCCGCGTCTCCCTTCGTCTCGAACCGCTGCCGCCCGGCGGGGAGGGCGGGGCGGGGGGCCGCCGCGTGGAGCATCGTCTTCAAGTCGGCCCACGGCTTGGGCGCGACGGCGGCAAACTTCTCGGCCAGCTTGGCGCGGGCCGCCGCGTCTTCCTCGGCGAAGTACGAGCGTAGGAGGCCGCGCGCCTCGTCGGCCGCGGGCGCCGGGGCCGGCGTTTCCGCGCCCAGCGCCGGCCCGAGCGCCATCGCGAGAAGGCAGGCCGCGGCAACGCCTCGGCAGGCTCGCCGTACGGGTCTCATGTCAGCACCGCCTCGATCCTGAACAGGTGGCAGAACTGGAGCAACTCTTTCTTGAAGTCTCCATAAAAGAAAATCTGGTGGAACCCGGGGAAGGTCAGCACGTCCTTGTCGCCGTCGAAGCGGACGCGGACGCTGATCACGCACCCCCCCGCGGGCGGCACCGAGATGTTGTCGAGCACCTCCCCGGCGGCGATCACCATCCGGGTCGGCGCCTTGGCGCTGCCGGGGAGGACGTTGGCCATCGTGACGCGTTGGCCGACGCGCCACACCGGCCGGGCCGTGGCGTCGCGGGCGCCGTGGTGCGGGATGATGTCGTACGGCTCGGACGGACCGGCGAAGCCGCTGAGCCGCGTCGGGCACGAGCAGTGGGCGCCGATGATCGCCTCGCGCGCCGTGTCGGCCACCGGGTCCTGCTGGAAGCCGGGGCGGTCGAACAGGTACTGCGTGACACAGTGGGTGGCCACGGCCCCGAGGTCGGCCTCGCACGCGGCGGGGATGCCGTCATCGTTCATCTTCGACCACGCGATGCACGGCAGGCTGACCTTGAGGTTGCCGAGGGCGCCAAGGCAGTCCATCGTGATGGCGTCGGCCTCCTCGCGCTCCAGCAGCGTCCGCGCGACGACGTAGCTCTTGATGCCGTTGATCACGTCCTGCCGCGTGGCGCCGGCCTGGCGCCGGGCCCGCCGCAAAAGATCGTCGGCGAGGGCGAGCACCTCCGGCGTGTCAGGCGTCTTGCGGTACTCCTCGATGAAGACGCCCGCCGGCAGGTTCCGGAGCTGGATGCCCAGGTGCGGGATCTCGGCGTCCGGCCCGCCGGCGCCGCGGATGACCAGGCACCGCGTGGCCCGCAGCTTCGCGCCCGCCCGGAGCATCTTCATGCCGTAACGGACCGGGCCGAACTCGTCGGTCGAGCAGATGAGGCTGCCCGGCTTCTTCGCCGGCCCCGCGGTGTTCGTCGTGAAGGACGTGCCCAGCGGCGACACGATGACCGTGGGGATGCCCGTGTCGATGGCCTTGCTTGCGGTGGGCCAGGCGTGCTGCTGGCGGTCGAGGAGGACGACGATCAGGCCGTCGGGCTTGGCGCCGGCGGCCTCGGCGAGCCAGGCGTCGGCTTCGGCCTGTGTGTAGAGGGGCTGTGGCCGGAGGTCGAGTTTCAGGTTGAGATCGCGCGCGGCGGCCGTGATGTCGCGGGTGTAGTTCCTCAGGGCGGCCTCGCCGTCGAAGTACGCGCCGGGCCACCACATGCCGTAATCACCCTTGCGGCGGACGAAGCACACCTTCACGGCGGGGGCGCAGCGCGACGCCGGGCCTTTCTGCCGGATGCGCTGAATCGCCGAGCCGGCGCTCGCGGCGCCGGAGGCATCGCGACCCTGTGGGGCCGAGCAGGAGCCGATCAGGCCCGCGGCGGCCAGCGACGCCGACGCCGCCAGAAACGCGCGGCGGCTGACCTTGCTCCCCTCACCGCATCGGGCAGGGCACCGGTGGACGTGCGGCATCGCGCCGCTCCTTTCTCGGGCGGAAGCGACAAGCTTTCCGCTAAGGCCATTGTGTCCAGCTCTCTGATGCGCGTCAAGAAGGAGATGCAGGAAGCAGATGCAGGCCGCGGCAACACTCGAGCCCGCCGCGGGAGCGGCGGGCTCGGGCGTCGGATAGGTTCTTCCTGCGGCACAGTCCTCCTGTTACCGGCGTCTTGGCATTTCGTTAGGCTGATCGGATGGCGACGCCGGTCCGCCCGGGCCCCCCGCCCTGGGCGGCGCGGGCGAATCGGGCTGCCTGGCGGCGGGCAGCGCACTTGGTGCCGGGGACCGCTCGATGACCTTTGGCGCCGGCGGCTCGGGCTGCCGGATCGTGGGCGGTGGCGTGGGTGTCGGGGGCCGCTCGATGACCCTTGGTGCCGGCGGCTCGGGCTGCCTGATCGTGGGCGGTGGCGTGGGTGCCGGCGGCCGCTCGATGACCCTCGGCGCCGGCGGCCGCTCGATGACGCGCGGCGTCGGCGCGGGCACGCTGATTGTGGGCGGCGGCGTGGGCGCCGGCGGCCGCTCGATGACGCGCGGCGTCGGCGCGGGCACGCTGATCGTGGGCGGCGGCGTGGGCACGGGCGGTCGCCCGATAACCCTGGGCGTTGCTCCGGAGTTCTCCGGTTTCTTGATCGGGGTGGGAGGCGTCGGAGGTTCCGGCGGCCGGACCTCGCGAGGCTGTTTCGGCATCACGACCGGCGGTTTCGGGCCGGTCGGCAGCGGCCCCGTCGTCTCCGGCTTCTTGGTCTCCTTCGGCAGCATGACCGGCGCGGGCTGCTTTCCGGGCGTCTCAGGCGGCTTGACCGCCGTCGGTCCGGCCGGCATGGTTGTGGGCTGCGTGACGCCCGCCATTTTCGTGGTGGGCATCAGGGGCAGCGTCGGGGGCCGGGTTCCCGTGGGGGCCTTCGCGGCGGTCGGGGGGTTCTCCCAGCGGGCGCGCTCGCCCCGGTACTTCTCCAGTTCCTTGGCGTGCTTGGCGACGTCCTCGCGGCGGCCCTTATCGAGCGCCTCGAACTTCATCGGCGTGGCCTTGGCCGCCACGACCTCGGGCAGCGGCTTGGCAAGGGCGATCTCCTTCCGCTGGACCTCCGGCACCCGGGCAATCTCCGCCCGCTGGGCCGCGAACGTGCGAGGCGGCCGCGCGGCCGGGTTGGCCCGCAGCAGATCGTAGCGTGCCCTCAGGTGCTGAGTCCACCGGGGGTCTTCCTGCCGGAAACTCCAGCGGCGATGCTCGTAGATAGGATCGTACCACGTGTGGTGACGATGGAACTCGAACCACGGGTAGATGCCCACCTGCGCGTACTCGACCGCGTAGTAGTCGCCGAAATAGTAGCGGCAGTACCGCGGCTGGGTGAACAGGTTGAAGCTCAGGAGCCCCGTGTCGATGACCACCACCGGCGAATAGTAGATCGGCGCCGCGTAAACGGCCGGCCGGAAGTAGACCGGCGCGAAGACGAGGCCGCGGCTCTCGAGCATGTAGTCCCAGTAACCGGCGACGAACACGTAGCCCCGGGGCGTCCAGACGTGATGCGCGGGCACCCAGACCCACGACGGCTGCGCCACCATCCAGTAGCCCGGACGCCAGAGGTACCGGCTGCTCGACCAGTTCCAGCAGCCGGTGGCCCAGATGTAGTTGTCGGACGGCGGCGGGCTGGAAGGGCCGAGCTCCAGGCTGGCCGGCGGCGTCGGCAGGTACGTGATCTCCCGCGTCTGGTTGGCCATCCAGAAGCCGGAAGTCCACTGCCAGCCCCCCGCCACCTGCGTCCAGTAGCCGGGCACCCAGCTGCAATTGGGCGGCGGCACACGCCAGATGCCGCTGACCCACAGGAAATCGCTGCGGTCATCGTCCCAGGCCCAGTAGCCGGCGATCCAGACGGCGCCCTGGGGCTGCTCATCCGGCGGCATCTCTTCGACTACCGCCGGGGGCTGCCGCGGCGCCAGCAGGCCGGGCTGCGGATTGTAGGTGACCGGTTCGGCAAACGCCTCGTGCAGCGGGCCGCGGGTCAGCACTTCCGGGGCCATCGAGTCCTGGGTTGTCGAGCCCGCCGCGGGAGCGGCGCGAGACGTTCCTTGTGCCGGCGCCGGCACGTACTCCGGCGGAGGCGGCGCGTGCGGCTGGCCGGGCGCAGGCGCCGGGGCATACTCGGGCGGCGGGGCCGGTTGAGGCGGCGAGGTCACGACCGCCGGGGGCGTGGGGTAGTAGGTTACCCCGGCCCGGTCCTTCTTGCATCCCCCGAAACCCACGAGGGTCACGACGAGGACGATTGCGGCGATGTGGTAGAACCTCATGGTCAATCTCCTTCCTCGAAACCGGCGCCAGGTCCGGCTCGATGGCCGCCCGGCCGTGTCCTTCGGGGCGCCGTCCCGGGCCTCACCAGATTAGACGAACGAGGCAATAGTTTTGTTGCAGGAATATTTCGCACTTGTTAACTATTATTCGCCGCCCGTCCGCCCCCTGTCCGTGATCCTCACTTCCCCCATTGTAGGCGCGCCGCGGACCGTGTGGCACG
>Ga0315286_10003561_pt1 | contig 14753 bp, 14 predicted proteins | sample YL17G10_0_MG_FD_205038 | JGI IMG/M metagenome (GOLD analysis project Ga0315286, IMG submission 205038) | Sediment microbial communities from Yellowstone Lake, YNP, Wyoming, USA - YL17G10_0 | ecosystem: Environmental > Aquatic > Freshwater > Lake > Sediment | place: USA: Wyoming | collected...
CAGCTCCTTTTGAGTTATTCCTAACCTCTTACGCAAGCTCTGAAGTAACCGAGGAGAAAAACGTGACTGTTTTATCTCTTCCGGCGGGGCTTCTAATCGTATCTCACGATTTGACAACTCCTTTTGCTTTTGGGCTGTAAATCGCTCAAGTGACAATACTGATTTACGAAGCTGCGAAACCTTGTTTTTCAATGACCGAACGTCCCTGCCCAAAGGAACTGAAACCTGACGCATTTCTCTTTTGGCCAAACGCTCAATTTCGGATTTGATGATCGATCCTACCTTTCCCATGGCTCCCTCCTTGTATTCAGTTCAGTTTAACCGGCACGGTCTTTTTACGGGCATTTCCTACTCTGCTTCGCTTGATGATTTAGGCTTTATTTCCCCCTTCCTCATGTCCCATTCGTCCTCTTCTATACGAGTCAATTCATAGATACTTGTCCACCTCTTTTTGCATTGCCTGCATGAAACGCTTTGCAGTGTCCGGTTGACATCAGCGGTGACCTTTCCTAAAGTAAGGTCGTCTGATCCGCAGTAGGGGCAGATATAAGGTGACGCCAGGTATTTATTTTTCTGTTCTTCAGTGAGCATTCCCTCTCCTTGCGTAAATTCCCTTATACAGGCTCAACAAATCTCAATCGATCTCTTCCACGTCCGTCAAGCTGTAAATGTCTGCCCACCTCTTATCACATTTGCTGCACGAAATCTCATGCCAAACCTTGTTTGCCTCAAAAGTAACCTTTTCATATGAGAGTTCGTAAGACCCGCAGTGAGGGCAATGCCCAGGATATCTGAGGTACTTTTCCTTTTGCTCTTTTGTTAACATTTTGCTTTCTCCTTTACCCTAACATGTTCAAGGGATCTGCATTCAATTCTTTCCCATACTTCTTCCGTCATGGGTTAAAGGTTATTTCTACCTACTTTGCTCTTGGCTTAAAGATCTCTGTATTCATTCTTTGCGATAACTCTCTCACAACTCCAGTTGCAATCTGTCCCTCCGAACTCGGTCAGTTTGGGATTGTGACAATCTATTTGTTTCAGAATCCTCCTAAAGATACGACCTCCCCCTGAAACAGTATCCCATTCGCACATTACCATTGTTCCCTCTTTCCTTTCAGGACAAACGATTGATTTCCATTCTCTCTCTATTTTTTGTTCCATTGCTTTTCTTCCTTTCTTCAATAGCAAATAGTCCCAAAATATTCCAATGCCGTTGCATAAGGGTAACCGATCCAAGAGGCTTATTCTTTGATAAGATTCTACCAGTTTGGTTGGATAAATCAATGAAATTTTAAGGGGGTTGCCTTTTAGGGCCTTCTTGAGCGGATACGCAGGATCGATTTGGTATGTTAAGATGGAAGGGATGAGACGAATCCTTCATATCGATATGGATGCTTTTTTCTCATCCGCTGAACAGAAAAGACATCCTGAACTGGTTGGGAAACCTGTGATCATCGGGGTAAGAATCAGCAATTTGGGAAAAGAGGGAAATGAGGATAGCAATTGAAATTCCTTTAGAAAGTTGAGGAGTTTATAATGGGAATGAGTGTTCGGGTTTTCCTTGTTGATGATAACGACTCTCTTCAGCGGATTTCGATGGCTCGGTTAGATCGGTTGCTCCATTTCGACCGAAGAGAAAGCCTCCCTCAATACGCTGGGAAACGGGTGCGCTGTGCGATGGCATTTTTGGAGGTGGCGGGGAGACGGGTACTGGCCATTCAGAATATTGAATACTCTATACTGACATTTGATGCTAAAGGACGTATCGACAAGAAGGAATGGGAAAAAGGGATGCGTCTTGGCATGGAACTCTTGCCTTCTATACCTGATAGGGAATATCCAAAACAGGTTATAAACGCTCAGCATCGTTTTGCCAGGAGACGGTACGAACACGAGTTCAAGTGGAAACCGAGTCGGAAGGTCGAGCAAGCAATCGTGGCGGCGATATTAAGCTGAGAACCAGGGCAGAATCAGCTCGTAGATCACTCAGGAATGGGGGGCGTTTAATGTCGTTGATACTTTCCAGATACTTTCCGAAGATGGCTTGCCAAATAAAACCATTGTAGTATCATAACGTTAGAAATGGAGAGGCTTATTCGATTCCCGCCGCCTCCACCCATTTGTAAAGAAAAAGCCCTTTAGTTTCGGGGCTTTTTCTTTTTCGGGGTGGCAAAGTTTCTCTTTCCAAACTGGAGAAGATCGACCAGCGGGTTTTGAGGGTGTTTTTTTGAATGCAGGTTTTAATACTCCAGCCAATGATGGATGCTTTGAGAGACTTTTATGGTGCCCCTTCTTATAAAGTGGATAGGGTCTTTTTAAGGTCTTCAAACCCTCGACGGGAAAAGAAGCATATCCATGCGCTGGTATGAACCAAGACGTGTTTAGCATTTTCTTGACAACACATCGTAATCCATAGATAATTACAACACTGAATTACAATCCTGTAAAATATTGCTGGGCCTATACTCATTATTCTTAACAAGGGTACAGAAACGTGTTGCCACCGCTATAAAGGGATCTTCACATGATTACGGTGATTAGAAAAAAGCTTGAAAGGGGACGATTTTTAAAGATACTGGATGAAACCAAAGGGGCCTGGACTGATAAAAACTATCCTGAACTGAGAACTCAAAAGGATGTGGATCAATAGGTGAGAGGAAAAAGGGAATCCTATAGAAATAGATTAAGAATTTTGTTAAGAGGAAACGATGGGTTTTCAAGATGACTGGGGGCGTGATCCATCGGTGCAGAGGATGCGGCGGGTCTTTGCCAATATGGAGGCCATTCAGAAGGATCTGTTGGACCGCTTGGAATGCCCTCCCTTTGATTACAGGCTTAGGCGCAGTCGTGAGGAGGCCCGCGACTTATTTGAACGGATGTGGCCACCTGCAACCCGAAGAGGAATCACAGGAAATGAGGAAGAGGCTGCCGTTCTCTATGCGCACTGTCTGGCAAAAACCCTAACCCGGAATGGATTAAACGTCCCTCTTGATGCACTTCCTTATCATGAGGGGATTGCAAAGTTCCTGGATGAGAAACCGAAATGATTCGCCTTCGCCTCTTTGGCCGCTGCCGCATCTACCATGATCCTGTCAGTCCCGTGCTCCGCGCCCCTGCTCAGATAGGGTGGGATGCCTGGTTCCGGAGCATTGACCTCGTGACCCCTCAGAAGCTGAAGGGTGAGGAGCTTCTCATGCGCACTCGAGGTTGGTGGACCGTGGAACCCCAGGAGGTGGCTGAGGTCGTCAAGAAGCACGGCCGGTTCGTGGTGGGAGATGGCGGTGAACTCATGGTCGAGCTTCCCGATCAGGAGGCTGCTGAAGCCCTCTCCATCGACTTAACCGAACGCTTCGGGGATCAGGTCGTGATCTCGCCGTAATCTCGAATAACGTATTCATGACCTCATGTCATTGGATGATTTGAAACGTCAGGGCCTTCCCTTACGGACGCTGAAGTCATGAGTTGTATTTTTTTGCTGCCATACAATTCTGAATATTATAATTTCATATTTTTATGGACGTTATATATTGTCCCTCTATAAGTATGTGCTCTATGTGTTGGCGTCCCTCCATGTGTTGGAGGGTTGACATACTGTTTGCTCCTTGGTATATTTTGACTGTATCAAATCGAGTTCTTAATCAATCTCCATTGAAGCAATCATGAACCTCGTTGAATCCCTTAGTCCTGAGAGTCAGAGGTTGCTTGCCGTTTGGAATGCGCTGGCTCCGCCCATTCGGCCTTCACCCAGGGAGATCGAGTTGTACGCGCGCTGCTGGACAGGCGGCGCCGGGGCGCAAGTGCTCGTCCAGGGAATGACGTCGGAACTGGTCGATCTGGCAATACGGCAGGGAGCCTCTCGCGTCAGTGGTATGGACTGGCGGGAAGCGATGTTCCCCGCGATGCGCTGTCTGGGCAAAGAAGACTGGTCGCAGGTCGAGAACATCGTCTGTGACTGGCGCACATTCAACCCACAACTGGAGGGGGCGCTGGACCTCGTCCTCGGAGACGGTTCTCTCACCATGATCGCATTCCCTGAAGACTGGGAGCGGGCACTCCAGATTCTCCAGCGCTACATCGTGCCAGGGGGCCGTGCAGTTCTGAGGCTGGCTTTTCAACTGGAAGAGGATTTCGACTTTGGCTCATACCTTGGAAAGACACTGGCCCATTTCGACCGAGAGTGCGCCAAGGCGACACCCGTGCAGAGGGCAGGGCTTCTGCGCGGGTTGATAGCCGAAATCCGCCTTGCCATAGGGCTTGGATCTGCCGGCCAAACCGGCGCAGTGGATCTCGGCCGCCGTGCAGACCTGACCCGCCTCTCCTGCACCGAACTGACGGCACGGTACAGTCACTGGACAGAATGGGAGACCCTCCAAGTCGCCTTGCCTTCGGAAGAGAATGCCCGCAAGGGGATCAGGACCGGCAAGGGCGTCCCTCGGTGGGAGGCGGCCCGGCAGCTGTTGGAGGCATGCGGGTTTCGTGTTCGGCACGTGGAGTGGACAGGGACGCGTCCGGCCCCGGGGGCAATGCGGTTATTCGCCGCGGAACGGGAGTAGCAGACAGGAAATGACAGAGGCTCTACGGAATGCAGAGATTAGACTTGATCCCCCGAGGATAGACGGAGACCGGTTGCAGCTTTCCGCCGCATTTGGTCTCCCTTCAGAGGCCCCGGAGCGTCTCTGGTACTCGGTCCCCGTCCGATGCCGCACCTGGCTCAGTCCCAACGCCGATCCGTTTGTCATCGGATTCCTGTTCGTGATCATGCATACGGGCCGGCCTGTCCACATTCGAGGCCGCGTCTCACCTTCGCTGCTGAGGAATCTCGATGAGTACATGGTGATCTGGGAGATGTGGCGGCCTGAACAGTACCGGCGGGTGGACCTTACGGCAGATGAAGAGACTGAACTCCCCCCTCCATCCGAGGCCGGCCTTGCGGTAATGGCTTTTTCCGGGGGTCTCGATTCAAGCTGCACAGCGTGGCGTCACCGCCGGGGGCTGATGGGACGGAGGACACGGAACCTTCAAGCCGGCGTTTTCGTGCACGGGTTCGACATTCCGCTCGCCGACCCATCCTCCTATGAGCGGGCAGCACGGAAGAACGCCGAAACGTTGCGCAGTGTTGGTGTCGAGCTGACTTCCGTTGCTACCAACTACCGTGGACTCCACACGGATTGGCGGGATTCCCATGGTGCGGCGCTGGCCTCATGCCTGGCCTTGTGGGCGGGCCGTTTTGACGCCGGTCTGATCGCGGCGTCAGGTCCTTATGACCTTCCGGGCTTGCGATGGGGCAGTACCCCTTTAATCGACCGGTTGCTTTCGAGCCGCGGGTTCGAGATTGCCCACGATGGGGCTGATCTGACCCGCCTGGACCGGGCGCACATACTGGGCGAGTGGCCCGAGGCCCTCCGCAACCTCCGGGTTTGCTGGGAAGGGAATCCTCCGGATGTCAATTGCTGTATCTGTGAGAAATGCATCCGCACCATCCTGGAGTTCCGAACCGTTGGTTCGGAGCTTCCTCCCTGCTTCCCGAGCGACGTCACGGATGATCAGATCCGGCAGGTAAAACTCCACGGCCGCAATGCGGTTCTTCCGTTACGGCGGGTGGTGGATGCCGCTCATCGCGCAGGGTTAGGACAGGCCTCGTGGGTGCGGGCCCTGGAGGAAAACCTGGCACGCTATGCATCCACCGATGGCCGCAGCAGCTTCCGCGATTGGTATCGCTGGGCCCGTTGTCTTGAACCCTTTCGACGTCTGCACCGCCGGTTTTTCGGCCGGTGAACCGTTCTTACAGTCATAAGCACCGCGTAAGGAGGAAAACATGGTTCAAAAAGGATGGCGGCTCAGACCTTATCCTGTGATGAGTTTCCTTGGGTTTCTTCTGGTCTGGCAGGCCGCGGTTTCCATCCGCCTCGTCAATCCCTTCTTTCTTCCATCTCCCCTCACTGTTGGAAAGACCTTGATCGAAACGGTCGGTTCCGGGGAGCTGCTCTTTCATGGAGGAGTTACCCTTGGAAGAATCTTCCATGGTTTCTTCTGGGGCGGTCTGGCCGGGCTTTGCCTCGGGATTCCCGCAGGCTGGTCAAAGAAGATCTATGAAGCCATCAACCCCTTTATCGCTGCGACCTATCCTCTGCCGAAAGTCGCCCTCCTTCCCCTGATCATCGTCTATCTCGGGATTGGCGAGATGTCACGGCTGGTCATCATCTCTATGGCCGTCTTCTATGTGGTTCTGATCAATACGATCGCCGGCGTACGAACGGTGGATCCCATACTGGTCCTGGTGGCTCAGGACCTGGGGGCAAAGACGCTGCAGGTCTTTAGAAAGGTAATTCTTCCCGGGGCCCTTCCCATGATCTTTGCCGGAATGCGCCTGGGCATGGGCATTGCTTTTCTCTCAACGGTCGTGACAGAGATGATTTTCGGGGATAAAGGATTGGGTTATTTCCTCGGGGTCAGAGGGAATATGATGGATATGGCGGGGATCTTTGCCGGCCTCACGCTTTTAGGCGGGCTGAGCATTCTGGTTACCTCATGCCTGGAATGGATTTCGAAGAAGACGATGCCGTGGAGCAGGGACATTCAGGGTATTTGATGAAAGGCGGGGAAAAGATGGATAGAAAGGTGAGGGTTCGATATTCATCAGGGGTGATCTTAATCCTTCTTCTGTTCTTTCTTTCACTTTCATCGGGGGAGGCATCCGAGCTGAGGAAAGTGAAGGCGGCAGGGGCCGTGGGTCTGGAGATGACCCCATTGATGGTAGCCAAGGAGATGGGGTTCTACAAGAATGTGGGCCTCGATGTTGAATTTGTGGATCTTCCCAGCCCAAGAGACCAGCTCCCTGCCCTGGCCTCCGGTCAGATCGATGCGTTGATGGGAGGGAACTCAGCAGGGTTTATCAACATGGCTGCCTCCGGTTTCGGAAGCCGGATTGTCTCCGGATACACGCACTCCAGCCCAACATGGTATGGTTCGCATCTCAATGGAATCCTGGCGAGAAAAGACCTCTATGACAAAGGTGAGATTAAAACAATCAAAGATCTGAAAGGCCGAAGGGTGACCTTCCCTGCCTTGATCCGGACGCATACCTTCGATGCGGCCCTGAGGTCTGTAGGATTGCGACTTGAAGATGTTAAGATTATCGAGATTGCAAAGTATTCGGACGCCATAGCCGCGCTGAAGTCAGGCGGAGTGGATGCGGCCTTCTTCATCCAGCCCTTTGGCGCAAAGGCCGTTAAGGAAGGGTTTGCCGAATATATCCTCGATTACTCTGCTCTTCCATTCAAGATTCAGTTCACCCTGCTCTTCTTTTCTGAAAATCTTCTGAAGAGTGACCGCCAGAAGGGGGTCGATTTTCTGGCTGCCACATTCAAGGGCGTGCGAGAATACCTCAGGGCGGCCAAGGGGAAAGGGGAGCGGGCAAAAGTTCTCGATATTGCCTCGCGGTTTACGCAGATGCCAAAGGACCTTCTTGAAACCTTTACCTGGCCTTATGTGGACCCAAACGGGGTCATTTCCCTGGATTCGTTGGGGAGGCAACAGGATTGGTACCTGGAGCGGAAGTATATCAAAGAGAAGATCGACATCAGGAAGGTCATGGATCTCACGCTTCTTGAAGATGCCTTGAAGAAGATTGGCATGGTCGATGATCAGACCCTGGTATCGAAGTAGTCATCCACGCGCCTTCTCCCCTTTGCAAAGGAGGTCTTTAAAGCACCCATGCCTATCTCCATTGAAGACCTCTCCATGGTCTATCACGATGCCCGGAGCAATCAGGAGGTCTGTGCCCTCCAGGAGATAAACCTGATCGTGCAGGATCGGGAATTTCTCGTAATAGTGGGGCCCAGCGGCTGCGGGAAGACGACCCTGATTCGCCTCATTTCAGGCTTTGGCCGGCCCACGAACGGACGAATCCGGATCGATCGGGCCTTTAACGACCGGCCGGCCACCACCATGGTCTGGCAGGAGAATGCCCTGTTCCCATGGCGGTCCGTCAGGAAGAATATCCTCTTCGGTCTTGAGGTAAGAGGCGTCCCGCCATCGGTTCAAAAGGAGACGTTTGAACGGCTCATCGACATGGTTCACCTGCAGGGTTTTGAGGACCGCTATCCCCATGAACTTTCAGGAGGCATGCGACAGCGGGTTAACCTTGCCCGCGCCATTGCCAATGACCCCGAAATCCTTCTCATGGATGAACCCTTTGCATCCCTCGATGCCCAGACCAGGTATCTGCTCTCGGAAGAATTGGTTGGAATCTGGGAGAAAACGAAGAAAACCGTGGTCTATATCACCCACAGCATTGAAGAAGCGATCCTCTTGAGCGACCGGATTGTCATCCTGACGGCAAGGCCGGGAAGGATTAAAAAGACCATCAACAATCCGCTCGGGAGGCCTCGCTCCACGGAACTGATCACCACCCCGGTCTACGAAGCCCTGTTCCGGGATGTCTGGTCTCTGTTAAAAGAAGAAGTAGTCAAGGCCCAATCTCTACCAAGCCCTCATAATAAATAGTCCATTCTTCTGGAATAACAAAGGTGCCTTGGGATGCCGGTTTTGCCCAAAATTGAGACCATCGACTTCTTCCTGAAATTGAGTTTTGAAAGGTTTTTCTAAAATGTGTAGATTTCGTTTCCTAATCCTGACAAAACAGGGAACCTGCAAGGAGCCCATCAGATGCTTTCAAACGAATGCTCCTATGCCTGGATCCGTTTAGGATGATTGTCCCCCGTCGCAACCAAACCATCTCAACAAAGCCCCAATATCTTATGGCTTATGGTCTTGACGCGGAAACGCCACATCCTTATACTAATTCTATAAAAAGTTCATATTAAAGGTGATATCGAGAGGAGTACCCTATGGAATATGTTCGCACGGTTGATTTCGCGGCCATCGAAAAGAGCGGGGTCGACGAGCGCTTGACCCAGAATCTGTTCGATCACACTTCGGGCGCCAAGACCTGTACAATAAATTGCATCAAGACGCCAGCTGGCGGTGGCTCTCCAGCTGGCATGCACTTCCACGACGTCGATCAGATCTTCTACATCCTGAGTGGTACGATGAGCATCGAGATCGAGGGTAAGCAGTACGACTGCTCTCCCGGCTCGCTAATCGTCTTCCCTGCTGGTGTGCGGCATCGCAACTGGAACGGCAGCAGTGAGCCGACCGTTCATCTAGCGTTCAATACGCCCCTGCCTGACCCCAGCGTCCCTTTCGCCAAGACGCTCTAAACTGAAGGGCTGGCGACCCGCATAATGGCTTTGTACGTGTGAAGTGCAAGGATTAAAACCGCGAGTATCCCCCTTCCTTCTCCTGCAAGCGCCGTCATTTCTGTTCTTACGGCTATCACATGGGGGTGGTCAAATTTGAGGAATGTTTAGGTTTCGAGGTGGTCAAAAAGGTTCCCAGCAGTCATTTTATCCTCAGGATCCCGGAGATATTACGCCGGTAGTTCTTTCAATATTTCTACTCAGAATCGGTAATATTTACGTTAGCGCTGGCTTAATGACTTGGTGCAAGTCGGCCCTATAGAGATCTTGGGATAACTCACCAATCTCTTTTGACGTTTCTTTCAAAACTCTAAATTGTTACGATTTTTCTATTCTCAGGCTCGAAATGGCCTTCTATCGATTTATTTTTCGCAGAATGACTCGTTTTAACTCTTCTTCAACCGTTGGGAATATGTTCTAATATTTCGGTATTATTAAAGAATTATATTTACTCGAGTTAAATTAAAAAAGACTTGAGAAAAATTTCTCAATGTGATATAAAACACGGCAGCATCTTCGTTGAGCCACGTTCTACATGAACAGAGATGGGTTCGCGTCGGCCAACTGAATGTGCCGCGAACATAAGAACACAGATCATCAGGCGGGTGTGGATTTTGAGATTCACGAGAATTTTTTGGGGGCATGACTGGAATCCGGGCTTAAAGAGTTTGAGGAAGACACTATGAAAAGTAAACGTATGGGGCGATCCAAATCAAAAAAGCAGACCGGAAGAGACTTGAGCAGAAGGACTTTTCTCAAGCTATCGGCGTTGACGGGGACGGTCTTGGGCGCAAGCCATCTCGGTGGCCCCTTCAGTGTCGACGCTGATGCACCCTCCCGGGGAAATGTCCAGGCCGTTCCGAAAGAAGAATGGATTTCGAGTTCGTGCCTCAACTGCCCTGCGCGTTGTGCGACTCGCGTCCGAACTGTAAACGGCAGGGCCGTCCAGATCGTCGGGAATCCCCTCTCCCACGTTTCCGACGGAAAGACCTGTCCTCGTGCTCACATTGGCCTTCAAGTCCAATACGACAAAGAGCGCTTGAGGGTTCCCCTGAAGCGAATGAACCCGGAAAAAGGAAGGAACATCGATCCCAAATGGGCACCCGTCTCCTGGAACCAGGCCCTCGAGGAAATGGCGAAGCGCCTCAAGTCTCTCCGGGATGGGAAGCAGCCCCAGAAGCTTCTCCTCTTTTACGGTCTCAACACCGTCAGTGGTGAGGATCTGATCTCCCGATTTGCGGAGGCCTTCGGAACGCCGAATCTCATTTCCGGGAATGGTCTCGATACCGAGGCAGAGAAATCCGGAAACTGGATGGCGGACGGGCAATACACCCCCTGTGCTTATGACCTCGACCATACAAATTACATCCTTGCTTTTGGGGCCGATCTGCTCGAATCTGCCAAGCCCCTGGCCCGATATTTGAGAAAATGGGGAAAGATGCGGCGGGAAAATCCGAACCGCACCAAAGTGGTGGTGGTCCACCCAAGATACTCTCTGACCGCTGCCCATTCGGATGAATGGGTTCCCATCCAGCCCGGGACCGATGCAGCGCTGGCAATGGCCATCGCCCATGTGATCCTCAGCGAAGAACTGTATGACACGACTTTTGTAAAGCAGTGGACGGAAGGGTTCGAACCCTACAAGAAGCTGGTCCTCAGTCAGTACAGTCCGAAGGCCGTATCGAGTTTGACAGGCATCCCTTCCGAGACCATCGAGAGACTTGCCAGGGAATTCGCCACGACCAAACCAGCCCTTGCAATCCGTGGGAAAGAGGCCCTCAATTGGCCCGGCGGATCATATACCAGTTACGCCATCTTCTGTCTTAACGCCCTGGTGGGAAGCATCGATGTGCCGGGCGGTGTCCTCTATCAGGAGAATCCAAGGTACAGGGACCTGCCTCCCGTTGAGGAGGATGAGATCGCCAAGAAGAGCAAAGGCCAGCCAAGTCTCGATTTCCATGGAACGGACAAATTTCCCGCCGCCAGGGTGGTGACGAACCAGATCCCGGAATCGATCCTGGAAGGTCAGCCCTATCCCGTTGAGATGGCCATCGGCTTTAGCAGTAACTTCGTGATGTCTGCTCCCGGGTCGAAGCGCTGGGACGAGGCTTTAAGGAAGCTGCCCTACTATGTCCACGTAGCCCCCATCATCAGTGAAATGGCGCTCTATGCGGATATCGTCCTTCCAGCCACGACCTTCATGGAGGAATGGGGTTACGACCATTCTCCACCCGGGTCCGGATTTGCAGAGGTCAAGATTAAGCAACCCGTGGTCAAGCCGCGGGGCGAAGTCAAAGCCGCCGGCGACATCCTCTTTGACCTGGCACGCAGGCTTCAGGGCAGTGTGGCCCGATCGTTCACCGGCATTGGTGATGATTCAAAAGGGTTCGTCAAGCTCAGGACATCCGGCCTGATGGCATGGGAGGAGTTCAGCAAGAAGGGCGTCTGGATAGGACCGGATTACGAATTCCGAAAATATAAACGGATCTTCAACACGCCTTCAAAGAAATTTGAATTCTACTCGGGGAACCTTAAATCCCTGTATCAGAAGATGGGGAAGAAATCGGAGGATGAGAAGACCTACCTCCCTCATTTAGAAGATGCGAAGTTTCTCGGAGAGAAAGAAAAATATCCTCTTATCCTGCTCCCCTATCAACCGTTACTGGTTATCGAGAGTGGGAGCCAGAATTATCCCTGGGCCCAGGAGGTCTTTCTGCCCATGCACGGCATCGGGTGGGGTACCCTCGTCGAGATCCACCGGGAGACGGCCAGCGCTCTGGGTTTGAGCGATGGGAAAGAAGTATGGGTAGAGTCGCCGTTCCACAAGATCAAGGCCAGGGTGAAGTTTTCCGAAGGGGTCTATCCCGGGGTTGTGGCCATGGCCTCCGGGCAGGGGCATTACTCGTATGGCCGATGGCAGAAAGGGATTGGGGTTAATCCGCATGAATTGCTGGGGGCGGATTACGATCGCATCAGCGGACAGGCGGCCTTTTTCAACACGAGGGTGAAAGTATATAAGGCATGAGGAGAGGGAATAAAATGCCAAGATGGGGAATGGTCATCGATTTAGATAAATGCGTTGGCTGCCAAGCCTGTTCTGTGGCCTGCAAGGAAGAGAACAATGTCCCGCATGGCTCACCCGAAGAGCAGCAATGGAAGAGAGAGATTTACTGGCACAAAGTCATCGCCGCAACGAACGGCCGATATCCTCAGGTGAGCACGCAGGTCATACCCATGCCCTGTATGCACTGCGATCATGCCCCGTGTGTGACGGTCTGCCCGGCCAGAGCCACTTACCGCCGTGAAGACGGGATCGTAATTCAGAACTACAGAAGGTGCCTCGGATGCAAGTACTGCATGGTCGCCTGCCCTTACGGGGCAAGAAGTTTCAACTACAAAGAACAGGAGGAGGAAGAATATCATCACCCGGATTTACCTCCTGACCGGAGCGTCTGGGGGCCCTGGCCCTATCCCACCCGGACCCACGGGGTTGTTGAGAAATGCACCTTCTGTTTCCACCGGATTGACAAGGGATTGAAGGAAGGCAAGAAGATAGGAAAAGACGTGGTGCCGGCGTGCGTGGAGGCCTGTCCTGCCAATGCGCGGGCCTTCGGTGATCTGGACGATACGGGCAGCGAGGTTGCCCGTCTCCTGTCCACGAGGAGGCCGATCAGACTTCGAGAGGAGCTCGACACAAAATGCAAGGTGTACTATCTTTTAAAATGAGGTTACTCCGATGAGCTTGAATTTTACAACCATTGAAGGCAAATCACGAGGCTACAACACCTTGTTGGCCATTCTCATCGTCCTGTCCGTGGCGGGCTTCGTCAGCTTTATGGTGAGCTATATCGAAGGCCATCAGCTTCTGGGAAGCAATAACCTTATCCCATGGGGAATGCCCATCGTGGTCGCCATCTATCTGATCGGGCTGAGCGCAGGCTCCCTGATCCTCTCATCGTTGACCTATGTATTTGGGAAAGAGGAGTACAGGCCGATCAGTCGGGTCGCCGTCTTTCTGGCCATCGTGCTGATCTTCGGGGCTATGGTGGGGATCGGCCTCGACCTTGGGAGGCCGGAGAAAACGTGGCGCCTCTTTATGTTCTTCATGCTGAATAATATGCGGTCGATGTTCGCCATCAACACAATCCTTTATGGAGGGTATTTCGTCATCGGCCTGGTCTACCTCGGCTCTATCTTTGCGGGGAGATCGAAAATGACCAAAATGATGGGCATGATCGCGATCGGCTGGGCGGCCCTGGTCCACATGGGTACAGGAGCCATCTTCGGCTTCGTAGCGGCCCGCCCCATCTTTTACTCACCTTTGAAGCCTTTCGAATTCCTTGCGGCCGCCATGGTCTCAGGCCTGGCGCTCCTGATGATTGCCATCGTGGTGGTCTTCAAGTATACCAAAAGGGAGTATGATCAGAAGATCATCTTCTCCCTGAGCCGTTTGCTCTTTGCCTTGATTGTGGGCCTTGTCGTCATCGTTCTGATCGACAAATTGACCCATGTCTACCCTCCGGACCGTGAGGCGACGATTTGGCTCTTTACCGGACCCTATGCGTGGGTCTTCTGGGGCCTGCAGGTGGGGTGTGCTTATCTCGTGCCCCTCGTGCTGCTGACCCATCCCCGGTATTCAAAGAGCCTGAAAGGCGTGCTGGCGGCTGCTATCCTCGTCGTCATCGGCATCTTCGGCGAGAGGTTCGCTCTGGTTATCCCCGGGACAGCCTATCCTCTACCGTTCTATCCTGGAAAGATCGAAGGGATCTGGGGAGCCACCGGGACCTTTCCCATTACCTTTGTTGAAACGCTGATGTCTCTTGGAATTTTCACCCTGATGGGGTTGTTCTTCATTCTGGGCTTAAAGTACATGGAGCTGCTCCCGGTGACCGAAACGAAGGAAGAAAACCCTCGACCGGCGTAAAGAAGAAGATGGAAGATGATGGTAAAACGAACCTTTTGCGCTTATTGACCCAGGTCAATCGGGCCGGTCTCTCTCAAGAAGTTCCAGAGGATAATTTGCGACTGCGACCCATTGGCCCGAACGAGAAACTCAGCCGGCGCGAGTTCTTCAGGATGGTTAAACCAAGGTACGAGGTGATTCCGTTTATCGACAACGCAGCGTGTGGCATGGCCCAGGGATGCCTGTTGTGCGTGGAGAACTGCCCCCTTCATGCCATTGTATCTGAGAATAGGGAAAAGAGGATCGAAAAGAGACTCTGCTCCGGATGCGGGGCCTGCGTCACGGCCTGCCCCAGGGGAGCGGTCGTCTACCCCACCTTTTCTCCCGAAGAGCTGGATCGGGAGATGGAAGGCCTCCTCCACGATGCCCCCCCGGGACTTCAACCCAGGATGATTGCAATCACTTGCCGCGAAGAAGGAGACGAGCCTTCCGGCTACCCTGGGAATCTTCTCCCCTTGCGGGTTCCATGTTTAGCGCTTGTATCTCCATGGATGCTTCTGCGTGCCTTCGACAGAGGAGCACAGGGAATC
>Ga0315286_10003563_pt1 | contig 14750 bp, 15 predicted proteins | sample YL17G10_0_MG_FD_205038 | JGI IMG/M metagenome (GOLD analysis project Ga0315286, IMG submission 205038) | Sediment microbial communities from Yellowstone Lake, YNP, Wyoming, USA - YL17G10_0 | ecosystem: Environmental > Aquatic > Freshwater > Lake > Sediment | place: USA: Wyoming | collected...
AACCCCACGTGAGGATACGGGGGATCTGCGGTGAGCGGCAGAGATCACTCCGGTGACTCCCTGAACGGGTGGGACCGTTCACAAATAGTCCGGCATCAGGGTTATCCTCATCGGGGGGAGGGCCACGCGGCGGGGGGACCAGAAGGTCCCCCCTGGAGCGTCCTGGTAGACAGCACCGATTCTGTACCAGGGAAGGGCGACGGGAGGGGGCCAGCCTGCTCCCGGTCCCGCCCCCATGATGAGATCCATTCCCGAATTTTCACTCAGGTACGGGTCTCCTTCTCTTTCCGCGAGGAAAGTCTCCGGATGCGGGCGGGTCGCGTGGACGTCCCCTCCTTTACCTTATCCTGCGGGAGTACCTCCCGCAGATTCCCCATCACCTCGCGGATCCGCTCCTCCGCCACCGCACAGTAGGCGGGGTCGATCTCCACCCCGATCCCCTTTCTCCTCAGCTCCGCGCAGGCAAGGAGCGTTGTCCCGCTCCCCAGGAAGGGATCCAGCACGGTATCCCCGACGTAGCTGAAGAGCCTTATGCACCGGCGGGGCAGCTCCACCGGGAAGGGTGCCGGGTGCCGGGTTTTCCTCCTCTTCTCGCCACCGAAGGTCCAGACCCCGTTGGTCCAGTCAATGAACTCGTCCCGTGAGATGTCCGAGACGCCGGTGTGGCCCTTGCGCCACCGCTCGCGGTACATGACCACGATCACCTCCACGGGGGCAATCACGTAGGGGGCCCGGGCGGACCGCCAGGATCCCCATGCGGTCCTGCGGGAGATGTTCTGCTCGTTCCAGATGATGGTGCTGTGGTACCGCCACCCGGCCTCCCGGGCAAGGCCCAGGATATCCGCGTATACCGGCTGCTGCCCGCCCAGGTTCTTGTCCAGCGGGATGTTCAGGCAGAGGCGGCCGTCGTCCCGGGAGAGGCCCCATGCCTTTGCCAGCCAGTGACGGGTGAACTCCAGGTACTCGCTGTATGAGATGTCGTCCTTCACGGTGCCGTAGTTGATGTGGACGTTATACGGCGGTGATGTGACAATCAGGTCCACGGAACGGTCCGGGATGCGGGTGGTGGTGAGGAAGTCGTCCCGGATCAGGGTCAGGTCCCCTTCCTGCACCACCCCTCCCGGGGACCCTGTACCCTGATTTCGGCTCTCCCGCTTCACCATGCCCTCACCCACGGGGACCTCCCGTTCTGCCCGTCATCCTGCAGGTTTCCACCGGGCACCGGGACATCCTCCTCTCGCCCCTGCATGCAGTACCTTCTCCCTTTCCGGATACATAACTGCCGTTGCCATCCCTCCCTGGAACAGGATGGCCTGCTCCCATGCCGTCAGGCCAGCCCCCACAGCATCAGGCCCACGGACAGGAGGAGAAGGGCGAACACGATCACCAGGGCCAGGATCGACCCGCGTGACAGGGGGAACGCGTCCTGCATCCCCTTTCCCATGGAGAGAAAACCCCTCACCAGCAGGAAGAGGCCGATGAGGGAGAGAAAGACGACAAAGAGGACGCTCGCGAACTGCATGGGAAGGATCTCCATCTTCCGGGGTATATCCCCATCGCTGACCGTGAAGGGGACCGGATTACCGGGGTGGACCAGCCGCAGCCATCACCCGCAGACGCAGGACCGCGGGGACCGAAAGGACCTGGAGAACGGCTGAGAGGAGGACCAGGGGGAGGAGCAGGCCCTGGTCATACAGGAGACCAAAGGTCACGCTGCCCAGGAACCATGCCCCGCCATACACCGTGTTGAAGATGCCGTAGGCCGAGCCCCGGCGCCGGATGGGGACCAGGTCCGCAACGGCTGCCCGCATGACCGTCTCCTGTGCCCCCAGGGACGCCCCCCAGATCACAGCAGCCAGCGCAGCGGCCGGGAGGGCTGCGGTGGGAGAGCCGGTGGCCCAGAACGCCAGGAACGCCACGGGAAGGTTGAGAGCAGGGATCACCACCAGCACCGCGAGACCGGCACGGTCATAGGCCCAGCCGGTCAGGAGCGCAGCAACGGCATCCATTCCCATGGCCAGTGCATACAGCAGGGGGATGACCGCGTCCGAAACGACGGAGGCCGCCCGGAGATGGAACGCGATGAGCGGGAACGCCACAAACCCTGCCATGGAGAGGGCGGTGAAGAGGCCGTACGGCAGAAGGACCGGGGGGATTCCGGCCCCAGCCCCGCCGGCCACCTCCCCGGATTCCTGCTCCATCTGCACCGGGTCCGGCACCCGGATCCGGGCGGCCAGGAGGGCTGCGGCAAGGAGCAGCATCGGCAGGCCGAGCACGAGGAACCCGGCCCGGTACCCGTCCAGGCCCGCAGCGCCGGCCACAAAGACCCCGGTGAAGACAAGCGGGCCGATGATGGCGCCCACCTGGTCCAGCGCCTCGTGCAGCGCAAAACCCCATCCCCTGCCCACCCCGCTCGCCACATGGGAGAGGATGGCATCCTTGGACGGGGAGCGGATGCCCTTCCCCATCCGCTCTATCAGGTAGAGAAGGGCGGCAATCTCCCAGCTCCCTGCAAATGCCAGCAGAGGGATGGCGACCAGCATGCCGTAGCCCACGGCCAGGAAGAGCCAGTACCGGCGGGTCTGGTCGGCCAGGTAGCCGGAGCCGAGCCGTAGGCCGTATCCCAGGAGCTCTCCCAGGCCAGACACCAGTCCCACCACGGTGGCACTCCCGCCCAGCAGGAGGAGGAACGGACCGCTCGCGGCCCAAGCCCCCTCGTACATGATATCCCCCAAGAGGGAGACGAGCCCGAACAGCAGGATGATCTGGAGGGCCCTGGACCGGACCTGTCCGCCCCTTTCTGTCATCGCACCGGAGCTTGGCTTCCCGGCCCATAATCCCGCCGGGTCCCTGGCTTCCCGTCCCGACCCAGCTCGGGGTGGAACAGGATGCCCTGATGAGGAGAGGGGGGGGGGCGTGGGGAACCTAGGCTGAGATCATGGTCCCCACGCCGGCATCCGTGAAGAGCTCGAGGAGCAGGTTGTGCTCCCGGTTGCCGTTGATGATATGGGCATAGAGAACGCCGTGCTTCACCGCCCGCAGGCATGACGAGATCTTGGGGACCATACCCCCGGAGACTGTGCCGTTGTCGATCAGCTGGTCCAGCTCGGCGGCGGTGAGCTTCCGGAACACCTCCTTCCGGCCCGCGTCCATCACCCCGTCCACGTCAGTCAGGTTCACCAGCTTGTAGGCCCGGAGCGCGACCGCGATCTCCCCTGCCGCCGTATCGGCGTTGATATTCAGGGAATTCCCCTCCCGGTCAATCGCAATGGGGGCCACCACCGGGATGTAGTCCCGCTCCAGCAGGGTGTGGAGCACCGCCGGGTCCACGTGCTCGATCTCGCCCACGTACCCCAGGTCCACCTCCTGCATCTCGTCCCCGTTCTTCACCTGCTGGATCTCCATCTTCCGCGCGATCATCAGGTTGCCGTCGTTCCCCGACAGGCCGATCCCCCTTGCGCCGCACCGGGCGATCAGGGAGACGATGCCGTCGTTGATCTTGCCGACGAGCACCATCTGGGCGATCTCCATCGTCTCCCGGTCGGTGATCCGGAGGCCGGCCACGAACCGGGGCTCCTTGCCCAGGGCCCTCATCTTCTCCGTGATCTCGGGACCGCCCCCGTGTACGATCACCACCTTCATGCCCACGTACCGGAGCAGCACCGCGTCCCGGATCGCCATCTCCAGGATCCGGGGGTCCACCATTGCGTGGCCCCCCAGCTTGATGACAATGGTCCTGCCATGGAACTCCTGGATGTATGGCAGGGCCTCCATCAGCACCTCTTCCCGCTTCATGTCGTGTACCTCCCGTTGATCTCCACGTACTTCTCGGTGAGGTCGCATCCCCAGGCAGCCGCCTCACCCTCCCCCGCAGCGAGGTCCAGCTCGAACGTCACCTGCTTCCCTGCCATGGCAACCTTCGCCCGGTCCAGGTTGGCCACGATCACCCCTTCCTGCACCATGGGGGCCCGCGTCCTACCTTCGCCGACCCAGAAGGAGACCCGGTCCGGGTCAAAGGCCACGCCGGCCCTGCCTGCGGCAGCCACCACCCTGCCCCAGTTGGGGTCCTCCCCGTACACCGCGCACTTGACGAGCGGTGATCCGGCAATGGTCCGGGCCACCTTCGCCGCGGAACGCTCGTCCGGGGCGCCCCGGACCCGCACCTCGATCAGCTTGGTGGCCCCCTCGCCGTCGATGGCGATCTGGCGGGCCAGGGAGCGGCAGCAGTCCTCCAGCGCCGCCGCGAACTCGCCAGGTTGAGGGGTTCCCCGCTCACCGGTGGCGGTGCAGAACGCGATGTCATTGGTACTCTCGTCCCCGTCCACCACCACCCGGTTGAAGGTCCGACTGACGGCAGCCCGCAGCGCCGTGCGCAGCCGCCCTGGAGGGATCCGGGCATCGGTGTACAGGAGGGCCACCATGGTTCCCATATTGGGTGCGATCATCCCGCTCCCTTTGCAGATACCGCCGACGGTGAAGGCCTTCCTTCGGACCAGCGCATGCTTCTCCACGAGGTCTGTCGTCATGATGGCCCGGGCGGCGGCGGTCTCCCCCTCGTCGCTCCGGGCAAGGCGGGGAGCGATCACCCCGCACTGCCTCTGGATCAGGGGGAGGTCCAGGTAGCGCCCGATGACCCCGGTGGAGGCCACCCCCACCCGTTCCGGTTCGGTGCCGAGATGCCCGGCCCCGATGCTGCACATCGCTTCTGCGTCCGAGAGGCCCCGCTTCCCGGTGAAGGCATTCGCGCACCCGCTGTTGATGAGAATCCCGTCCAGCCGGCCCTTCCGGATCCGCTCCTGCATCAGCTGGAGGGGGGCCGCCTTGACCCGGTTCGAGGTGAAGACCGCGGCTGCGGTCCCTTCCGCCCGGACCAGGGCCAGGCCGAACTTTCCCTCCTTGATCCCGGCTGCCTCCACCCCCACCACCGCGCAGATGGACTTCATGGGCTTTCGCCGGACCCTGACGCAACACCCCGGATGATGTCAGCCCGGGCAATGATCCCCACGAGCGCCCCCGCCCGGACCACCGGCAGCCGTGCAACCCCCTCCCGGAGCATCAGGGACGCGGCGTCCTCGATCTCCACGTCCTCCCCCACCGTGATGGCCGGGGACGACATCACCTCCCGCACCGGCCGGTCGCCGATATGGGAGAGGGCCTGCTTCGTGTGGGCCCAGTTCACGTACTCCCGCACCGGGATCTCCAGGATCTCCAGCGGCGACGGGAGCCACAGGTCATCGCTGGGGCCCTTCGTCTCGAGAAGGCCCAGGATATCCGACTCGGTGATCATCCCTGCCACGCGCCCGCCCTCCACCACCGGGAGGCCCCCGATACCGTGCTTCCGCAGGAGCCCCGCGGCCTCCCTGACAGATGTCTCCGGGCCCACCGTCACCGGGTCCCGGGTCATCACGTCCCGGACTTTCATGGAATCCTCCCCTTCATGGCAGCACCCCGGCCCCAGTGAGGCCTGCTTTTTCGTCAAATCCGCACATCAGGTTCATGTTCTGGATAGCCTGCCCGCTGGCCCCCTTCACCAGGTTGTCGATGGCCGAGACCGCGACAGCCCTTCCTTCGCTCACCTCGACTGCAAGGTCGCAGAAGTTGGATCCCCGCACGGCCGCCAGCGTGGGGGCCTGGTACCGGACAAAGAACTCCTTCCCGTAGAACTTCCGGTACATCCGCTCCACCTCTTCCTGCGGGAGCGGATCTGCGAGAAGGATGTGGGCCGTGGTCAGGATCCCCCGGTTCACCGGTACAAGGTGGGGGGTGAAGTAGCAGGGTGCCCGGGACCCCAGGCGGGCCAGTTCCATCTTCATCTCGGCCAGGTGGCGGTGCGAGGTCCACTTGTAGGCCCCCACGTTGTCGGCAACGGAAGGGTAGTGGGTGGAGGCCGTGGGGGCGTTCCCGGCGCCGGAGACACCGGTCTTTGAGTCAAAGATAACGGCCTTCGCATGCTTCGCCAGTGGTGCGGCGGCCAGCGTCGCACCGGTGGGGAAGCAGCCCGGGTTGGCCACGGCGCGGGCGCCCCGGACCTCCTCCCGGTGCAGCTCGCAGAGGCCATAGGGCATCTCGAAGTAATCGGTGTGGGTGACCCCGTACACCTTCTCGTACACGTCCTTCGGCAGCCGGTAATCGGCGGAGAGGTCCACCACCCGGATCCCCCGCTGGAGCAGGCGGCCGGCGTACTGCATGGCGGCCGTGTGGGGGACCGCCAGGAACACAAGGTCCGCGTCGATGGCGTCGACATCGGGATTCGTGAATACGAGATCGGTGAGGCCCTTCAGGTGGGGCTGGTCCATTACCACGGGTTTCCCCGCCAGCTTCCGCGAGGTGGCGCAGGTCACCTCTGCCTTCGGATGGGTAAGGAGCAGGCGGATCAGGTCGCCGCCGGTGTAGCCGGAGGCCCCGATAATCGCAATTTCCATAGAAGGTGATGCATAGGGAAAAATTTAAGGCTTTTTATTGTAGATTTCGTGGAGCATCTGGGCCAGAACCACGATCCGCTGCCTGTTTTCAATTTTTTCCACGAGATTCGCAGGCAGCACCTCTTTCCCGTACCGGGCACCGGTGTAGGCCCCGCAGATGAAACCGATGGTGTCGGTGTTGCCCCCCACGTGGGCGGCGGTGGCCAGCAGGTCGGCGGCACGGTCAAAGCGCGCCAGGAGAAAGAACGCGAGCGGCAGCGTCTGGTACACCGACACATCGTTCCCGACCACGGTGATCGCCCGCTCCAGGGGCATCCCCTCCACCTCTCTCTGCAGCGCGTTCCGGATCTTCTCCCCCAGGTCCTGGTCCTCTGCCGCGGCAACCTTTCGGGCAAGGGAGATGGCCTCGCCGGACCCATGCAGCGCGTGGTGGAGGAGCATGCCCACGGTGATGGCCGCGGCAATGGCGGCCGGGTGGGTGTGCGTCACGCTGCAGGCGAGGGCAATCTGCTCCCGGACCTCCACAGGATCCGGGGAGGAGAGGGCGTAGGGGACGGCCACCGGTACGCAACCCGCCGTGGTGGAGAGCACGCCAATCCTTTCGGTCTTTCCCTCCAGCAGGTGCTCGCAGGCAGCCTGCAGGGATCCGTCCGGGAACCGGAGGAGGCCGTCGCGGTAGAGATCCCGCAGCGCCCTCGCGTACCGCTCCGCAGTGAACCGGCGCTCCGCCACCATCTCGGCGACAAGCAGCATCACCTGGGTGTCGTCCGTGTACTGCCCTGCCTGGAGCGCATCGTTGGGGTGGCCCCGCCAGGCCTTCCGGAACTCACAGGCCGACCGCTTCAGGTTGACCGGGTTCCCCTCCCCCGGCATCCCCATTGCGTCGCCGATGGCCGCCCCGAGCAGGCAGCCGGTGAACTGGTCCTGCGTGGTCACATGGTACCATCGGAAGGGGGAGATTTATAGGTGAGCCCGGAGGGCGCCCGGACGAGGGGGGGATGGGGATGAGGGATTCCCTCACTCACTACACCCGGACGAACCCTTGCCAACACTGGATATTTTATGAGCGGCATGGTGAGGGCGAGCCGGGACCATCCCTACCAGAGATACGGGATGAGGCGGTACTTCACCGTGGCCATATATTCCACATAACCCGGGAGTTCCTCCCGCAGGGTGCGTTCCTCCCGTACCGACCGCCATGCTACCATGACGATCAGAACTAGCGCAAGGAGAAGACCATACCAGGACCCCAGGAGGAGGGTCGTACCAAGGGCAAAGAGAATGAAGGCGGCATACATGGGATGGCGCACATGGCGGTACGGGCCGGTGGATACCACCACCTGGCCCCGGTCACTCTGGACGCGGACAGCGGGTGACAGGTACGCGTTCTCCCGGAATGTCAGGAAGAAGAGGGCGAACGAGGCGAGCAGGAGAAACGCCCCGGCTCCCTGGAGCGGGAGAGGCATCTGTGACCAGCGGAAACGGACTGCGTCCAGTGCCATGAGTACCAGCCAGCTGAAGAAGCCAACACCCGCCAGGAGGTGAAACACCTTATCCCAGGCTTTCTGATCAGGTTTTCCCGCCCCGGTCATGCGCTCGGTCAGGAGTCCCGGGTTATGCCTGAGCAGCCAGAGACTGATGGCGATGACAAAGCCAAAGAACAGGATCAGGAAGGCCCACCCGGCAGGCCAGGATATGGTGCCGGCCGGAAGAAACAGTGCCAGAGAGAAGGCGATGAATAAACCAACGATCTGAACCCCCAGCAGTTTCAGGTTGACCGGGTTCCCCTCCCCCGGTATCCCCACGGCGTCGCCGATGGCTGTCCCGAGCAGGCAACCGGTGAACTGATCCTGCATGGACACACGGTACTGTCGGATGGGGAAGATTTATACATGACTCCGGCAGTCGCCCGGACGACTGGGGACCGGGGATGTGGGATCCCCACACTCACCACACCCGGAGCACAAATGACTGGCCCTGTTCATCTCATCGGCGTCGCCCCAGGAGCAAACCGGGTTCCTCCGCACGAGAAATGCTGAATGAGTCTGTGATTCACCTGGGACATCTCATAGCCCGGAAGTTCCTCCCGAAAGATGCGTTCCTCGATAGATATGTCCCGATTATCGGCATCCTTTTTCAGATTATTAAATAATTATGGCCCGAATTCACAATCAGTAATTAAACTAGTAGCAAAGTATTTATAATGATAAAACATCCAAGCTTATTTCAATACAGAAAAAAAAGATGGGTGATACCCATGCCTATGTCGTATTCTGTATATTTCATCGCCTTTACCAAAATCATCTTGTCCCTTGCGGCTCCTATAGTGGGGGGCATCTTTATAGACAAGACCTTCCTCCAAAGTACAGCATACTTTGGATTTGGGTTTGTGTTAGGGATTATAATGGCAGCAGTTGTGTTTCGGATCGGAATGGATTGGGCATCAACTGGTATCAAGAGGTACCTTGAGAGCAAGTCTCCGGCCTAAATAAATCTAGGTGATTAGGTAACATCGACCCCTAGCCCAATCTCTTTAAGCATCGAATCCACTAAGACCTCAAATAAATCTTTCTCTCGGTTGTTGTACCGCCACTCCATCTCCTTAATGTAGTAGAGGAACTTCTGCCGAGAGATCCCATGATGCTTGATCAATCTCTCCTTTGCAAACGACCAGAATCCTTCAATTCCATTGATATAGACCTTTCCCCGCTTGAACTTATACCGGTGATCGATACTGAGGTGTTTGTACCCACAGAACATGAGAGAGTCATATCCTCTCCATTTGTCGGTATAGACGATCGATCCCCGCCGAACCTTCTTCACGGTCTCGGTCATGAGCGATTCCGCCGATACATCAGGGACGATGCTCACCGAGACCCTTCCTCCTCGCTCCAAGATCCCGAATACGATGGTCTTGTTCTTACTTCCCCGGCCTCTCTTTCCTTTCCTCCTCCCTCCAAAATACGCCTCATCCGCCTCCAATTCTCCCTTGAAGAGATCATCCATCCGGGTAAGCTCTTCGACGAGAACTCTCCTCAGGATATCATAGGCTCTGAGCGTTGTTTTGTAGCTCAGATGGCTCTCCCGAGCAGCTTTCCTCGCTGAAATGGAGAGTTCAAACAGTTTGATGAGAGAAAGCCATTGTGAAGGGGCTATCTTCATCCGGGAGAACCTGGTTCCTTGGAGAGGCCAGATATCCTTCTTGCATTCTTTACATCGAACTCTCCATCTCCCCTGGAAATAGAATTCCGGTGAATCGCAAGAAGGACAGAGTATATTCCCTCGCTTTGTCCAGAGATACTCGAGAGCTCTCCGATCATCTGATATAAGCTTCCCGATCTCCCGGAAATCCATACGATCCATAGTACCCTTCCTAACTAAAGGTTAGGGGTGGATCTTACACAATCACCTAAATCTAATACTATGGACTTCGACCGGGATATCCTTCTACAAAAACACAATAACTGCCATAAAACACTCCTTTCTATCTCAGCATCTTTCATCGCATATCCCATTTATGCCGTGTATAAATATTCCGAAGTGATTTCTTATCTCAATAATACCTCAACTTCTATTCTCACAATTTTAACGCTAGTTATTCTTGCAACCTATAGTGCTGCTATAACCGTTCTAATTTACAAATGTGACGAGTACGAAATTATAATCAAGAACAAATGTGCTTCCTGTCTGACCCCAAATGGCCCTCCGGCAGCATCACCATAAACCGAAGATCCCAACCCTACTACTTAATAGAAAACCCCAAACACTGTCTATGGCAGATAGAAAACGCTACACGCCGAAACCTAGGACTGTGAAGGGGACAACAGAGGAAATCCCGTCAGAAAAAAGATGTGGGTTCACCCGATCTTCGGGAGCCGGGTCAGGGATTCCTTGATCTTGCTGTCCGGGTACTCGAAGTCCGAGAGCTTGCCGGCGAAGTAGTCATCGTATGCACTCAGGTCCAGGTTGCCGTGGCCGGAGAGGTTGAAGAGGATGGTCTTCGCTTCACCGCTCTTTCGGCACCGGAGGGCCTCGTCGATGACCACCTTCATCGCGTGGGCCGTCTCCGGGGCCATGATGATCCCCTCGGCCCGGGCAAAGGTGACGGCCGCCTGGAAGACCTCGGTCTGGTGGACGGCCACCGCTTCCATCACCTTGTCCCGGACGAGCCGGGAGAGGATGGGGGAGTCGCCGTGGTAGCGCAGGCCACCTGCATGGATGGCAGGCGGGACAAAGTCATGCCCCAGGGTGTACATCTTGGCGATGGGGCCGATCCCGGCCGTATCACCGTAGTCATAGGCATAGACCCCCTTCGTCAGGGTGGGACAGGAGGAGGGCTCGACGGCAATCGCTCTCAGGCCCGGCCGTTTCCCGCGGAGCTTCTCGCCCAGGAACGGGAAGGAGATGCCTGCCATGTTGGAGCCTCCCCCGACACACCCGACGATGATATCCGGCTCATCCCCCGCCTGCTTGAACTGCTCCATCGCCTCCTGGCCGATGATCGTCTGGTGCATGCAGACATGGTTCAGCACCGAGCCCAAGGAGTAGTTGGTGTCCTTGTGGGTGGCTGCGTCCTCCACCGCTTCGGAGATGGCCATGCCCAAGGAGCCCGGGGTCTGGGGATCCTTCGCGAGCATCGCCTTCCCGGACTGGGTCTTCTCCGAGGGGCTGGGGATGCACTCGGCTCCCCATGCCTGCATCATGGACTTCCGGTAGGGCTTCTCCGCGTAGCTGGACCGGACCATGTACACCGTGCACTTCATGTCAAAGAGGCAGGTGGCATAGGCGAGCGCTGACCCCCACTGGCCGGCACCCGTCTCGGTCGCAATCCGCGCAATCCCTTCCTTCATGTTGTAGTAGGCCTGGGGGACCGCCGTGTTGGGCTTGTGGCTCCCCGGCGGGGAGACCCCCTCGTACTTGTAGTAGATCTTGGCCGGCGTCTTCAGCTGCTCCTCCAGCCGCCGCGCCCGGTAGAGGGGGCTCGGGCGCCAGAACCGGTAGATCTCCCGAACCTCGTCGGGGATGTCAATGTACCGCTCCTGGGAGACCTCCTGCCCGATGAGGGCCATGGGGAAGATCACGTGGAGCTCGTCGGGTGTGACGGGCTTCATGGTCTGGGGGCTGTACACCGGGTCCATCGGGGACGGCAGATCCGCCTGGATGTTGTACCACCGCTTCGGGATCTGGTCCTCCTCAAGCTGGAACTTGACCTGCATACCTCAGAGTTGAGTAATGCACATAAATATACATTGTGGCATGTGGATGTTATTCAATGGATGACTAAAGGCATTTTGGGCGGGTGGCGCTCCCCGGATCAGTCGTGCCGGAGCGCCTCGATGGGGCTCAGGTTCGCCGCCCGCCATGCGGGGTACAGACCGGAGAGGAGGCTCGTCCCGATGCCAAAGACCATCCCGTACAGGATGAAGACCAGGCTGGAGGGGACAAAGAGGTACGTGGTGGACTGGAGCATGACGGAGACGGCCAGGTACGCCCCCCCGAAGGAAAGGATGCCACCTATCCCGCTGCCGATGAGCCCCAGGACCAGGGCCTCGTAGAGGAAGATCCGCATCACCTCGGGCCTCTTGGCCCCGATGGACCGGATGATGCCGATCTCCCGTGTCCGCTCCGTCACCGACATCATCATCACGTTCAGGATGGAGACCCCGGCCACGATCAGGGAGATGCCGCCAATGGCGGTGGTGAAGGTGGAGATGTTGTTGAAGGCATCCAAAATCGTCTGCAGAACCTTGCGGGTGTCGAGCACGGTCACCACATCGGTGCGCCGGTTCAGGGCGTCCTCGATGGCTTTCTTCACCCCGTCGATCTCCTCCAGGTTGCGGACCTTCACCACCACCTGGTTGTACCCCTCTTCCCCGTAGGTGGACTCGAACCACCGGTCCGAGACCACCAGGGCGTAGTCCGGGTTGATGTCAAACCCGATCCCCCGCTCCTTGAGGATGCCGACGATGCGCACCCGCTCCCCGCCCTCCCCGATCCGGACCGTGGACCCCACGTTCAGCTTGAACTCCTCGGCCAGCTTCGTCCCTGCCATCGCCCCGGTGGTGGACCGGAGGAAGATGCCGTCCTCTATCTCCAGGATCTCGGAGATGTCGGCCGGGTCCATGCCGTAGAGGGTGGCAGCCCGGTTCTCACTCCCCACGATGACCCGGTCGGCTCCCGTGTGGACCGGTATCACGATATTGGAGCCGACTGCCCGCGTGATCTCGTCCACCTGCCGGGGCGTGATCCGGAGGGTGGCTGCCGCGGCCCCCCCGCCTCCTCCCATAGGCCCTGCACCGGAATTGGGGTACACGACAATGGTATCACCGACGCTGGTGAGGGATTCCGAGATGGAGAGGACCAGGCTGTTGCCCAGCACCCCCATGGAGGAGATGGCCACGACGCCAATGACAATCCCGAGGACGGCAAGGAAGGACCGGAGCCAGTGGAGCCGGATGTTTCTCCGGGCGTACTCAAACAGGATCATGCAAGCCTCCCGTCCACGAGCTCGATCTTCCGGCCGGCATAGGCCGCCACCCGGGGATCATGGGTGACAATGATGATGGTCTTGCCCTGCCGGTTCATCTGCGCCAGGAGCTCCATGATTGTGGTACCGGTGCGGGTGTCCAGGTTACCGGTGGGCTCGTCGCAGAGCAGGATGTCCGGGTCATTGACGAGCGCCCGGGCTATGGCCACCCGCTGCTGCTGCCCGCCGGAGAGCTCTGATGGCTTGTGGGTGACCAGGCTCTGGTCCAGGCCCACGGCCGAGAGGACCGAGTTGCACCGGTCCGCGATCTCTCCCGGACCCGGTCCCCCGTTCCTGCTCTGTTTCAGGATGAGGGGGAACTCCACGTTCTCATAGGCGGTGAGGAGGGGGATCAGGTTGAACTGCTGGAAGACGAAACCGATGGTATCGCGACGCAGTTCGGTGAGGGCATCGTCCACCAGGTCCCGGACATTCACGCCGTTTAAGAACAGGTCCCCGGAGGTGGGGACGTCCAGGCACCCGATCAGGTTGAGGAGGGTGGACTTCCCGGATCCGGAGACCCCCATCACCGCCACAAAATCCCCGCGACCCACGTCAAGGGTGAGGTGGTCGATGGCAGTGACATCGCCTGCCGGCAGGGGATACACCTTGGTGACATCCGCCAGCCGGATCAGGGGGGACCCGCTATCGCCGGGCGGTTTCACCCCTTTCTCCATGCATAGATGATGACCGCTGCAATGACGATGACCAGCATCCAGACGAGCAGCGTGATCAGCCGGGAGGGTTCGTTCGCCTGTTCGGCCAGGGCCTGGCGGTCAAACTCCACGTTCACGCTGTCGGAGTAGGTGGTGCCCTGGGCGTCCTTGTAGGAGAGAAGGACCGGCACCTGGGAGACCGAGGCACGGGTCCGGAAGGTGACCTCAAACCCTTCCGAGGCATCCGGCTCCAGCACCCCCGCAGCGAAGACCCGGTAGGGGTCAGCGGGCGTGGCGTCCCCGCCGGTGGTGATCGTGGTGGCCCGCGCCGCCTCAAGGCCCAGGTTGGTGACATTCCCCGCGATCCTCAAATATCCCGGTCCTGCCGTGACCCGGATGTTTGTGAGGGTGATCTCCGGCCGATAGCGGTTCTCCGAGGGGTCCAGGGGAAGGGTAACGGTGGCGGTATGGGCATTGATCCCGTTTTTATAGCCGGCCCGGAACCGGATGAATGACTGGCGCAGCGGCACCACCGTGAAGGAGATGCTGGACTGGGCGTCCGGTTCCAGGGTTCCCACAAAGGTGCTGGAGGGCGTGACCACGAACCCCTCGCCCTCGGGGGTAATGGTCACCGCAGTGGCAGCATTGGGCCGGGGGTTCCCCACCACCACGCGGTAGATCCCCTTCATGCCCTGGGCCAGGGGATCGGGGGTCTCCACCACCGAAATCCGCAGGGGCGTGGAGTCCACTTCCACGGGAATGGCGTAGCGCAGCGTGCCGCCTTCCCGGTAGTCCACGGTAAACTTGACATAGTAGAGGCCGTCCGGTGCTTCCGTGCGGACCGGATAGGTGAACCGGAGGGAATCGCCCGGCCCGATGGGCAGCACGTCCGTGTACGGGTTCTGCTTCACCTGGATCTCCACGCCGTTGACCCGGGCGCTGTTGATGGTGGCGGGATCCGGCCCCGTATTGGTGAGGTGGATGGTGAGCACCCCCACGTCCCCTTTCATCAGCACCTGCGGGTCCAGCCGGTACTCCGACACCACCAGACGGGGACCGGAATCCTCCACTGCTGCGGCACTGCTGATCATCCCTGCCAGGAGCAGGAGCATGAAGAGGGGGACGATTCTCACCGGAACACCCCCA
>Ga0315286_10003565_pt1 | contig 14747 bp, 13 predicted proteins | sample YL17G10_0_MG_FD_205038 | JGI IMG/M metagenome (GOLD analysis project Ga0315286, IMG submission 205038) | Sediment microbial communities from Yellowstone Lake, YNP, Wyoming, USA - YL17G10_0 | ecosystem: Environmental > Aquatic > Freshwater > Lake > Sediment | place: USA: Wyoming | collected...
CCAGAGCCTCAAGGCGGCCGAGATCCTCGCCAAGGAGGGGATCCAGGTCGAGGTCGTCGACCCGCGCACCCTCGTGCCCCTCGACTCGGCCACCATCGCCGGCTCGGTGCGAAAGACGGGGAGGGCCGTTGTCGTCACCCAGGCCCCCTACACAGGGGGGTTTGCGAGCCACATCTCTCACGAGATCCAAAAAGCGGCCCTGAAAAGCCTGAAGACCCCGATCAGGATCATCTCGGGGTACGATATCCCGCCCCCGATGTCGTTCCCCCTCGAAACGGAGAATATGCCCCAGCCCGAGCGGATCGCCAGGGAGATCAGAGAGACCCTGACGGGGAAATAGGCCATGGAAAAAGGTACGGAACAACGGGGATCGGAGGAGCCCGGTCGACGCGATCCGGCCGGCGGGCCGCCTTTCAACGAGCGGCCCGCGTCGATGGTGAGGAAGGTGATCGCGAAGCGGATGCTCGAGAGCAAGCTCACCATCCCCCACTTCTACCTTTTCGACGCGGTGGACATGAAGAGGGCCGCGGCCCTGAGGAACGCGCTCAACGCGGGCGGGAACGCACCCCCCGGGGCCGCTCCCGCCGGAGGGACGAAGATCAGCTTCAACGACATCGTCGTGAAGGCGGCCGCGGTGACGTTGGGCCGGCATCCTGAGTGCAACGCCGCCTACGTTGCCGACGCGATTCGCTTCTTCAGCGAGATAAACATCAACATCGCCGTGTCGACCGATATGGGCCTCCTCGTGCCGACGATCCGAAACTGCGAGCGCAAAAGCCTCGCCGAGATCAGCGAGGAGACGAAGAGGCTCGTCGATAAGGCCCGGTTGAGAAAACTCCGGCCCGGGGAGATGACGGGGGGGACCTTCACCATCTCGAACCTCGGCGTGTTCGGGCTCGAGGGATCTTTCTCCATCATCAATCCTCCCCAGGCCCTGATCCTCACCGTCGGGGCTATACAGGAAGTGCCCGTGGTCGAGAACGGGGCCCTCGCGGTCGGGACGCGGATGAAGATCACTCTCTCGTGCGACCACAGGGCGGTCGACGGGGACGTGGGGGCGCGCTTCCTCGCGGATTTCAGGAGGGCCCTGGAGAGCTGCGAGGGCGTCGTCTAAGGAAGAGAACGGGAGGAAGGGATGGCAATGACAGACAGGGTGGCGATCGTGACGGGCGCGGCGACGGGCATCGGAAAGGCCGCGGCGGAGGAGCTCGCGTCACGAGGAGCCCACGCCGTGATCGCCGACATCGACACGAAGGGCGGGGAGGCCGCCGCCGCGGAGTTCAGGGCGAAGGGTCTTGCCGCCTCGTACCTTTGGCTCGACATCGGGAAGGTGGACGACATCCGGCGCGGGGTGAGGGAGGCCGTTGAGAGGTTTTCGAGGATCGACATCCTCGTGAACAACGCCGGGCTCTACTCGACCGTTCCCATCCCGGAGATGAGCGAAGCCGAGTGGGACAGGGTCGTGGGAGTAAACCTCAAGGGCACCTTTTTCCTGTCGAAGGAGGTGCTCGCCCACATGGTGGGGCGGCGGTACGGGAAGATCGTGAATATCGCCTCCCTCGCCGGGAAGCGGGGAGGGGTCACGTCGGGGGTGAACTACGGCGCCTCGAAGGCGGGGGTGATATCACTGACGAAGTACCTCGCCACCTACGCCGCGCCCTACGGGATAAACGTCAACGCGGTGGTGCCGGGGTTCGCCGAAACGAAGATGTTCAGGATGAACAGCCCGGAGAAGATCGAGGCTCTCCTCAAGACAATCCCCCTCGGCAGGGTGGCGAAGCCCGAGGAGCTCGCGAAGGTGATCGCCTTTCTCGCCTCCGACGACGCGAGCTACGTGACCGGCGAGATCATGGACGTCAACGGCGGGATTCACATGGACTAGGTGCGCGTATATGATCAATTTGGAGATGGACCGGCTCCTCTCGAAGATCGCCCGTCTCTACTACCTCGAGAACATGAACCAGGACCGGATCGCCGAACGGTTCAACATCAACCGCGTCAGGGTCTCGCGCTACCTGAAGAAGGCGCGGGAGAGGGACCTTGTCCAGATCACGGTCAAGTCCCCGCCGGAGAGTTTCCCGGCAATCGAGCGGGCGATCGAAAAGATCTACAACCTCAGGGAGTGCATCATCGTCCCGAGCCACGAAAACCCCCAGGACACCCTCAAGGACATGGCGGCGTCCCTCTCGAGCCTGTTCGAGCGGATCCTCCGCGACGGCGACTACCTCGGCGTGAACTATGGGATCACCCTCAAGGGGATCTCCTCGCACCTGAGCACATTCAAGAAGCAGGAGATCAACGTTGTCCCGATCGTGGGGGGGATCGGGAGGACCGAGACGGGAATCCACACGAACTACATCGCGAAACAATTCGCCGACGCCCTCGGGGGGATCAGCTACGTCATCAACGCTCCCGCCATCCTCGACAGCAGAGAGGCGAAGGAGATGCTCATGAAGGACAGCAATACGAAGGAGATCTTCGAGCTGTTCCGTCACTTGAGCTGCGTGATCTTCAGCTTCAGCGATCTGGGGCCCGAGTCGAACTACGCGAGGATCGGCTTCCTCAGCGCGGCGGAGATCGGGCACCTCAGGGACATGGGGTCGGTCGGCGACGTGAATCTCGATTTCATCGACGCGGAAGGGAAGCATATCCCGAACGGCGTCTTCGACAGGGTGATCGCTCTGCCGATCGCCGGCATACGGAAGGTGAAAAATGTCATCGGTATCGCCTTCGGGAAGAGGAAGATCGAGATCACGAGGGCGGTATTGAAGGGAGGCATCGTCAAGGTGCTGGTCATCGACAAGACCGTCGCCGACGGAGTCGCGCGCGGCTGATTCCGCTCGTCCTTTTTTTTTTGCCGAATTTTCCTTCGAAAGGTGGTGCGTCATGGCGCAAAAACCGCACGGAACCGGTCCGTCTCAGGCCGCGAAGCAGGCTCGCTCCCGTTTCCATAGGCTCAAAACCGTCGCGGATCTCGTCGAGGTAGCCGGGCAGATGAAGGCCTCCACGGTGATCGTGGCCGGCGGGGACCGTATCGAGGACCTTCGTCTCGTCGAATCGGCCCGCGACCACGGGATCGTGGACAGGATCATCCTCGTGGGAAAAAAGCGCCTGATCCACGGCTCGGTAAAAGAGCTCGGGATCGACATAAGGCCCGAGGACGTCGTGGAGACCGGGTCCGACGAGGAAACCGGCGCGGCCGTCGTGCGGCTCATCAAGGAGGGCGGAGTCGATATCGTTCTCAAGGGGAACATGTCTACTCCCATCCTCAACCGGCACATGCTGGGAACCGCAGTGAGGTCCACGGTGAGCCTCGTCACCATATGCGACGCCGCCCCGATCATGGGCGGGAAGCCCTTCATCCTCACCGACGCCGGGTTCACGACCGTTTGCAACTTCGGGAGGATGGTGGACCTGGTAAACAACGCGGTCGAGGTCGCACGCCTCGTGATGAACATCGAGCGGCCGCGGGTCGCGATCCTCTCGGCGAACGAAAAGCAGATCCCCTCGCTCCCGTCCACGTGGATCGGCGCGAAGCTCGCGGAGCGGGCCTGGCCCGAAGCGGTCGTGTACGGCCCTCTTTCCTTCGACCTCGCCACCGACCCCAAGTCGGTCGCGATAAAGGGGATACCCGAGACCCCCGGCGCCCGGGAAGTGGCAGGCAAGGCGGACGTTCTCATCTGCCCGGGACTGGATGGGGCGAACATATTGTACAAAGTCATTTCCGCGTTGGTGAAGTACGGCCAGGCCTCCTCGGCCGGCATAACCCTCGGATTCTCCGTCCCCTACATCATTATCTCCCGCGCGGACCCGCTGTCGATACGCCTCGAGTCGATCGCCCTGTGCAGCATCTATTCGCAGCAGAAGGCCAAGGGGCAGGAGTTGAGCGTCCCGGCACGCGGGAGCGAGCGCGAGGTAATGGGCAGCGCCCGCGACGGCGTGCCTGCCGGAGCCGCCTCGGCTCCCGCGAGGGGGGGGAGCGCGACCCCCGACGAAACAGCGGTGATTTCGGAAAAAGCGGCACGCTCGATAGGCCGTCCAATTGAAGATATTAACCTGGTCACCGCCTGGTTCGATCCGGCCCGGGGAGGTACGGCCGCCCGGCCCGCCGTCACGGTCGTGATCTCGGCGGTGAGCAGGGGGGAGACCATCGACCGGGGGTGCGTCGAAGCGTCGTTCCCGCCGTCAGGAGGGGGACCGGGCAAGGGAACCTCTCTCGACGACGCCGTCTACCGCGTCGCAAAAGAGATTGGGGCCATGTTCGCGGCTTTGGAGTGCGACGTCGAGGCGATCGTGCTGGGGTGGAGGGGCTCCGGCGCGGCAGAAAAAGAGGAATCGAGCTCGAACCCCGGCGCCGATCTTCTTGCAAAGGGGGTACGAAAGCGGGTGGGCCGGCTCGCGCCCGTACTCGTCTTCGAAGAACAGGCTGATGCACGGTAATCCATGAAAAGCGCCAGGAGAAACGACAATGAGCAGTGACAAGAATCAGTATTGGGTCTTCAGAGCCCACGTGGTGGACCGCGCCGGCGCCCTGACGAGCATAGCCTCGGCTTTCAGCAACGAGGGGATCAACATCGTCACCGTCGTCGGGCACGGGACCGAAAAGAGGGCGGGCGTGGACGGGAGCGTCGTGCTCACCTTCCACTGCAGCGAGAGCGAGAAGGACGTCATGGTGCGGAAGGTGAAGCGCCTCAGCAAGGTGACCGCCCTCGAGGAGAAGCCCTACGATTCGCAGAAGCTGAGAAAATCTCAAATAATCCTCTCCGAGAGGAAGCTCACGCCGAGCGACGTGGCAGGGGAGAGCTCGTTTCTCACCTGCGAGCTCGTGAACGCCGACTCCGCGGGGTACACCTATTTTCTCGCGGGCTCCCCCAGCGAGATCGACCTCGTGCTCGAGCGGCTCGGCCGGAGCGGTATCATCAAGGACATCGTCTATTCGCTTCTCGGGTTGTGATCGTTCCCGCCGTCGTTTTTTCTATACATTTATTACCGCCGGTGCCATAATACGATTACGCGCCCTCCGGGCCGCGCGCGGAGAACGCACTCATCAACGCATGAAGAGAGGACCATCGCCATGACGTCACGGGAACGGGTTCGGAGGGCCATCAACCACCAGGAGGCCGATCGGGTCCCCCTCGACCTCGGGAGCACCCTCGTTACGGGGATCGCGGCAAGCATTTACGCCAAGCTGAAAAAGGCCCTCGGGATCGCAGGCGGGAACGTGAAGGTGTACGACCCCTACCAATTTCTCGCCGAGGTAGAGGAGGAGGTCAAGAAAAAGCTCGGGGTGGATACCTACGGGATCCAGCTCCCGGTGACCCTTTTCGGGTACCGGAACGAGGAGTGGAAGCCCTTCCGTCTCTTCGACGGGACAGACGTGCTGATCTCGGGGCACTTCCAGTACGACGTGCTCGAGAACGGGGACATTGTTCAATACCCGAAAGGGGACCGGAGCGCCCCGCCGTCGGGGAAGATGCCCAAGGGGGGATTCTACTTCGACTCGATCGTGAGGCAGGAGCCTATCGTCGAGGAGAAGCTCGACCCGCTGGAGTGGGTCCGCGAGACCTACGCGCTTTACACCGACGAGGACCTCCGCTATCTCGAGGAGACCTCGAAGTGGTACTACGACAACACCGACTATGCCCTCATCGGGAACTTCTGGGGGGCGGGGTTCGGGGACATCGCCATCGTTCCGGGTCCGTCGGTGGCCTACCCGAAGGGGGTCAGGAGCCCCGAGGAGTGGTACGTCTCCGCGGTGACGCGAAAGCAGTACATAAAAGACATCTTCCACTACCAGTTCGAGCTCCAGATGAAGAACCTCAAGATGTACCGGGAGGCGGTCGGGGACCGGATCGACGTGATCGTGATGAGCGGCACCGATTTCGGCTCCCAGCAGGGCCCTTTCATTTCGCCGGACTCCTACCGTGAGATGTTTAAACCCCTCCACATGGCCATGAACGGGTGGGTCCACGAGAACACGGGGTGGAAGACGTTCTTCCATACCTGCGGCGCGATCGCGGCCTTTCTCGACGACTTTCACGAGGCGGGAGTTGACATCCTGAACCCGGTCCAGATCTCCGCGAAAGGGATGGAACCGGCCCTCCTCAAGGAGAAGTACGGGCAAAAGTTCGTCTTCTGGGGAGGGGGGGTCGACCCTCAGGGGGTCCTCCCCTTCGGGAAGCCCGAGGAAGTCCGCGAGCAGGTGGAGCGCAACATCGTCACGCTCGGAAAGGGCGGGGGGTACGTCTTCAACAACGTGCACAACATCCAGGCGACGGTCCCGGTCGAGAACGTGGTCGCCATGTTCGAGACATTCAGGGAGAAGGGGAAATACCCGCTGGGGTGAGACCGCCGGCTTTGAGGCGCTGCCCGCCGTCGAAGTCAGAGCATCTCTTCGAGCATCCGGGCCACCCGCTCGTCGCCGTGGTCGATGGGGTTGAAGTTCCTGCTCCCCCCCTTCGAATCCTTCACGATGAGGGGGATGTCCTCTCTCCGGATCCCGTAGTCGGAAAGCCTGGTGGAGACCCCTAGGCGGCCGAGGAGCCACACAAAGGCCTCGACGGCGTTCGGTGTTCCCGCGAGGAGCATCCCGATCTCTCCGTACTTTTCGCTCCGAGCGATCATGTTGTACTCGATCACCTTCGGCATCGTGAGCGCGCATGCCCTCCCGTGGGGAACGCCGAAGCGTATCCCGATCGGGTGGGAGAGGCCGTGGGCGAGGCCGAGGCCCGCGTTCGCGAGGGTGATCCCGCCGTAGAGGGAGCTCAGGGCGAGCCCCTCCCGCGCCTCGAGGTCGCCTGGGTTTTCGACCGCGCGGATGAGGTAGCGGCCCGCAAGCTCGATCCCCTTCCGGGCGAAGGTGTCGGTGATGGGGCCCGCGTTCTTCGAGGTGTACCCTTCGAGGTTCTGGATGAGCGCGTCGAGCCCCGTGTTCGCGGTGACCTCGGGCGGGGCGCTCAGCGTGAGAGAGGGGTCCACGAGCGCGACGTTCGGGATCATCTGTTCGCCCCGGATGCTCTTTTTCGACTTCCCGTCCGCGCTCGTTATGACCGAGTTTTTCGTGACCTCGGTGCCGGTGCCCGCGGTGGTGGGGACGGCGATGAAGGGGACGGAGGGAAGGGTGAACTCCTTGCCCGCCCAGTAGTCCCTCACCTCGCCTCCGTTCGGGGCGATTACCGACGCGGCCTTGGCGGTGTCGAGGACGCTCCCGCCTCCGGCGCCCACGATGGAGTCGGGTTTTAGCGTCTTCACCTGCTCGACGACCTTCTTCACGAGGATTTCGTCCGGATCGTGGGAGACGCCGCCGATCTCGCGGACATCGAGCCCCTCTTTGCGAAGAATTTCCCTGATCCTTTCGCAGTTACCGCTATCGACGAAGGATTTTCCTCCGAAGACGAGTGCTACCCGCGCTCCGTACCTTTTACACTGTTTCCCCAGCTCGTTCACCGTGTTCGTGCCGTAGAGGATGAGCTCCGGCACGGCAAGAGCCGATTTCGACCCGTAATACCCCATCTGATCCCTCCTCAACAAACAGATTTACGACGCGATCAATCGAAGTCCGCCGCCGACCGGGGGTCTCCGGCGAGCAGGGTGAGACGGCGGATCTGCGCCTCCGTCACCCGTCCGATCGAAAGAGGGGGGAGACGGTCGAGATCGAAGAAGTCCACATCCTCGGTTTCGATGCTGCGGGCGGGGCTGCCGCCGGTGAGCTCACAATGGAAGAAGAGCTTGTAGGCATGGAAGGGGTAGGGGGTGTGGCCGTGCTTGTTCCGGTCGTATACGGCGAGGAGCCTCACCGCTCTGGCATGGTACCCCGATTCCTCGAAAATCTCCTTGACCACCGCCTCGGCCGGCGAGACGTTGACGTCGGCCCACCCTCCCGGCAGACTCCAGAGACCGTCCACCTTCTCCTTTATCATCAGGAGGTTCCTCCCCCGGAGGGTGAAGCCCCGCACGTCCACTTTCGGTGTCGCGTACCCCTTTTCACCGCGAAAGAGGGCATGCGCCGAGCCCGCGTCCAGGTCAGAGTGCCGCGCCATGATCTCGCACGCGATTTCGTGTATCTCCCTGAACCTCTCCACGTCGAAGGGATTCGTGGTGAACGCGAGGCCGTTCTGCGCTATCGCCTGGAGCCTGCGGGCCCAGGAGAGCCACTCGTAAGACAAGGGTGAACCTCCCGTTGCGACTCGCGTCTATCTGCGAAAAAACGGCTTTAGGGGCCCGGTGGTCGGCGAACCGAGGCTCAGGGGAAGCGGGTGAGGAGGTAGAAGTAGCGCTCGACCATCCCGCGGCTCTTCCAAAAGGTATCGACGTTGTACTTGAGCGGGTTTGTGAGGATCGCGACGAGCCTCCTGAACTCGTCGGTCGTGAGGGCCGCGGTCTTCTTCCTGTAGTGGTACTGCGACGCGGCCCCGATGCCGTACACTCCTTTTCCCCACTCGATATTGTTTATGTAGAGTTCCAGGATGCGGTCCTTCTTCATGACGAGATCCATCTCGAGGGCGATGATCACCTCGACGTACTTCCTCAGGTACGACTTCTTCGGGATGAGGAAGAGCGTCCTCGCGAGCTGCATGGTGATGGTGCTCCCCCCATAGAGGTTGTAGCCGATCGTCTTGTTCACATCGAACGCCCTCTTTATCGCCTCGGGGTCGATGCCGGGATGCTCGTAGAACTTGTAGTCTTCGACCTTTATGAACATCCTGCGGACATGTTTCGGGATCTTGTCCAGTGGGACGAACACCCTCGTCTTTGTTTTGTAGTTGAAGAAAAGCCGCCGGTACATGATGAGGGAGGTGGTTGGGGGGTTCATGACGGAGTAGAGGAGGCTCGTGATCAGCGTGAAGACGATGAGGGCCCCGTGGAGGCAGAGAACGGCCTTTAAAAGGGAGAAACCCGCGAACTTCAGCAGCAGCCCCGCGGAAAGGGCCTTGCGGCGGCTCCTCGTGCCGGTTGAAAACCCGGGGAAGCCGAACACCCTGATCAGAATGGTTTTTATTTCGTTCATCGGTCGCAGCGGATATATATTAGAAATCCAAGAGCAGCCGGCCGCGGGGCGTAGTGCCTGGCTGCACCAAAGTAAGATAGGCAGGATCGGCGGAAATGTCAACGGGCATTTCATGCCCGGGGGGTAGCAAAGTGTGCAAAAACCGGCGGTGTTGCGCGTCGGTCATTTTTTTGTGCGCCGCCTTATCGGTGTTTGGGGCGAGCGCCGGCGCGACGCCCTTCTCCCGTTTTTTCGCCCGGAAAGAGAAGGAAATACTCGCCCGAATGACCTTGGATGAAAAGGTCGGCCAGCTCCTCGTCTTCGGGTTCCAGGGAAAGACCCTCGACGGTGATTTCGAGAAGTGGCTTGCCTCGGGGAGGCTCGGGAACATCAAGATATTTTTAAGGAACGTGGAGGGTCGCGCCCAGGTGAAGGAGCTCACCCGTCGCGTCGTCGAGCTCGAGAAAGGATCGCGGAACGGGATTCCGCCTTTCATCGCTACCGACATGGAGGGCGGAACGGTCAACCACGTGCGTTACCCCGGGATCAGGCTTGCCCCCGCCGCCGGTCTCGTGGGGGCCACCGGCGAAACGGAGAGCGCGAGGGTCTCCTCGCGCCTCATCGCGCTCACCCTCTCGGACATCGGGGTCAACATGAACTTCGCACCCTGCGCGGACGTGCTCACGGAACCGCGAAACATGGTGATCATGACCCGGTCCTACGGCTCGGACCCCGAGTTGGTGAGCCGGATGGTGAAAGCCTTCGTTGAAGAGCACACGAAGGCCGGCATCCTCCCCGTCATGAAACACTTCCCCGGGCACGGAATGACCGGGTTCGACAGCCACGTGGTTTCGGACAAGGTCGACGTGAGCAGGGCGCAGATGATGAAGGTCCACCTCCTTCCCTACGAGAGGCTCATCCGGGAGAAGGTGATCCATGCGTGCATGACGGCGCACATCATATACAGCGAGCTCGATCCGGAGCACCCCGCAACCTTTTCGCGCAAGATCATCGACGGGCTCCTGAGAAACGAGCTCGGGTTCGACGGGCTCGTGGTGACCGATGAGCTGGAGATGGAGGGGGCCGCGGGGGCGTCGAAGGGGATCGTCGAATCTTTCGTCAGCGCTTTTCAGGCCGGCAACGATCTCTTTCTCGTGGGGCACACGAAGGAAAAAGAGGAAAAGCTGATCGAATCCATCCCAGGTCTCTTCAAGGACGGAACGCTGAGCGTGAAGGAGTTGGACGGGAAGGTCCTCAGGGTGCTCGCCGCGAAGAAGCGCTTTCTCAGGGTGTTCTACGGACCCGCGGTCCCGTCGGACGCGACTTCCTCGAGCAATAAAACCGCCGCGGGAAAGACCGGGAAGCCTTCGTTCGAGCAGGACTACCAGCAGGCAGCGGATGAGAACAGGGCGATGGCCGAAAAAGGAATTGTCCTCATCTCGTCGCGGGTTAAAGAACCCATCCCCCAGTACTTGAAGGGGGTGGTGGACAAGAAAAAAAAGGGTGTCATCCTCTCCCCGACCGAGGGGTTTGGGGGGCTCGCCAAGAAATACCTTCCCGATTGGGACGTGGTCTCCATCGGCTACCACCCTGAAGAGGAGAAGGTCGGTGAGAAGATCGCCGCCTCGAAGGAGAAGCTGAGCTCTTACGGGATCGCCCTCATCGGTTTTTCGGGCGAGACGCACGGTGAATGGGTCGAGGCGTGCAGGGACGCGAAGCTCCCGTTCTTCATCCTCTCGATCGAGAACCCCTTCGCCGCCGGGCGCTTCTCGGACCAGGCTCTCTTCGTCGTCGCAGCTTTCGGGCCCAACAGCCCCGGCACTGACGCCCTTTTCTCGTGCGTGTTCGTCACCGGGCGGTTCAGCGGCCGGTTTCCTTATGATCTATAAAGTGGAGTTTCGATTACTTCTTCGAGACCAGGCGGCAGGGTTCCAGGTTGATGATGGATTCGCCGTCGATGAAGTTGAAGACCCGCAACGCCCCTTTGGTAAGAACCTTGCGTTCGTTTGAAAACAGCTTGTATTTCTCGTGTTCGGCTGAAATTTTAATTTCGAAGCTTTTCTCCTCCGCGCTGTCCTTTATTGCCTTCGGCCAGAAGCTGAAGGCCCCCTTAGTGAGGCTGTTCGTGATGTAGGGGTTCACCCACCCGCTTTCGGCCTGCGCGGCAATGACGCCGTCGAGGTAGAGGGTTACGCACGCGTTTGGCACGAAGTTGCCGCTCGTGCCGTCGACGACCAGACCTATGAGCTGGGGGAAATTATGGAGGTATTCGATCTGGTTCGGGTCGAGGATTCCAACGTCCTGATCGTCTTCCCTTTTCTCGCCCGTCGACCTCCTCCGCTCCTTCACGACCTTGATCCCCGAATTTATGAGGGCCATGAGTTCGACGAGGTCCTTTATCCCCTCACCGTTGCCGTTTTCCAAGAGATGCGATACTGCGAGCCTGGTGAACCCCCGCTCGCTCATGATGTATTTCGGGGACATCCTGTTCAGGACGTAGGCGGCGACGTCGTTTATGAAGGCTTGGTCGTTTCGGAGATCCGGCTGATCTTCCATGAGCACGCTGATGGCGTGCAAAACGATATCTTCCTGGTAATTCTTTATTTTCATGAACGGCCCCTTGCCGTATGGTTCCTGCACGCAAGTATAGCACAGCCTGTGAAAAAATCAATTTTTGCCAGGGAATTTTTTAGAAAAAATATGCCGGCAGCGCCCTAATTCTATATTTTCCAAGCCTTCCGAGTAGTATGAATATGTATACTCAAAGTGAAACAAATGTGGAGAAGATGTTGATAAAAGTGTAAAATAAATTATACATGTTTTGCGCCCACCTTCCGTAAAACCCTAAAGAGCTTCATAAGCTCTCTCCTTTTATGCCTCGGCAGCGAGTGGAACCGGAGGCTGTACCCCTTCTTCCCATCAATCTCGACTTTCCGATCGATTTTCCCTTCGCTGGAGAAGCGCATCTTCATGCTGTGGACGGTGACCGTGAAAGACGCGCCCTCCGGCAGGTCGGATTCGCACTTCAGCAGGCACCCCGTCTTCGAGATGTCGACGATCATGCCGAGGTGCGTCTCCGTTCCATCGGCGAGCACGGCCCTGTTGAAGACATTGTAACGGGGCTCCGTTTCGGCAACGCCCCTATAGAGGCCCTTTTCGGTTGTCCCCGCGGGTATCATCTCCTGGTCGCGTATGTAATCCCTTAGACCTCCCCGCTCGAGCTCGGCGACTATGCTCTCGACCTCCTCTTTCTGCTCCCTTGTCGGCTTCACGAACATGAAGCCGTACCCCTCGTGGGGATCGAACTTGGAGGATTTGCGCACTACCTTTGCATCGATGTCGAACGAATGGGTGAGGCACTTCAGGTACATCCGGTATGTTTCCCCGATGGCGAGATCGAGGATGAAGTTGACGAAGCAGCCGCTCCGTGAGATATCGAGGATTTCCCCGGTCACGATCGCCTCTCCCACTTTTATCTGCGCGCGCGCCTCTATCCGGTACGACATATCGCTTTCCCACCACCTCTGATTATGGGTGGAATAGGCCGAGGCGAGCTGACTGCGAAAGAGGATTGCCGAGACGACGACGATGGCGATGGTGGCGATGAGGTAGGCGGACCGGGCGTACCGTGGATCGATGACGTAGGCTCCCGCGCTGTAGGCGATAAGAGCCGCGGAGCAGCCGAGGAACAGGTACCATCCCCATCGCCGCGCCGAAAGGAGAGCGATCCCGCTCGCCGGGTAGAGGACGAGGATCGCGATCGCGCTTCCCCGAAAAGTGGAGAAGAGGTTCCCGGGACCGAAGAAGGGGAGGCCGGCCGAAACGGAGGCCTGCACGAGGATCGCGAAGGGGAATAGGAAATAACAGATTGCGATAATGATAATGCCGATCGGCCGCCTTTGCATATCCGCCTCCTAATCACCGCTCCTAGTACTCAGTGTACACCATATCGCACCTGCGTTTCAAGCGGTTTGTGTCGGGCGATTTTTTTGCGCCGGTCTTCGCCTTCGACTATACTTCGGGGGGTGAGCCCTTGGGGACGGAACTCGGGCAGGGCCCGGATAGGACCCTGGAGCTTTTTCGATCGCGCAGAAGAGAGGCGGGCGGGAATGAAGAGAACGCTTTATGGCATCCTTCTCGGTCTCCTGGTGCCGCTTTTGGCGGGGTGCGCAGGTTCGTTTCTCCCCGAAGACCTCTCCGGCATCGAGTTCGAGGCCGCCGACAAACTCCTCCTCGTCGCCGAGGGAGGGCTTGCCTCTTCTATCGGGCCGTCTCTCGACCGTTACGTCGAGGAGCTCGCTTCGGAAGGGCGCACGGTGTACCTTCGCCGGTGGGAGGGAGGAGGGGCCCGCGACCTGAAGGCGCTTATCAGGTCGATGAGGTCGGAATATGGCATCGACGGCGCCTTTCTCGTCGGCGATCTCCCCGCCGCGTGGTACGAGCAGGAAGGGTTTACCGGCCCCGAGCAGTTCCCCTGCGACCTCTATTTCATGGACCTCGCCGCTTCGTGGGAGGACGCCGACGCGGACGGTGTGCTCGACTCCCACTCCCCGCTCGACCCGGACATCTTCGTCTCGAGGGTCCAGGGGAATCCCGCCGAAGTCGGAGGTTACTTCGACAAGGTGCGCCGTTACCGGAGCGGCGAGCTTTCGGTGTGGAAGGGGGCGTACATATTCAAGGATAACGACTGGGCCGATTACCACAGAGGGTCGAGCTTCGAGCTGAGCTCGATTTACTCGAGCGTCGTCATCTGCGAAGACCCCGGGCAAACGGTGCGCGCCGGTTACTTCGAGAGGCTCACCGGCGAAGGCGCCGAGTATGTGTACCAGTGGATCCACTCTCGTCCGCCCCTCCTTTGCATCAGTGGGGATTCGTCGTATGAGTACGTTCACACCCAGGACATAAGCGCCCGCAACTTGAAGGGGATGTTTTACAACCTCTACAACTGCAGCGCCGCCCGGTTCACCCAGGATAACCTCGCGATGAGCTACCTGCTCCGCACCGATTACGGGCTCGCCGCTCTCGGCTCGACGAAGGTGGGGGGGAACTACTATCCAAGGGTGTTCCACCACGTCCTCTCCCGGGGCGGCGCCTGGGGCGAGGCCTTCAAGGCCTGGTACCGGAGCTACGGTTCGACCGACGATAAGTGGTTCCTCGGCATGGTGATCCTCGGCGACCCGGCGCTCGTCCTCTCGGGGGAGACGCGGCGGGGGCTTACGCTTCTTTCGGATGCCGCGGTTCCGCCGAGCCCGGAAGAGGTCACCTCTCTTGAATCCACCTTCCTGGAGTTCGGGTACGCCGGCGGCGGGCCGGAGGCCGCTCTCGGTTTCGAGGAGTACCGGTCCAAAAACCCCCAATTTTTCGAATAGTAATACGCAATTCGTCGAATATTCGGTTTTGATTATGTAAAAATATTTTTTGCTTGACATTTCCTCCTTTTTGCCGGATACAATAATAACTTCTTTGCTTTTTCACTTTGTCACAGGAGGAAACGATGCTGAAAAATAGGACGTGCGTTGCGGTGGTTTTTTGCGTGGCGGTTTTGTCGGCGGGTCTGTTTTCTGCTGCCGGCGCAGCGGCCGGCGACTTCAACCTCGGCGTGAGGGGGTCCGTCGGCTTCGGGACCGGATCGACCGATGACGAGACGGTCGACGGCACGATCGGCTTGTCCGCGGGCGGCGGTCTCAGCATGCAGTATTATTTCATCGAGAAAGGAAAATGGAACTTCGGGCTCGACTCGGGGCTCGAGTACCTGTTCTTG
>Ga0315286_10003571_pt1 | contig 14737 bp, 8 predicted proteins | sample YL17G10_0_MG_FD_205038 | JGI IMG/M metagenome (GOLD analysis project Ga0315286, IMG submission 205038) | Sediment microbial communities from Yellowstone Lake, YNP, Wyoming, USA - YL17G10_0 | ecosystem: Environmental > Aquatic > Freshwater > Lake > Sediment | place: USA: Wyoming | collected...
GCGCGAAGAACCAAGAGCGTAACGTCGCATATCGCCCCGAGGATGCACGCATCAGTCACCGGCATCACAGGCGGCGAGTCGATCACGATGCGGTCGTACCTCGCGGACAACTCCGTTAGGATCTCGCCGAACGCATCGCTGTTAAGCATTTCTGAAGGGTTCGGGACTTCCTTGCCGCAAGGCAGCAGGTCAAGGCCCGCTACAGAACTGGGCCGAACAGCCTGATCTAATGTCGTAGTACCCGCCAATACGTTGGACAGGCCCGGTTCCTTTGGTGTTTCGAAGATCTTCTGCTGCATAGGCTTGCGGAAGTCGGCGTCAAGTACGATCACGCGTTGTCCCGCCTGAGCCATTGCAATAGCCAGGTTACTGACAAGCGTGGTTTTGCCATCCCCAGCGCCCGGCGATGTGACCAACACCGTCTTGGCCTTGCCCTTGGGCACGCTGAAGAACACGGCAGTGCGAATAGTCCTGTATGCCTCAGCAACCGCCGAGGTCGGTTCCAGCTCAACCTGCTTTCCGCGAGCGACTACCGATTGCTTTTTCGCCATCGAAGGCACCACGCCCAGCATAGGCACGCCAAGAATGGCCGAAATCTCCTCCGAAGATCGCAGCCGCTGGTCCATCCAGTCGCGAACCAGGCCAAGACCGCCGCCCAGCATCAGGCCCAGAACCAGTGCAATAGCCATAATCCTTGTTTTCTGGGGTTTTGACGGCGTGTTGGCAGGCCGAGCAACTTCAAGTATGCTTATGTTAAGGGCGCCGACATCTTCTGTTACGTTTAGCTCCTTGATTCGGTCGTCAAGGATGTCGCACAGCTTCTTTGTCTGTTCCCACTCGGATTGCAGTATCGTGTACTGGGCAACCTGCTCGGTAAGCGTAAGGGCCTCCTGACGCTGCTCTTCATACTGCCTGTTGAGCTCCGCCTCTTTTTCCTTGGCGACAAGGTACTGCTGTTCCGCCACGACAATCTGGGCCCGTGCGAAATCTTCGTCGAGTTTGGAGATCTGTTGATTGGTTCGTGCTATTTCCGCATCAATCGCAACAACAGCCGCATGACCGGCAGTAAGCTGCCGCAGGCGGTCTGCCCGCCGCCGTTCCAATTCCTCCAGCTTGGATTTGAGCCGTGCCTCGTCGCTATTTGCATAAGCATAGGGACTTTTGGCCCTTTCAGCCTCGACAAACTGCCTGAGATTGACCGGATCGGTGATCATTCTCTTGATGGATTCGGCATACGACTTGCTCTCAACGGCCGCAAGCTGGGCCTCTGTCAGGGCTATCGACAATCGTTCGAGCTTTTGCAGTATGACATTGCCCCGGCTGCTCTCAAGTGCAAGCGCCTCATTGTCCTTCTTGAAATTCATCATTGCCTTGAGCTGTTCGGCAAGGTCTTTGTTGCGTTTGACATTTTCACTTTGAAGGATCTTCAGAACCTCCGCCGCGGTGCTGCGTTTGGTGGTTGCGTTATAAGTTATGTAGGAATCTACAACGGTGTTTACCAGTTCGGCAGCCTCGGCCGGCTTGGGTGAATCCGAGGAGATGCTGATAATATCGTCCTTTTTGCCCACCTCCACCTGCAGACCTGCCTTCTTGAGAAAGCCAATAGGATTGTCAACGTTTTCAAGAATCTTCATCTGTTTTATGTTCGTGCCCGGCGTGTTCAAGGCGGCAGTGAGTATGGGAGTGGATTTCAATATCTCGGCCTGGGTATAGAGGTAATTCTTGGAACGGGTCATAACCCCCTCTTCCGTCTCACTCATGATCTTAGGACCGGTCTGCTCAACGTAGATCCTTGCCGTGCTGGTATAAATAGGTGTAGCCTTTTGAAGATATGCAAAAGCTACCACAAGGGCTGCAAGCGTGGTAATGAGCACGACCCAGCGGTTTCGCCACATGATCTGGATCAGACTGTCAGACATGGAACCCAAAGCCGACGGCATCTGCCCATTGAAGCCATTCTCCAGGATGTCCTTTTGATTTTCGTTTTCGGCCATCATATCACTTCTCGCCTTTTGCTCTTGTTCTTCTTATCACCCTTATCTAGTATTACTACTACCCCATAAATCACTCAAAGGTACGTAAACGCCGAAGTTGATTCTAAATACCCTTTCCAGGAACACATTCTTGCGTGTTCTGGGGGTGTGCTCAACCGCAACGATGTCGCCGGGCTTTATAGCGATATTCAGGGCGTCCGTCATTTTCGAGCCATCCACGAGTTTGAGGGTAACGTTGACGATTGTGCCGTCCGGCTTCATACGATAGACCGTAACATAGCGGGGCTCGGCAGTCGCGTCGAACCCACCGGCAAAGCCCAGCGCCTGTATGAGGTTATACTGAGCAGTAGGCGGGTACGGGAAGTTGCCCGGCCTGATAACCAGACCCACAACCGTAACAAGCGGCGGTTCGACTTGTTCCACTATGACAGAGTCGCCGTCCCGCAGCGCAACGTCGGCAAAGGGGACATTAAGCCCCTTGACGGGTAGAACCAGCGGCTCCGGTTCATTAGTGCGCCCTCCCAGGGTGTCGCGGTATCCCGTGTTGGGCTGGGAACTGAGCGATCCGGCAAGCTGTCTGTATATGGCCTCATCCGACATAGCGTCTTGTTCCAGCTCAGTCTTGTCTTTCCCAGTCTCTCCAATCAGATCAGCTTTTTCGGAGGTTGCCTTTGCGCTATCGAGGGCGGAAACGACTTGAAGCTCTTTTCTCAGCCCGGCGAACTCGGATTTGAGACGAATAGTAGTCTGGAATTCTTCCGCCAGCGAATTGAGCTCGGATTCGAGGCCAACAGTTGAGAAACGTTGATCCTTCTGGCCCAAGTATCTTACGATTGTCCGTCTGTGCAGCTCATTGTTTATATCAACGTTCGTTAGTTTTTGGGTATTCCCGTCATACACTACCCACAGCACGCCTTTTGCACTGTTACTCAACTGCCGGAACATCAATTGGACCGTTATCTGCTCGGAGCCAACAGAGCGCGGCCCAAGCAATATCTCCTCAACTTTTTCTGACGTGGGTAGCCCTCCGGCAGCTCGAACGATTATACTATCAGCCTCGGCTCGGGATGCGTTATTGCCTGTAGTTGACGGCACTGGCCGAGATGGTCTGTCCTCGTTCTGCGTTGCCTCAGGGGTATGGATTATCCGTATGAAGGCCGCTCCCTTTTCGACTATACCGCCGGCTTCCATAAGGAGCGCCACAAGGGACATCTGGTCGTTGCGCAGCGAATAGATCCCCGGCTTTTGAACCGCCCCGGTAATAGAGACTTCGGCTGTTTCGTACTCCAGAACCCGGGCAAATACCGAAGGCCTGGTTACCGTATAATCAGGATAGTATGCATCAACAACAGCTGATTCGACCTGCGATAGCGATTTTCCCCCGACCTCTATTTCGCCGACTACCGGCAGTGTTATTTTTCCCTCGCTACCGACCCTGCATACGTAAGGAGCAGTCACTTTGGAGACGTCCGACTCCTCGGCCGTGACGACCTGCAATATGGCCGGCATGGTCAACTCAAGCACATCGCCCGGCACAACACGGTAAGGCCCACCGCCTATCTTGGCCCTCACAAGGCGATCTACATCCACCACTGCACGTGGAGGACCGGCATTCTCGAATTCCACCAGCTTCTCTACAGAAGGCAGACGAACATGGTCATTACATCCGGCCAGACAAATCGACAGTAACAAGATCAGAAACAGGTTATTAGAGACCCGAAGTCTCGACTCGTTGGCAATACGAACAACACAAGCAACGAAGTTCACCCAAATGCCTCCTCACTGCGACAAGTACTGTAGTCCTCATACAGCGCTGCGCTTTGTATTGGCAATAACCCAGAGTCTCCATCCCTAAATACTCAAAGAAAAGTGATTTTGCCCTTTTCTTCAGCATCCTAAAGAAAAAGAACATCCACCAAGATCTATTCAGGATCAATCACGATTACATCACCCGTATCCATGGAAGAATTTGATGGCGCGTACGCCGAGGACGATTGCCGAGACGATAAAAGTGGAGCTGCCGGAGGGGTTTCAGACCGCCGAGTTTATGTTGGAGCACGGCTTTATCGATATGATTGTCCACCGCAAGGACCTTCGCAGCGAAATCGCCCGCCTCATAGACTACTGCCAGAAGTGAGAGCACTCAATACGGCGCACCCGGGACCATGGGCCAATGGTGATTCGCATTCGGATAGGCTCTTAGACTGAGGATAGAGGGCGGTTGAGTCGAGTTCAAAAGGACCGGATTCGACCTGTTTTCATTTCGTAGATGAAGCTGCCCCGCTTGTAGGCTGTGACGTAAACATAATCTCCCCGCACAGCAAAAGTGGCTTCCACCTTATCCCCCACACTGATTTGTGCCGCTCCAGAGCGTGCAAGCTCGTTACGCAGGTCCGTTCCCAATTGCAAAATCTGCTCATCGGAAAAGCCTGCTCGTAACATCACCTGCACAACGTATTCGGCGCTCACGGCAGGCTGGTTCTTCCTCAAGTCATAAAGGCAGCTGCCTTTCAGCCTGCTGGTAACGTATATATAATCGCCGTTAACCGCAAAAATGGCTTCCACCCTATGCCCCACATTGATTTGTGCCGCTCCAGTAGGGTGCTCCTGCTCCGGACGGATCTATCAGGGTGTTATCCAGCGGACCTGTGCTCGCCAATGCCCACGTGGCCATGCCCAATGCCAACACCGGAAAAGCAGAGGAGGTATCATCTACTTTGGCCAGATAGTTAATCAGAGCCGGTCTCCAGGTTAGTCTATCTATAGCGCTGACATAGTAGGCTGCAGCAACATGGTGGGCGATATAAAAGACCGCCGTGGATGGCTCGATGCTCGAAAACTGAGAGATATAACCCCCGGTACCCCGGTCAAGAAACAAGTTGGCAGAAAAGGCGATGTCTATTTACCAAGACATACCCTTGAATTCCGTTCCCGGATGAGCCCAAAAAAAGAGGGGTGCGGCGTATGCCGGCACCCCTCGTAGATTGAGCTAACGAAGCTTGTCCCAGTTTACTTGTCTATTTCTTCAACAGGATTGGGAAAGGCCCGTTGGTTTGTGCCGACTGGCTACTTGTGATACGGATGTTGTAAATGCCAGCCATTAAACCTTTTGTCCGCCAGTTGAACTGCCATTAGCACAACAAAAAAGGGGCGTTCTCAGTGAACGCCCCTTTTGTTCAAAGAGCAGATATTCCTTATTACTTCTTGAGGCTTATTTGCACAGTTGGGGATGTGCCGTCACCAAGGATAACTCTGATTTGCCAGGTTCCAACGGACAGGGATTTTGTCGCCAGGTTGAAGATGTATTGGTTGCCGTCGGAGCTGTATCGGAAGCAGTTCCCGCTCGTGGCTGCTGCGGTGGAAACGGCCTCCACCTCGCTTCCAACCACGCCATTGCTAATTTTGGCCACCATAATCGTCGCCATCGCATTGGTAACAAAAGCTCCATCAGCATCCCGCAACTGGAACTTGACTGGCACCGTGCTGCCCAGTTTGAAGATGCTCGACCCGTCTGGATTGATGGGCGGCAGGAAACCACCAAAATCGTACCGGACATAGTAGGTTGCCGTAACTGCCACCGAGGAATTTCCAGCAACATCTTGCACGGTGCCCGCAGCTACGGTGAGAATCTTTGTTCCTACGGAGCTTGTGTCAATTGACAGAGTGCCCGTATCCGGAGGAACAACTCCTGAGGCAGGGCTGGGGTCTGTGGCCGACCAGGTCGCGTTTAGTCCCGGCTGGTTCAAAAGATATGTGCCGGTGCCTGGTAAAGCAATCGTCACCACCGGCGCGGTCTTGTCGATGTTTAGCGGCACACTTCCCGACCCTGGGTTGCCTGCGACGTCTGTGGCGGAACCGGTGATGACTTGGACTGCGCCCTCAGTACTTACTGTCACAGGAGGACTAACTGTAGCTACTCCGGAACCGCCGATGTCGGTAGCGCTGAAAGTAACCGTCACATCGGTATTGTTCCAGCCGGCAGCGTTAGCAAAAGGAAATGCTGTGGCTGTCACTACTGGCGGTGTCCAGTCAATATTTACTGCTGGTGAGATAAAAGTGGCCCTGTTCCCCGCATTATCCGTCACGTTGACTGTCTGTGTCTGTCCAGCACCCTCAGCATTAAATGACAGAGGGCTTTCTGGAACAGCAGAAGCCACACCGGACACATTACCGCCATCGAGCGTGTAGGAAATAGTAACCGGTGGTGTGTTGTTCCAACCAGCACCATTCGGTGCTGGAGTTACAGCGCCCCAGGTTAGGCTGGGCGGCGTCGCATCACGCTTGATCATAACTGGCACTGAGCTTGTCCCGCCAGCGCTCGTCGCCGTGCAGGTGAAGGTCGTCCCCGCGGTGTCGGCGGTGACCTTATGGGGGAGAGCCGGGGTGTACGTAGTCGAAGTGATGGGCGACTCGTCGTCTGTAACTGTCCACGTAACCTCTACATCGCTCGTGTACCACCCGTTGTTGCCGAGAGTTCCAGTAATTCTCGGCGTGATAACCGGTGGCGTCGTGTCGGATGGTGTGGGCACCGATACGTTCACCAGGTAGCTGCTTGAGGATCCTGCGTTCAGCTTGGCCCCGGTCGTGTTGGTGTTTGTAATATCGAATGCGGAGACGGCCAGTGTGAAAGTACCGGCGGCCTGGCCCGATGCAACCGTAACCGTGCCGGTTGTGATGAATGTGGTTGGCGGATCCAGGGCCGCGCGCGGGTTGACCGTGAACGTCTGCGGATTCGATCCTGCAAATACCCCGGCCGAAAGCGTCCAGTCACGGTAGACTTTGAAGGTTGCCGTGCCTTCCTGCTTCCCAGTTACGGTCATATTGATCGTGATTGGCCCACTGCCGCCCCGTTCGAGAGTTACGCTACCAGTTGGTGCAGTAACATCGACTGCCGCGACGTCGACAGTCGAATCGGTAAACGTTGTTGTTGCCGTGTTTCCAGCGGAGTCTTCGGCTGTTACTGTGAACGTTCCATCGTACTTTTCCTTTCCGTAGGTGAGGGTGAAACCGCCGGAATCATCGGCGGTGCCATAAAACTCATCAACATAGCCATCCGGCCATTCGACGGTCACAGTCATCTCTGAGGCAGGCTCGAACCCGCTGCCGTTTATGGTTACTATTTCCCATGGGGCGTAATCTTCCTGGTCGGTCGAAATCGACGCGGCCATTGCCGCCGGGCCCAGGACAAACATTGCCAATAGCAATAAAGCTATCGGAAGCTTTTTGATATTATCTTGTTTTTTCATTCATGTTCTCCTTATTCTTGTGTTGTTTGATTTCCGTGATTATTAAATTTAGTGTTGGTAAATTCAGACAATCTCTTCTTGCTCCATACCCACTCCTTCAAAAAACCTATGATTGTTACTTCATCTCCTACAAACTTGAAAACGTTACTTCGCATATTAGGGGGAGGGAAGGTAAGCCAAGCACAGCGTTTAGCTGTGACCGCTCCTCCTTTTACAACACATCACCTATTATGCCTCGAAGTTTCGCCTCCGTGCTTTTATCCTTCAATGTAACCTCTTCAATTCTACAATAAGCGCCTCCCGGATGTCTATCGTGGTAACTACGGGGTTTTGCAAAAATTTTTTACAATCTTTCCTCATTTTTGGGCCAAAAACGCAGGTTGCCAAAATTTTCTTGAAAAAGGTCTTTACAGCCGATTTTCGACCGGTGTAATCCAGAGTCATCGAATCTTAATGGGGGAGCACCAGCGGAAACCCTTCTGTAGGATCATAAGTTACGCTTTTGCACCTTTTTTTTTAGAGTGCTCTGCTTCTTCGCAACCAGCCGACAAGGCCGACACCAATACTGCTTAGCAAGATAGCTCCGGGCGCCGGAATGACGGGCCCATTGATAAATGACTCGCTGCTGCCGAGAGCAAATCCCTGAACGTGGATTCCGATTCGAAGATCACCGGAGTCGAGGTTGGCAATTACGTCACCGAAATCCTGGCCGGTTTGGAGATTGAAGGTAATTCCAAGCCATTCGTCAGGATTGACGCCGTTAGGCATGACGGGAGTGTCAGAGTCCGCAGAAAAATCTTCGGTCGTATAAAATTTTGGTGATGCAAGATTCCAGCCGGGTAAGTTAGCTGGAATTGCGGGCTGAGAGAACGAAACGCCGGGACAGGAATTATCTATCGAGGCGATGCCCAGTAACCCACCATCATCATAATACACATCCGTTATCGACGAGGCCTCGGGGCCTATATTTCTGAACCAGAACAGCACCTGGTTACCACCCGGGTCACTGACATCGACAAACATCTGTGCTTCGCCGATAGCCGCGTTAATGGGGTTGGTATCGGTGATGCACGCAAAACTATACGTGACGCTTGCGTTCGCGGCCGCACAAAATGCACCGACTACCAATACGATTGTTACTAAAATCAACTTTCTCATACCATCTCCTCCAAATTTCAAAACGTTACTTCGCATATTACCGGATGGCACGGTGAGCCAAACACAGCGTTTAGCTCTGACCAAGTACGATGATGCTATTATAGGAAGACTCCGCTCTCAGAAGCTATTGTGGGGGGCACGTATTTTGCCCAGAATGCCCGTTTTGACGCCAGAGTGGGCTATTTACACAAGGAATTCTTCCTCAGAAGCCAAATAAACCGCATATTCAAGGTTTTCGAGGCGGCAAAACGCCTCGAAAAGCCATTATTCGTTCACGCGTTTTGCAGAAATGCGTCTTAATCTCTTGCTGTGTAAGAGATTACGTGCATAGCTGAAATTTACACGCTGTAATGTGTAGGAAAACCGGTAAAACCACACGGAAGGGACAAGAAACGGAGAGATATGCAAACCCCGGGCACACCTTTTGAAGTTGGGGTTAGCGCAATGAAAAGGGCTGCAAGCGCTCTGCTCACAGCCCTGTATCATGCATACTTCACTGGCTCCAACAAATCAGAGTGACACCTATCACCTTTTCCCCTTATCATGCGGGGCTTTGATTACGACTTGGGCAGAACTGGTGTTTCCATAAATGTCTGTGGCTACAATCGTAATTGTATATGTCCTGTCATCGCCCTTGCCCAACCGCTCTGAACACAGCCGAAGCCAAATCATACCCCTCTCATCGTCTATCGAGTCGATGCAGTAATCGGGAATCGTATTCCCGTCGTCTGTATCAGCCGGTTAACTGCTCTCAACAGCAACGCCAAGCGTAACGGTTCCGCCCCCGATCCAATCAGGCCACGGTCACCGACCAATCCCAACATTTACCCTATATCACTTCTTGCAGAAGAGCAATCGTGTCCAATATCAAAGGATAAAGCACGTTTTGTGACTCGCATTCTCTTATCCAGTCATTCTTATCCGGGCTCCCTGACAGCGCGCATCCATCTGTCTTTTTCAGAATATCATTCTCCAACTTCTGCATGGCATCTTGGTACTCGCCTCTTTCGAGTTTGTCAATCGCCGTATTCAACTTGTTCGTCAGGGCGTTCTTGTTGTTTGGATTATTGAATACCGAAGGTTCGAATCCATTGACCAAGTCTATACACACCTGGACATTGAGGATTGCCTGGGTCAAGTATGTAATAGCTGAGATTGTCACATTGCTGGGCTGGCTGTTCAATACTCCGTCACTGGCGACCAGGGTGACAACATACACTCCCGGTACATCGGCAACAAACGTTGGACTAGCCGAACCAGCACCATCCAAAACTGCCAGACTTCCGACTGGACGAGATGTAAACGCCCAGCTATAGGTTACTGGATCCCCATCAGGATCGAAGCTACCGCTTCCGTCAAGAACAGTCACATCTCCAACATATACCGATTGATTATCACCAGCATCGGCTATAGGAGCCACATTGATTGTGCTTATAGACACGGAATCCGACTCGCTGTCCAAGCTCCCGTCGTTAACGACTAAATTCAAAACGTAAGTGCCGGCGACGTCAGCAACAAAAGCTGGATTAGCAGCAGCCGGATCATTCAACGCTGTTGAACTACCCACAGGCTTTGACGTGAAGGCCCAGTTGAAGGCAATCGGATCTCCATCCGGGTCCCAGCTCGCGGCTCCATAAAGGCTGACAGTCTCACCAACATACACGGCCTGGTTAGTCCCGGCATCTGCAATAGGTGCCACATTGATGGTGCTCACGGACACAGTATCGGGTTCGCTGTTCAAAGCCCCATCACTGACCACCAGTCCAATAGTGTAAGTGCCTGCAACATCCGCGGTGAATGTGGGATTCACTGAAGTCGGATCGCCTATGAATGCCACACTGCCGGCGGGCTTCGATGTAAAGGCCCAGCTAAACGTAATAGCATCTCCGTCCGGATCACTGCTTCCGCTGCCGTCAAGAGTAACAAGGTCGCCTACGTGCACGCTCTGAGCCGGACCCGCATCCGCCGTCGGCTTGACGTTGATCGTACTGATCGTAACGGTATCAGGTGTACTGTCCACTGTTCCATCATTGACAATCAACTGCGCTACAAAGACGCCGCCCCGATCGACTTCAAATGTCGGACTTATGGCCGTATGATCGCTCAAAACGGCACTGCTGCCCGTCGGTACCGACGTCAGAGACCACTTATAAGTCAGCGGATTACCGTCCACATCGCTGCTGCCGCTGCCGTCGAGGGTGACAATATCGCCAACGTAGGCCGACTGGTCCGCGCCCGCATCGGCAACCGGCGCAGAGTTCAAGGTGCTGACTGTTACCGTGTCGGGCACGCTATTAACCGAACCGTCGTTGACGATGAGCTGGGCGATATATGTCCCGAAAACATCCACCACAAATGTCGGATTGACCGCAGTTGCATCACTCAGCGCAGCGCTGCTGCCGGCCGGCACGGACGTCAGCGACCACTGATACGTCAAAGGATTACCATCCACATCGCTGCTGCCGCTGCCGTCGAGGGTGACAATATCGCCAACGTAGGCCGACTGGTCCGCGCCCGCATCGGCAACCGGGGCAGAGTTCAACGTGCTGACTGTTACCGTATTGGGCACGCTATTAACCAAACCATCGTTGACGATGAGCTGGGCGACGTATGTCCCGAAAATATCCACTACGAATGTGGGATTGACCGCAGTTACATCACTCAAAACGGCACTGCTCCCGGCCGGCTTGACCGTCAGAGACCACTGGTATGTCAATGGATTACCATCGACATCGCTGCTGTCCGTGCCGTCAAGCGTGATCAAATCGCCAACATGGCCCGACTTGTCAGGCCCGGCATTTGCTATCGGTGCAGTATTCAGCGTAGTAACAGTAACCGTGTCCGTGGCGCTGTCCACCGTCCCGTCGTTGACGACCAACTGAGCAACGTATTCACCGGAAACGTCTATGGTGAATGTCGGCTTGACTGCTGTTGCGTCTGATAATTCCGCTGTGCTGCCACTGGGCTTTGACGTGAAAGACCACTGATACGTCAGCGGATTGCCGTCCACATCACTGCTACCGCTGCCATTGAGCGTAATCGTATCTCCATTCTGGCCTGACTGGTCAGGACCCGCGCTGGCGACGGGCGGCGAGTTGGTGGTGTCTATCCTAACTGTGTCAGGGTCGCTGTCGACTATCCCATCGTTGACGATGAGCTGCACAATGTAAACGCCCGGCTTATCAACTATGAACGTCGGCTTTACTGCCGTCGGGTCGGACAAAGTTACTACACTGCCCACAGGTACCGAGATAAACGCCCACTGGAAAGTCAGAGGATCTCCATCTACATCCGTGCTTCCACTCCCGTTCAGAGTGACTGTCTCGTTCACGAATACGGTCTGGTCGGGTCCTGCATTCGCAGCCGGCGCGTGATTCACCGGAGTTGGGACCTTGAGCGCGAGGCTGTGGATTTGACCACCAGCGATTGCAAAGAAGACGCTATCCGGCTCGGGTACGTTACATTGGCCCCAGTCGTTTCTCCCCCATGCTACGATTCTACCATCCGCTTTGATAGCCAGGCTATGATAGGAGCCCGATACGAGCTTCACAAAATCGGCATTCGGTGCCGGGATGTTGCGTAAGCCCTCAAATGTCCAGTTCCCGTGCACGTCCCAGTACGAGTCCCCATTTGAGCCCCATGCCCTAATGGACCCGTCAGTTTGTAAACCGAGTGTGTGCCTCCACCCTCCATCAGTCTGCACAAACCCCGTGTTTGGCGGTGTGACGTTGCATTGAGCGTACGCATTATAACCCCACGCGATAATGGACCCATCAGCCTTGATACCCATACTATGGAAGTCACCACATCCGACGGCCTTAAAACCCGTGTTCGGTGTTGGAACATTGCGTTGCCCCTCTTCGTTCCGACCCCAGGCAACAATGGAACCATCGGACTTAAGACCCAAATTGTGAAACAGTCCCGCCGCGATAGCCACAAAGCCCTCGTTTGGAACAGGGACAACGCACTGGGCGGTATAATGACCGTGATCGTCGTAGTTACTACCCCAGGCGACAACAGAACCGTCGGCCTTTAGACCCACAGTATGACGCCAGCCTGCTGCCACAGCAACAAAACCCGTATTTGGTAAAGGGACATTGCACTGGTAGCCGTCGTTATTTCCCCAAGCTACGATAGAGCCATCACCCTTAAGCCCTACACTGTGCCAGTAACCCCCGGAGATGGCTACAAAATCCTCGTTTGGAGCAGGAACAGTGCACTGGCCATAAGCGTTGGCACCCCAGGCAACAACCGAACCTGGAACACAACTCGTTATCGTTACCCTATCCGGAGGACTATCGACCGTACCATCGTTGACAATGAGCTGCACAATGTAAGTGCCTGGCTTGTCCACTACAAAAGTCGGTTTTACTGCTGCCGGATCCGACAAGGTTGCAGTACTCCCCGAAGGTTTAGAAATGAATGACCAATCGAAGGTCAACGGGTCCTCATCGACATCGGTGCTGCCGCTGCCATCAAGAGTGACCATCTCAGTCATTAAGATGTTCTGGTGAGGCCCTGCATTCGCTATAGGCGCAGTATTCCCCCCTGGTTCTGAATCATACTCAATCACATATCTCGTACAGGGGACATCCCCGCCGTCGTTCCAAGTTGGCATTATTTGATTCGGATACCCCCAATAGAACAGATAATCCTCAAGATCTAACCAATTGTCCGGCTGAGAATATGGTTGTTGAAGCCAAGCCGTATACACCCACGGCTCCCCAGTGACCCATCGCCATCCCCCCGAAGGTTCACTATAGTCCGGCGCGCTGCGGTCCTGGTAACCGCCGAGGTAGGGTCCGATGGCCCATTCTGCACTCATTTCCCATGCCCCGGGCGTATTTACGGTTAGATCATAAACGAACTGATTCTCGGCAGCAGATGTTATCGTCGCCAGGTAGCCCCCCTTTGCCTCAGCCGCAGCTTTTGCTTCGTGCCAAGTAACGGCCGGCGCAGGTATAACAACTACTTCATACGAGTGACTGTTTCCCGACCACTTCACAGCCCCAGATGTTGTCGAACTCGCGGTTACGACGATAATCAATCCCACGAGCACACCGATTGTTATTAAGTTTCGCAATTCTCTAAACATAACATTCCCCTTTCAAAAAATATGTTTTGTTCCACTTCCAGGTTTTATCCGGCTTTCATAACATCCAATATTCATTCGCCGTGCGGTGCACACCCTGCAATCGCTTGCGAATGCTGGCCTTATCAATCTAACGGCTATAACTCAGGGCCGATCTTTTACAAAGCGGATTTTTGAGAGTAAGCGAGCTTCAAACGTCTGGGAGCGGCTCACCGCCACTTCTCCGTTCAAACCGCATCTTAGTATGCTATTGGTTAGGACGCTTGCCAATTGTGGAGGCTACGTATTCTTCCTGCTTTTGGCCATTTTGACGTCTGATCTTGCCCCCGAAAATTGGTCCCCGTGTTATGAGAGGTTTCCGGAAGATATTGTGGTTGTGCTGCCGATTGGCGAGTAGTAAGTGGTTAATTTGCGAGTCACGTCTCACCAAACGACGCTGGGCCTCATGCAGATCAGGAAAACGATCCTAAGGCATGCAACTCCATCATGGATATGTCTTGGGAATTCGCTGAGTGGTCGAATGCCGGCGGGCGGATAGGTTTATTGGCCCTGCCTGTCCTTGGTGAAACTCATTTCCGTCACCCTCCTGACAAGCTCAATCCTGTTCGATGTGCCGAACTTCTTGTATATGCGGCCGCTGTGGACTTCGACCGTCCTGACAGAGCGGTGCAGAAGGTCGGCTATCTCGCGGTTATTCATGTCTTTCATCATCAGGGCCAGGACCCTTGACTCTGCCGGAGTGAGAGCGCTACCCGCAAGACCCTCGTATTGACGGCTCCGCGCCATTGCCAACTCGACGGCCGACATCAGATTCTCGGTGGTGAGCGGTTTCTCAACTAAGTCGGCCGCTCCGCATTTGAAGACCTCCTTGGCCAGGGGTATATCACCGTATCCGGTTATTACCAAAACGGGCAGCCAGGGATAGCTGTCTTTGACCTGTCTGAGCAGGGTGACACCGTCCATGCCGGGCATACGGAAATCGGTGATGAGCAGGTCACAGTGGTTGTAACCAAAATCCTTGAGACAATCGCAGCCGTTGGTGAAATACCTGACCCTAAGGCCTTGACGCTCAAGCGATCTGCTTACTGCCTTGCAGAGCTTGAGGTCGTCGTCCACAAAAACTACACGTGCGTTTGGAAATTCCCGCTTGCTCACCTACCCAAACCCGCCAAAAAGCTCATCCTGTACAATACCTTATGTTACAGCCTGTCTAATCAGATGTCTATTGTGGACATTACGTATTTTCT
>Ga0315286_10003572_pt1 | contig 14736 bp, 12 predicted proteins | sample YL17G10_0_MG_FD_205038 | JGI IMG/M metagenome (GOLD analysis project Ga0315286, IMG submission 205038) | Sediment microbial communities from Yellowstone Lake, YNP, Wyoming, USA - YL17G10_0 | ecosystem: Environmental > Aquatic > Freshwater > Lake > Sediment | place: USA: Wyoming | collected...
CCTCACCCTGCCGGCGCACGCCGGTGCGCCAAGCAGCGCCCCGTCCGGGCTGGAGGCCATCCGCCGCATCAAGGCCGGGCGGCCCCAGGCCCGGGTCCTGGCCCTGACCATGCACGACGACGAGGGCTACCTGCGCGCCGTGCTGGAGGCGGGCGGCGCGGGATACGTGCTCAAGCGCGCCGCCGACACCGAGCTGCTAGCCGCCATCCGCGCCGTGTGGCGGGGTGGCGCCTATCTCCACCCGGAGCACGCCCGCCTGTTGCTGGGAGCCGCACCTTCCACCCCCGCCACCGAGCAAGCGGCCGACGATTCCTACGATCTACTCAGCCCCCGCGAGCGGCAGGTGCTGCGACTCATTGCCCAAGGCCACACCAACCAACAGGTAGCCGGCACCCTCGGCCTCAGCGTCAAGACGGTCGAAACCTACAAGTCCCGGCTGATGACCAAGCTCGGCCTGGCCGGCCGCGCTGCGCCGGTGCGCTATGCGCTTCAGCGCGGGCTGCTGGAAGACCAAGAATAGCCCTGCTGGGCGAAGGTCTGAGCGCAGCCTCCCGAGCGAAGCGAGTGGACCGACCGAGCCACCCGTGTCAGGGAAACCCTGACACACTCCCGCGAAAACTCGCGGGATTTCCCTGACACAGGTCAGGGTTTTCCCCGCTAGACAACCCGTCTGCGCTACTGTATAATGGGAAAGTACGGGCCGGTGCGCCAACTCCAAAGACGGAGCACAAGCTCGCCGGCCCACATGAGTGGTCCCGACAAGAAACCCACCGAAAGGAGATGCGTCCCGCACTCCCTCGGTGACACTATCATTTGAGAGAAGCATACCATCTCGGTGACGTTTTACATGGGAGAATGCGGGCTATTGACAACGCACGGCCAGCGTGGTATAATGAGTGTCAGGCATCAGAACTGCGCTGGGAGTGCGGCTCGGCGAACGCTATAGATCCAATGGCCGAATGGCGCCTGCGGTCGTAGGGAGGGAATACCGCCTGTGCGGTGGAGTAATGGCCTACTGTGGGGAGGGATCCTGGGCCGGCTGTGGCCGGCCGGAGAGGTGCCAGCGCGGCCTGGCGGCGCTTGTTTTGTTTGCCGATCCCTCCTCTCCCCCAGAGGGGAGAAAGGAGTGTGCGCATTAGAGCTCAAGATAATCTGATCATTCCAATTGGCGGGCGATGGACTGCCCGTCTCGACCACCGGTTGGGCGCTGCGCGCGGCTTTCCGCTTGGCAGTTGGTACTAACCGGGCCGTTACGCGTTTCTAGCTGAGAGTTATGATAACCAAAGAGGAGGGAATCCCATGTTCAAAAACAAGAGGCTTGGATGGACCATAGTCTGTCTGTTGCTTGTTACTATCCTGTTGACGGTCGCTGTGCAGGCGCGGCCAACTGTTCAGGTGCAGGGCCAAGGCGCAACCGCCTCGATCGCGGCGACGGAGGCAGGACAGCAGGAAGTATTGAAGATGTGGACGCGCGAGGCCCGGCTGGCGGCCAAACCCATGCCAATGCCTGCCGTGTCCCCCGCCGAGCCCGATCAGGCTGATCCACAATCGCTGGGAAAGGCGGGTTTCACCAACGGCGGGGCAGCGCAGCCATCTGCCGACCTTAAAGCCCGCAGGCAGTTTCCTGAAGCATGGCAAGGAACCGGTGATGAGCAGCTACCTGACGACATCGCAGGAACCCCCGCGATCTATACGTCGTATAGGGTTAACGGGTACGCTCCGATGTGGAAGAAGTACCCCTTCTACACTGTAGGTAGGCTGTACTTCACCACGCCTAGCGGAAATTCGTATTGCACTGCGTCTGTGATCAGCCCCAACAACATCATCGTGACTGCTGGGCACTGTGTCTATGGGTACGGCGTAGGTTGGTACTGGAACTGGAGTTTCGTGCCTGCCGACAGAAATGGAGCGGCGCCTTACGGCAGTTTCCCCTGGGCCAGCGCCCGGGTTCTGCCCAACTGGCAGAATACCGGTGCAACACGCTACGATGTAGCGGTCATTACTTTGGGCAACAATCAGTACGGTGTTCCGGTGACCAACTACGTGGGTTGGTTGGGACGTTCGTGGAACTATGATTACGTCCAACATCACCACGCCTTTGGCTACCCATCGAACATCATGGCCGGGAAATACACTTACGTGTGTGCCGCTGAGAGCTTTTACGGCGGAGACGATGTTCTGGGTATGGGCTGTGACATGACCTTTGGAAGCAGCGGCGGGCCATGGATCAGGAGCTTTTGGCCATATGCCGCGGTCGGCGACTGGGTCAATTCGGTCGTGAGTGGCGGAACGCCGGGTACGAATACGTTTTACGGTGCGCGTTTCAGCGACTTCAATATTGTGCCACTGTGCAACGATCAAGGATGCTAGTCTGAACAGCTCAACGGGAGCGAGGAGGCTTGATGGCCAATCAAGCCTCCTCGTCTCTTTTCGGGGAGTGTCCCCGCTGCCAGGCAGCAAGCCTTGCACTTGTGGCTGCGCCGGGCTTGTAGATGGAACGAACGGGAGTCGATGCACGTCATAACAATGGAGGGCAATGAAACGCGTGAGAGGCTGGGCGCTGGCAGCGCATTGCAGCCGGAGCCGGGCCAAACGGTGAGATTCTGGGATGATTGATGGAGGGAAAGATGCCAGGAAGGTGCGTATCTGTTCTTGCTCTGCTGGCCGCGCTATCGCTTGCGGCAGCTAGCTGCGCACCTGTGGCTGCCAGTAACCCTGGCCCGCAAGTCGGACTGGGCAGCCCTTCGGGAGGCGGCAAGGAGATCGACGCATCACCTCGGACCGATTCACCGCCGACATGCTGTGCAAATAGTGAGATGACGCAATCCACTGAGATCAATGGCCAAACAACGTCCATACAGAACCCAGACGCGCAGGTAGCTTCCCCAGGGCAGGTGGCGCCGTCGCAGACGGCTAACCCTGTCAGCTCGCAACCCGGGCAAGTGGCGGGTGGCGAAGGTCAGGCATCAGGCGGTGCTGAGGCAGTACCCGGCGAGTCACAGAGCGGCGTTCCAGCCACATGGCCCGTTTATGTGGACGGTACCTACTCCTTTGGCATCTCTTACCCACCTGGCTATGTCATTAGCCACTTGAGTGACACTGAGCTTGACCAACTCTCCCCCCGACCACTGGCTGCAATCTACTTTCAGGATCCTCAAACGGCGCAAAGCGCTGTTGCACACATGGCGCCTCCTGCCTTCTCAATACGCATCTTTGCGAAAGAAGAACAACAGCCCCTTGAAGAGTGGCTAACCATGACAGGGTTGCTTCATCGTGAGGCAGGTTGGTCCACAGGACCATACACAGGCACGCACGAGTCTGGCATGGCGGTTCGCTTGCCGATCTTCATTGCGCCAGGATGGTTCGTGTACGTGACCGATGGCGCCCATGTCTATCAGCTTACAGCCCTGGGAACAGAGGCGGAGTTGATGCTTGATACTTTCGCCATAAACTAGGCTCCGGCCCAGGTGAAACCCGCATAGGGGTTGTGGTACCGCTGTTTTGATAGCCCAAAACTCCGTCAAGCGTGGCCACAGAACCCCCCCTCCGCTTTCAGTGGCTGGTCAGCACCATTCCACCTGTTCCGGCGCGTGATCCTCCCGCGGGGCGCGGAGTCGCCTCACCCGCGCCCCGTGCCTCCATGCTGCTCTCGTTTGCGCTGTCGTGCCTTTTGCAGCACACTCGCCAGCCAAGTCCGTGATGCGCTGGCGGTTGACCGGCGCCGGCGACTGCCGGTTCGTTCCAACGACAAAGGGCATGCCCGGCTCGAGCGCCCGCACAATCCGGACCCTGACGGCCAGTAGCCAACTGTAAGGATACCTGAGTTGGCCTTTTGCAGAGCGGGTGTTCCACACGGGGCGTCACTTTGCGAATCGGGGATGGCAAGGTCATGCAGGAGACCACCTACGGCGTGACCAGCTTGGCCATGGACGAGGCAGTTCCTGCCCGCTTGCTTCAGGTGGGGCGCGCCCACTGGGGTATCGAGGACGGCTTGCACTACCGCCGCGATGAGACCCTACAGGAGGACCGTTGCCGCCTGAAAGGGCGAGGGGCACACGCCATAGTGGTTCTTGACAACCTTGTGCGCGGCCCCTTGCGCCGATGTGGACATGAAAACATGCCTGACGCGCGAAGGTATTGCGCGGCCAACCTCCGAGAGGCAGTCGCCCTTGTCCTATGGTCTCCAGCATGACTTTGCAGCAGCCGTTGAGGAGAAGGCGAGCCTGCTTGCCCCGCGGAGGGGAATGTGGTGGAACCTACTTACAGTCGTCAGAGCTGCCAGTGTGGCGACAATGGCAGCCCCTAAGGTCCTTTGGGGGCATTTGTTGTCGCCAGCGGCTTGAGCTAGCGACGGATCAAACCGTACTCCACACGACAGGTATATAGAAAGCACTCCCTTGGGTTCCGAGCGGCAGTCCCGCCCTTGAGGCTTCCCTATCTGGGTCATGGAAGCGCCTGCACGAGCAGCGCTGCAAGCGCGTCTTGCCGGCACGTCAACGTCGTTGTCGGTGTTGAATCCCTGGATCGACACCCCCGGGGGCCAACTGCCGGCCGGTCCCTGTGCCTCCATCGCTTCGCTCTTGACTAGACGACGGTGGCCAGCACGCCGTCGTACAGTCCCGACCGAACGTCGGGAGGACAGGCCACTCGATGATCGGCACCTCGACGCGGTACTCGTCGCGCGCAGCGAGCCGGCGCTGGAGCGCCGCCCCATCGCACGCCGGCAGGCCCACTCCTACCTCGCCCTCCCTGCGGTCGTCGGTACTGCCTGCCCTGGACTGCGGGTAGGCCACCGCAAAGGAAGCGGCCTGCCCAGTGCGCAGGCACGGGGTACTCCGCAGGGAACGACGGGCTCCCCACTCCGCTGCGCTACGGGACTGGGGCTCCGTGGTGCTTCGCAGAAACGCCGCCATCTGGCCCTGCGGCCACAAGGTGCCGGTGGTGTTGCCGGCCTCCGGCGAGTCGGGACAGATCGGCGGCAGCCCCGTCAGCTCCTCGATGCTCCGCCGTGCCTTCCGAAGCAGCTCGCCTGCACCCTGTGGCCGCACGGCCATGCGCTGCAGGCGCAGGTGTGGCACTCCTGCCGGACGCGCAGCCAGTCGTGCTCCGCCTGGCCTGCCCTCCCGACGGTCGGCGGTACTGCGCAGGCTTCCTGCTCGTCCACAAACAAGACCTGACAGGTTTGTCCTCGCACCCCCAGCCCACCACCATGGGGGCGGCCGTTTGCCCCCACTCGAGCAAATGCTGGGTTCCCTGCGCGCATGCAGGAACGCGCTACCCCGTGAGCTGCTCAGCCACTTGGGCAGTGGACACAATTAAGAACGCGTCCGTTCGGACGGCTTGCCTCGAGCTGGATCCCGGACACGCCGCAAAGGAGCACACGTCTACGCCTCGCGGGCAACCTGCAAACGGCACCAGGCGTACAGCGCGTCGTACACGTCGAACTGGCGCTCCAGGTTTTCAAGGTCGTCGGGGAAACGCAGGCTGTACCCCACCGCGATGGCTTCGAGTCCGCGAGCGATGGGATCGCAATCGAGGTCATCCTCCACGTCGGCAGCGTGCACGATGCGTGCCAGGCGCAGGAGGGCCCAGTCCGTGAGACCATAGTGCTCCAGGATCGCTTCGAAGGAACACCTGCCATCCCTGTGCCCCAACTCCACCCCGGGGGCGTCGAACGGGATCGCGCCTGTCTCTTCGGCCATCTTTTTGATCTGGCTCTTGGGCACGAACAGGAACTCGGCTTCCGAGTCCACAAATCGGGCGATGAGCCACGGGCAGGCCACACGGTCTACGTGGACGTGCGAACGGGTAATCCACTTCATTGCATTGCTCCTTTCACGTCAACGGCCTCGCTCGAGGCCAAGTCCTTTCCGAACAGGGCGTAGCACACGGTCCCCAACAGGCCGAAGCCACACGCCGCCAGCAGGTTGGTGGCCGGCGAGAGGTTCCACAAGAGCGCTCCGCCGAAGGCTGCCACCGAAACGAGCACGTCGCGAGCCAGGTAGTAGGCCCCGAACATGCCTGCCTTTTTGCCCTCGGGCGCCAGGTCCATGATGAGCGCCTTGCGGGTCGGCTCGCCGAACTCCTTGAGCCCACGGATGACAAAGGCCAGAACCATCGGCCAGAAGGAACGGGAGACAAGCAGGACCAGCGGGAACAGGGTGAAGAAGCAGAAGGTGACCAGGACGAAGGGCTTTTTGTGGCTCCGGTCGGCGAAGTAGGCGACGGGGATGTAGACCAGCATGGCCGTGACCATTTCCACGGTGGTCAGGATGCCGAATTGCAGCGGCGTGATGTTGTGCAGCGTGAGGGCCCAGATGACGACGAACGGGTAGGGGATCTGCTCGCAGAACCGGACCAGGATGTCGGAGACGAGCAAGGTGCGCAGCGGCGCGCTCATTTCCCTGAGCATTCTGAGCGGGCTGGTCTCGGCGTGCTTGGCCTCGTGCTTCGGCTCCCGGATGAGGCCCTGCTGGAGCACGAGCGCCACTCCGGCCAGCAACAGGGAGGCGGCGAAGGCGAGGCGTACCCCGTCCTTTTCGCCGAAGCGGGTGATCATCAACCCGCCCAAGACCGGCCCCAACGCCATGGGAACGCGCCGCACCAGGGAATGCATCGACACCCCCATAGTGCGTTTGTTTTTGGGCAGGACGGCCGAGACCATGCCCATGGTCGCCGGCAGCGAGATGGCGGTCCATGACAGAAAAAACACGGCGCCGACGAGGACCGCCTGCCATTGGGGGAACAGGATCACGATCAGGAAACCGGCCATGGCGAGGAGGTTGAAGAGGATGAGGGCACGTTTGGTGCCCAGGCGGTCACTGAGGTAGCCGCCGGGGAAGGAGTAGAGGGCGCTGAGCAGGTTGTCCATGCCGTTCAGCAGCCCCACGACCAAGATGGTGCCTCCCAAGGCCAGCACGTAGATGGGCAGGAACCGTTCGGCCATCTTTTCGCCCATGCCCACCAGGACGACCATGGCCAGGAGGGCAACCATGTTCCGTCTCAGGCCCAGGAACTCGCTGATGGCCTGACGCCAATGGGTGGCTCGAGGTGGTCTACTCAATCTGTGCTCTTTCACCGGTTCGGCGCGTGACGCCGGCGCGACGCGCCATCAAGGTAGGAGAATGATAGTGCAGACTGCGGTGATTGTCAAACAGAGAGGCCGGAACAAAGCTGGGCTCCTGCAGTGGTGTGTCGAGGAGCTTGGTCACTCGGCTCGCAGTCGATAGCCGACGCCCACTTCGGTGATAACGTAGCTCGGCCGGGAGGGATCGGGCTCGATCTTGCGCCGGAGATTGCTGACGTTTACTTGCAGCAGGTGGGTTTCCAGCTCATAGCCCGTCCCCCACACCTGGCGGAGTAGCTGCCGATGGGTCAAGACCTTGCCGGCATACTGCACAAACACTCGCAACAGATCGTACTCGGTTGGCGTCAGCACGATCTCGTTTCCGGCCATCGACACGTGCCGGCGGGCCCGGTCCATCCGCAGGTCGCCCACCTCGAACACGGGCTCGCCGGCCGGCTGATCCGCGTGCCGCAGGGCCACACGGATGCGCGCCATCAATTCCGCCATCCCAAAAGGCTTGGTCAGGTAGTCGTCCGCGCCCACGTCCAGGGCCGCGACTTTGGTGGCTTCTTCCTCGCGCACCGATAGGACGATGATGGGAATGCGGGTCCATTCGCGCAACTGCCGGGTCACCTCGATGCCATCCAGGTCGGGCAGCCCCAGGTCGAGGATGATGAGGTCGGGGCGGTCACCGATCACAGCCGACAGCGCTTCGCGTCCGTTGCTTGCCTCGTACACGGTGTACCCGTGGGCAGATAGCGAGGCGCGCAGAAAGCGCCGGATCGCCCGCTCGTCGTCGACGACCAACACGCGCAAGCCGTTCTCGGTCACTGAATTACTCTCTCCTGCCTATCGGCTTCGGACAGCGGCAGGGTGATCATGATGATGGTGCCGCCACCCGGGCGGTTCCGAGCCGAAATCCGGCCGCCGTGGGCTTCCACCAGGCCCTTGCTGATTGACAAGCCCAATCCCGTGCCGGTCACATTGTCGGGCCGCTGCACCCGGTAGAACTTTTCAAAGACGCGGGCCAGGTCTTCCGTTGGAATGCCGATGCCCTGGTCGGCGACCTCAATGGCAACCTCACCGCCTAAAGGCCGCGTGCGGATGTGGATGGGGGAGCCCGGAGGCGAGTATTTGAGCGCGTTGTCGATCAGGTTCACCAGGACGTGTACCACCAGCACAAAGTCGAGAGGCACCAGCGGCAGGTCAGCCGGTAAGTCGATTTCGACCGGCCGGTCGCCCAATCGCTCGCCGAACTGGTGAAGCGCCGCCCCGATCACGTCCTGCACGTCTCGAGGCTCGCGCCTGACCTTGATCGCGCCGGCTTCCAGGCGCGTCATGTCCAGCAAGTTGCCGACGAGCCGGTTGAGCCGCCCGGCCTCTTCCGCCGCCGTGTCGATGAGGATACGGCGCGCCTCGTCGTCCAGGCGCACCCCAGTCTCCTGCAGACTGGTAAGAGCCCCGGTGATCGACACCAGAGGGGTGCGCAGGTCGTGCGAGATTGAATTCAGCAGCGCCGATTGCAGTTTTTCCGTGGCTTCCAGGAGCTGCACCTGGCCTGCCGCCTCCGCCAGATGGACGCGCTCGATGGCCACGGCGGCCAGGCTGGCAAAGGCCTCCAGCAGGCGGCGCTGCCCGGGGGTCAGGTAGCGGCCAGCACCCGCGGGCCAGACCCCCAGCACACCCACCTTTCCTCTGGCCGTGCGCAGTGGCAGGTAGCGCAGGCTTGCGGCCGGCAGGGTGTCGGTCCCTCGCCCCGCCGGCTGGCCGTGCTCAAAGGCCCAGGTGGCCACGGCCATCTCGTGCTCATCCAGCGTAGCGCCTGTGCTGAGAGCAAAGAGCTCGAGCGCCCGGCCCTCGGTCGCGCCCGGCATCAGGACGGCCACCTCGCGTCCCAGCGTTTCGCTGGCGTTGGCCGCGACGGCCTGCACCACCGACTCCAGGTCGACGGCAACAGCCAGGTCGCGGCTCAGGCTGTACAGCGCCGCCGTCTCCCGCTCCCGGTGGCGAGTGGCTTCGACCTGCTCTTGGACGCGCGCCGTCAGGTCGCTGATCAGCAGCCCGACGATCAACAACCCCAGGAACGTAAAGAGGTACTCCACCTGGGAGACGGCCAGCGTCAGGTAGGGCGGAACGAAAAAGAAGTCGAAAACCAGGACACACAGGACGGCGGCCACCACGGCGGGTCCGCGCCCCAGATACAGGGCCGCGACCACCACCACCAACAAGTAGATCATGACCAAGTTGGTCGGCGCCAGGAAGCGATGCATCACGCTGCCCAGCAGGCTGCCCACGAGCACAAGGAGCACGGCCTCGCCGTATCGCCGCCAGGGCGGGTGGGGGCGCCATCCGGCGGCCCATGATGCCCCGGCGCTTTCGGCGCCGGCGCCGATCACGTACACGTCGATCGGGCCGGCAGCCTTAAAGATCTGGTCGACGACCGACCCGCGCAGGAGCTGGCGCCAGCGGGGCTCCAAGGACCTGCCGACGACGATCTTGGTCACGTTGTGCTGCCTGGCATAATCGCCCACTGCCTCGGCAACGGAGCGGCCCGACAGGGTGAGCGCCCGGCCGCCCAACTCCTCGGCCAGGTGCACCGTGCGGGCGATGCGGTCCTGTTCGATCTCGGCCAGGACGAGCCGGTCGGGGGTCTCGACGTAGAGCGCCGTCCACCCGGCGTTCAACTCGCCTGCCAGGCGCCGCGCGGAACGGACCAACCGCTCGCTTTGCGGGCTAGGGCTAACGCAGACCAGCAGGTGTTCGCCGGCCGGCCAGGGGCCGGGAATGGCTCGGATCTGCATGTAGGCCCGCATCTGCTCGTCGACTCGCTCGGCCGCATGGCGCAGGGCGAGCTCGCGCAGAGCGGTCAGGTTTCCGGTGCGAAAGAAGGCGCGAATGGCGTGGGCCGATTGCTCGGGGACGTAGACTTTGCCTTCCTCCAGCCTGTGCTGCAGCTCATCGGGCGGCAGGTCGATCAGCTCCAGGTCCGTCGTTTCGTCGATCAATCGGTCTGGGATCGTCTCGCGCACCGTGACGCCGGTAATCTGGGCCACGATGTCGTTCAGGCTTTCCAGGTGCTGGATGTTGAGCGTGCTATAGACGTCGATCCCGGCAGCCAGGGTCTCTTCCACGTCCTGGTAGCGTTTGGGGTGGCGCAGTCCCGGCGCGTTGCTATGGGCCATCTCGTCGATCAGCGCCAGCGCGGGACGGCGAGTCAGAAGGGCGTCCAGGTCCAGCTCGGGCAGCAGCCGTCCACGGTACTCCACCTGCTGGCGGGGAAGCATCTCCAGCCCGGCCAGCAGGGCCTCGGTTTCGGGCCGCCCGTGAGTTTCTACATAGGCCGCCACCACGCCGACGCCCTCGGCCAGGCGCTGCTGGGCGGCTTCGAGCATGGCGTGCGTCTTGCCCACGCCGGCGGCATAGCCGAGGAAAATCTTGAGCTTCCCGCGGGCCTGCTGCCGCTCGTCCGCCTGGACGCGCGATAACAGCTCGTCGGGATTTGGGCGATGCGACGGAAAGCGATCACTCATCGCCTGCTATTGTACCGCATCCAACGCCAGGTTCAAGTTCAGCACGTTCACTCGCGGCTCGCCCAGCTTGACAGTTTCTTGACCCCTTTGCCCCTTTCATTGAACCCTTCTTGAGTCGATCCCGACTATACTGTCCTGGGGCTGACGAGTTCGCTGAACTCGTCGGGCCTCAGCGCTATTGCGTAATCTGTTCACCACCCGCCGGGTGCCTGCTGCCAGGTGCCCGGTTGGCACGTTCTGGACTGACTTGAGGGCAAAACATGTCTACCATGACGCTGGACAACAAGGCCGGCACGACGGTTGTGACCATGGAGGCTGACGCTGCTCCGCCTCGCTCTTGGCGTACCTGGCTCATCGGCCGCCCGCTGGCTACGGCCGATGCGCCCAATCAGACGATCCGCAAGATCGTAGGACTGGCGGTCTTTTCCTCCGACGCCCTGTCTTCAGTGGCCTATGGTCCGCAGGAGATGCTGGTCGTGCTGGCGGCTGCCGGCGTGTCGGCCTTGGGCATTTCTGTGCCTCTCACGCTGGCCATCGTCGGCTTGCTCGTCATCCTTACCCTGTCCTATGAGCAGACCATTCACGCCTATCCCGGGGGCGGTGGAGCCTACATCGTCGCCCGGGACAACCTGGGCGAGGCCCCAGCCCAGACGGCCGGCGCGGCGCTGCTCACCGACTATATCCTCACCGTGGCAGTGTCCATGTCGTCAGGCGTGGCCCAGCTTGTGTCGGCCTATCCCGTGCTCTTTCCTTACCGCGTGTGGATCGCCGTTGGGCTCGTGTTATTCATCATGGTCATCAACCTGCGCGGCGTAAAGGAATCGGGGGCCGCCTTTGCCCTTCCCACCTACTTTTTCCTGGTGATGATGTACGTGACGGTCGGCGTGGGCCTGGTGCGATACGCAGCGGGGGCTCTCGGACCGGTGGTGGATCCCCCACTTCTGGAGACAGTGGGCACCGCACAGGCGGTGACACTGTTCTTGATCTTGCGCGCTTTCGCCAACGGCACGACCGCCCTCACGGGCGTCGAAGCCATCTCCAACGGCATCACCGCCTTCCGCGAACCGCGCAGCCGAAATGCCGGCACCACCCTCATCTGGATGGCGGCCATCCTGGGGTCGCTGCTCCTGGGCGTCACCTTTCTGGGCCATCAGATCGGGGCGATTCCCTCGCAGGGTGAAACCGTCATCTCGCAATTGGCACGCACCTCCTTTGCCGGGCGCGGGTTTCTGTACCTGGCGACCATCGCGGGCACGACGGTCATCCTGGTGATGGCCGCCAACACGGCCTTTGCCGATTTTCCCCGGCTTGGCGCCCTGCACGCTGGGGATGGCTTCTTGCCGCGGCAGTTCACCTACCGGGGCAGCCGGCTGGTGTTCTCACGGGGCATCGTGGCGCTGGCCCTGATCGCCTGCCTGTTGATCATTGTCTTCAAGGCGAGCGTCACCGCGCTGATCCCCCTCTACGCCATCGGCGTGTTCCTGTCGTTCACCCTGTCGCAGGCCGGTATGGCCCGCCGCTGGTGGAAGATTGGCCATCTGGCCCCCGGCCAGGAAATCAAGGAGCGCGGCTCGACGCTGCGCTACGGACCCGGCTGGCGACTGAAGATGGTGATTAACGGCTTTGGCGCCGTCTGCACTGCGATCGTGATGGTTGTCTTTGCCGTCACCAAGTTCAGGGACGGAGCGTGGATCGTCGTAGTACTAACGCCGACACTGGTGTTCACCTTCTTCCGCATCCACCATCACTACAAGGACTTGGCCGCCCATCTGTCGCTCGACAACTATTGGCCAGAGTCGTCAGTCGTCCCGCGCCACCGCGTGATCCTGCCGATCAGCGGCGTGCACCAGGGGACGCTGAAAGCGCTGCGCTACGCGCGGGCTTTGTCGGACGACGTCACGGCCGTCCACGTGTCGATGGACCCGGCCGAGGCCGACAAGATCGAGGCCAAGTGGGAGACGTGGGGGGAGGGGGTGCGCCTGGTGATCCTTGACTCTCCATACCGGCTGCTTCTGGAGCCGCTGCTTGGTTATATAGCGATGCTGACCGCCCAGGGGCAGCCAAGCGAGTTGATCACCATCGTCGTGCCGCAGTTTGTGCCGCGCCGCTGGTGGCACAACCTGCTTCATACCCAGGCCGCCCTGATGCTGCGCATGGCGCTCCTGTTCAAGCCGGGGATCACCGTCACAGACGTGCCGTATCACCTGCGCTGAGGGAGCCGCGGGGATAGGGCGGGGGCTCGCCACGCGCACGAGCCGTTGCCCACTCCCTCTGCCTGCACATCGGCCGGAGGCCTGCGGAGTACCCCGTGCCTGCGCACTGGGCAGGCCGCTTCCTTTGCGGTGGCCCGTGGCGGGACGGCACGGGGGAGCGCAGGCGCCCTGCGGAGTACCCTGTGCCTATCTGCCCTGCGACCGCAGGGAAGCAGGCCACGGCGCACAGCGGAGTACCGTTTCCTTTGCGGTGGCCTACCCGCCGCCGTGGTTTAGTCCCCTGTGCACGCCCAACCCTATCCGTGCCGGATAGGCACGGGCAGGGCAGGCTGACCGCAGGTCGGGACCGTCGTTCAGTCCGGACCAGAGGGACGGAGGGCAGGCAGGTGGACCTGGATGTCCGCCGGCCCCGACGCGCGCAGCGCGCCGCGGGGCAGTGCGCGCCCTGCCATTCCCGCTCTAGCACAAAGCGCGAGACCCCGCCGTCCGGGCAAAGCAGGTTGATCCTCTCCGGTTGCCACCCCCAGCTCACCACCATGAGGGGCAGTCGCCTGCGCCTGTGTTGGCGCATGCACAGGCGTTCGCCCCCAGTCCAGCAGATGCTGCACTTCACGCCGCGCATACAGGAACCCCGCTCCCCTGGAACTGCACAGCCACTTGTGGCTTTGGACACAATACCATGACGCGTTCCAGTGGACGGCCTGTCTCGGGATGGACTTGACCCGGCGTCCTCACCGTGCCTGGCCTAGGGAAAGCCCTTGCTAGACACCTGTGCGCGGTGCCAAGGCGACATAGCCGATCGAGCACAGGCTCGGTGCGGCACCACTTTAGAGGAGCTCCTGGAACTCGACCACGCTGATGTCTGCATCGCGCAGGATGGCGCGCAGCGTGCCAAGGGGAATCGTGCGTCCTTCATGCACCGGCACGGTGACCCGCCTGCCATCGGACGGCCTGCGCATCGTCAGGTGACTGCCACGCTGTCGCTGCTCCTCAAACCCTGCCCGCTTGAGCACCAGGATCAGTTTGCGGCAGTCTATGCGGGGAAGCCTGGGGCTCATGCTGGGACCGGAACGGTCAGCCGTGTGATGAACAGCGGCTCCCGCTCGATCGGAACCAGTTCGCCGTCCTCTAACATGGCCTCGACGTGCAGTCTCATGGCCTCGATGATATTGGCACGGGCTTCGTCCACTGTTGCCCCAAAAGTATGACAGCCTGGCAAAGCAGGGACAAAGGCATGATACGCCTCTTCGTCTGGCTCTATCACAACGGTGTATTGATAGGTCTCCATACCCTTCATTCCTCTCACAGATGTCCGATCTGCCTACCCGCTGGTCACCATGGACATTGTACCATCGCTATCGTTTCTTGACAAGGAATCGCGACACCCAAAAGACGAAATGCACCAAAACTTGTCCGTTGTCCGGTGCAGACTACGTCCGCCGAGACAGCAGCACCCCCAACGCCGCCGCGAGTGCCTCCATGTCCTCCGGCGTGTTGTATCCCTGCGCCGACACCCCCCAGAGGGCCAACTGCCGGCCATTCCACTCGATGACCGGCATCCCCACGCGATACTGGTCGTCCGGCAGGCGCTGGAGCGCCGCCCCATCGCACGCCGGCAGGCCCACTCCCACCTCGCCCTCCCTGCGGTCGTCGGTACTGCCTGCCCTGGACTGCGGGTAGGCCACCGCAGAAGCGGTCCCTCTCCGCTGCGCTGCGGGGATTGCCATACTCCGCAGGCCAGGGCGCTGCAGGCGCAGGTGTGCCACTCCGCCCGCACGCGCGGCAAATCGTGCTCTGCGGAGTACCGCTGCCGTTCCGGTGTGCTTTGCCCATGGAACCGGATCGCTGCCGGGACGGACAGGTAGGCGGCCCGGTCGCGCGTGCCCTGCGGAGTACCCTGTGCCTGCGCACTGCGGAGTATCGCTTC
>Ga0315286_10003573_pt1 | contig 14735 bp, 12 predicted proteins | sample YL17G10_0_MG_FD_205038 | JGI IMG/M metagenome (GOLD analysis project Ga0315286, IMG submission 205038) | Sediment microbial communities from Yellowstone Lake, YNP, Wyoming, USA - YL17G10_0 | ecosystem: Environmental > Aquatic > Freshwater > Lake > Sediment | place: USA: Wyoming | collected...
ATGCCGTCCATGTCGCGCTATCCCATCAGTGCGCGAGCGCGATCGACGGCGCTGGCGGCGTCAAACGCATAGGCGTCCGCGCCAATCTCCCGCGCGAAGTCGGCCGACACGGGAGCCCCGCCCACCATGATCTTGACCGACGGCCGCAGGCCGCGCGCCGTCACGAGATCCACGACGTCCTTCATCACGGCCATCGTCGTCGTCAGCAACGCGGACATGCCGATGATGGATGCGCGCTCGGCCACGGCGGCATCCACAAACGCTTCGGCGTGCACATCGGCGCCGAGGTCGACCACGTCGAAGCCGGCTCCCTTGAGCATGATGCCGACCAGGTTCTTGCCGATGTCGTGCAGATCGCCGCGCACCGACCCGATGACCACCGTGCCCTGCGTCGGGATGTTCTCCTTGAGCAGCAGCGGCTTCACCAGGTCCATGCCGGCATACATCGCTTTCGCCGCCAGCAGCACGTCGGGCAGGAAGATCTCCCGCACGCGGAACTTCTCGCTGACGACGTTCATCCCGCCGATCAGGCCGCGGTTCAGGATGTCGGCCGGCGGCAGGCCCGCGTCGATGGCGTGGCGTGTCAGGTCGTGCACGCGCTCGTCGTCGCCCCGTTCGAGGTGTTCAGCAATCTGCGCCAGGATGTCCATTGTCGTCTCCGCGAATCCCGAATCCCGAATCCCGAATCCCGAACCCCGAATCCCGTCTGACGGCTCAAGCCGTCTCCGGCTCCAGATTCGACATCACTTACCGCACCGATCGCATGCGCGGCAGGCACTGCCGCGTGGTGCACGCTCCGCAAAACGAGAACTCCGGGCGGAATCGGTGAATCGGACCGGCGCCCGCCACGAGCACGCCCGACACCGACTTGAGCGGCTGCATCAGGTAGCTGTCGTTGAGGCTGATCCCAATCTCTTCCGGGCCCAGCCTCGCAAACAGCTTGCGCTGCGCACTGATGTGCCAGCCGCAATAGCCGGGGCTGTAGCCCAGCACGGCTGTCCCCTCACGCGACGCGCGCTCGCGGTATCGGCCGGCCAGCCGGTCGGTCAGCAGGTCGGCCGAGACCGACGCGACGGCATCGAGGACGAAGCCGCCCGCCATGTCGTCGGCGGCGAAGAGCTCCGCGATCCTCGTGCTGATCTGTTCTCCCAGCGTGGCCACAAACAGCGCCAGCGAGTCAGCCCGCGGGTAGATCCGCTCCAGCGGCGTCTCATGACTGTTGTGGCCTTCACCGGCATAGATCGCGGCAAACTCCTCGGCGGACACCGCGTCGACCAGGCCCGTGGGTTCGGCCAGCCGCTCGAACTCATCGGTGGCCGACTCGACCAGCGCGCCAGTGCGGGCAGACAGGTCCGCCGGCGACGCCATCCCCATGCGCTCGAGCACGTCGCCGCGCGGCGGCATCGCTTCGCCGATCGAGAACACGACGCGCTCTCTCATCCCTCGCGCGGCGGCAGGGCCTGCATCCCAAGGCGCCGGGCCTCGCGCTCCATCACCGACGTCAGATCATGCCGCGCCTGGTCTGAGACCCGCGACGGCGTGTAACTGGCAACCAGACGCGATACCTCCCGCACCGCCCGCTCGCGCAGGGTCAGTCCCCCATCTTCGAGCCAGCGCGCCTGATTGGCCCGGTCGATGACCGGGCCCGGAAATACGATTTCCTCGCGCAGATGCCGGCGCGTGTGCTTCGCAATCAGGAGGTGCTTCTCGCGCAGCAGTTCCTGGAAGAGCGGCAGCGACGGGAAGTCCTCCCTCGGCTCGATGCCCCGCAGCAGCCGCGCAATCATGCCGCAGATCTCATTGTCGACGACGAGCTTCTCGAGGCTCTGGCAGCTCTCGAAGTCGAGCATGCCCGGACCCGAGATGTTGTTGATCCCGGACAAGCCGGCCAGCACCGCGCCCATCCCGGTTTCGAGCCCCGCCTGCGAATCGAGCTGCTTGGCATCGCTCAGCGCCAGGTAGCCCTGCGTGGGCAGACCCAGCGACTTGCCAATCTCGCTATTGGCGCAGTTGAGCATCATCGTCTCGATCGCGCCCATCGGTGTCGTCTCGTAGCGCACGTCGAAAATGGCGGGCGATCCGCCATAGAGGATGGGATGTCCGGGGCTGGTGAGCTGGCTGATCACGATGCCACTGAGCGTCTCGGCGGTCTGCTGGATGAGGCTGCCAACCAGCGTCACCGGCGCCATGAACCCGGAGAGCGGCATCGAGATGAACTCCACCGGAATCGACCAGCGCGCGCAGTCGACCAGGTTCTGGCTTGTCACGTCGCTCCACTTGATGGGCGCCGTGGGACAGCAGGAGCACACCGCCAGGGGATGTTCCTTGAGCGCCTGCGCGCTGCCCCTGACGGCCAGCAGCAGATCCTTCATGACCTCGAACGCCTCGATGGTGAAGGCGCCCGTGACGACCGGTTTTTCGCAGTAGAGCAGGCTGAGATACAGACGGTAGCTATCCGAGATCCCCACGTGCACGTCGCTGGGTATCATGGCCGTGCTTTGCGACGCGATGTTCGCCAGGCCGCTGACCAGCTTGGCGTACTTCACGTAGTCGGCCGTCGTCGGCTTCCGGCTCGTGACGCCGTCCTGGTCAAGGATCTTGATGGCCGCCGAGCAAGGCGTGAAGTAGACGTTGCTGCCGGCGAAATCGTGCGTCTGGTTGCCGACGACGTCGTACAGCTTGAACGAATGCGCCACCGTGCCGAGCGCGCGATCGATGATGTCGGGCGTGAGGCGGGCATGCCACGCCGCGAGGTTCACCTCCGCGCCGTGGCCGGCCAGCATCTCCAGGACAGGCTTGTTGTGGATCTCCACACCCAGGCTGCACAGGATGTCGCGCGCCTCGCCGACGATACGCTGGATCAACGTGTCGTCCAGCAACCTCAAGCTCGGTCTCATGTGTCTCCCTTTTCGTCAACCAGAGGGCGCGAATTCCTACACGACGGCCCATCGACGATCACCGACGGCTCCCAAGCCGACATGTACTCATCTTACTGGCCCGCGGCCGCCCGCGTCGCGATTCATCCACGCCACGACATCCTCGGGCCGCAGAGGATTGGTCATCCAGCTGGTATCCGGCTTCGGCAGCGCCAGGCATTCCTCGACCGTCAGCCACCGGGTGCCGAGCTTCATGTGGTTGGTCTTGCCCGCGCGGCTGACCCAGGTCAGGCGCTTTCGCTCCCGGCACGCGACCGCCAGGGCCAGCGTGCCCACGACGTCGCCGCCGCAGTAGATCATGACGGCCTCGTGCTCACCGGCCTGCCACAGATCCGGGGCCATGCGCCCGTCGACTTCGACAACCCGGCCGTCGGCCAGCGTCACCGTGTGAATCTTGCTCGGCAGCCCCATGCCGCTCAGGGCCGTGTCGAGGGCGAGCGGGTGGCCGCGGTCGCACAGGATCTGGAACATCATGTCGACGCTGTCGCGGGCGAGGCGGGCGCAGTCCGCGTGCCGGCCAGTCTCGTCGGCGAGCAGCCGGAAATCAAAACCCGCTCCGTTCCAGGTCACGATCGTGTCTCCGCGGTCGTCCGCGGCGCTGAGCTCATCGAGGATGCGCGTCGCGCCTTCCTGCGTGAGCGCCTTGGTCTCGGGCACGAACAGGTCGGGCGTCTTCGCGGGATCGAACAGCACGAGCGGCCGGGTGTCGCCCTCCCGGATGAACGCGGCGCAGGAGATGCCGGGCTTACTGGCGAGCAGGTCTCCAGAGTCTGCAACCGGCGTCGCGATTTCCATGTCGAAGGCGAGAAGCGGCATGAGTCCCTCCGGCGCGGGTACGTGTCAAGTCCACCCGACTCAACCAGCCGACAGCGTACCACTCATCGATGGCGGCCGAACGGGGGTGGCGCATTTCATCGATTGATCTGACAGCGCCCACTGCGGCTACACTGGTGACCCAGAGAGGCCACCATGCGGAAGACCGTCGTGTTGCGCGTCGTGCTCGTGTGTGTCGTCGTGCTGGCGTGCGCGGGGTCGGCGGCTGCCCAGATGACGACTCAGCAGACTCAGCAGACCACGACGGCGGTGACCCCGATCGCCCCGCAGAGTACGCCAACAGCTCGGGAGAACGAGCCGATCCAGGGCCTCGCGCCCCCGGACACCGACAAGCTCCGCATCCGCCTGCACGTCATGGCGGCGTGGACACAGGACCCCGCGAACGCCTCGCTGGGGTTCGAACAGCAGGGGCGCATCGGATTCGCGATCGTCGGGCTGTCGGGCAAGTTGAGCGACACGCTCCGCTACCTGGTCGAGATCAACCCGGTCAACGAAACCCAGCCGCTTGGGGCATGCGGGGAAACGAACTACTTCTTCCCCAACGAAGCCGTCCTCCTGCAGGGCGTCGGCCCGGGCGTCCCCTGTCATCCGGACGGACGGATGAGAGTCGACGACTACAGATATGTCGCGCTGGATCCGGTTCGTCAACAGGGCCCAATCCGCCAGGCGTACCTCGAGTACGCCGGACGCTCATTCGGACTGAAGTTCGGGAGGTTTCTCCTGCCGATTGGCCTGGCATGGGAGGAGACGGGCGCCTTCACCGCGAAGGACACGCCGCATATCAGCCGGATCAACACGGAAGCCAACTTCGGTGTCGGTCTGGGTTGGAAGCGCGGGACGGTGGCGCGCGTGAACGCGGCGGCGGTGCTCGGCGACGGAAACCGTTTCAGGGACTATGACTACTACTACCTCATCGACGGATCGATGGACTCGAACTCCGCGCTGACCGGCGTCGTGTCGGGGGCCGTGCGCCCGATCCCGCAGGTCGAGGTACGAGGCGCGTACAAGTTCGGCTACACGGGCTCGAAAGTCGAGCGGCTTCCGAACTTCTTCGCCTCCAAGCGCAACGATCAAGCCATCGTGGCCTCCGTGCGCTATACGCCGAATCGGTTCGTGACCGCATTCGGCGAGTACGCGCGTTACACGTGGGGCTTGACGAAGACCTCGGCCCAGATGCTGGGGCTCAACCAGGATCCCGTCGTGAAGCCGGGGTACTTCGTCGGGGCGGAGGCGAGCTATCCGCTCGGCACATTCAGGCTTGGCGGATCGTTTGTGTGGGAAGCACTCTCCCGCGATGATTCGCTGGTCAAGCTCATGGCCGAGCGCGGCATGTACCGGGCGACGCTCGGGACGCAGGAACGTGAGACCATCTACCGCCTGTGGCTGGACGTGCCTGGCGGCGTGCGCATCGGGTGGTTTCTCAACGACCACTCCAATCCGTTGCCGCAGCTCTCCGGGATCGTGGCGGTGGAGGGCCCCACCGCGTATCAGAACACACGGAGCGGAACCCAGACCGGCATTGCGGTCCATTTCCGGCTCCAGTAGCGGCGAGCAGGCCGGACGCTGGTGGATGGCGTGCAAGGAGGGGGCGATGACGGCCGTCGTGTCGGGCGAGGACCGGAGCGACACCCGCGCGGTCTGGCTGCAGGTGCTGGCGTGGGCCGCGGCCATCGCGATCGCGTGGGCCGTCCTGGCCCTCGTCGACTTCCGGACGAAGGATCCCGACTCGGCCCTGCACGTTGGCATCGTCATGGATCTGGCCGGGAAGCCGGCGCGGGACTGGCTGGCCCCGGAGTGGGGCGGGCGGTGGGATCGGGCAGGCCTGTACCGAGAGCACCCGCCCGGCTTGTTCATCCTGTCCATGCCGCTGGTCGCGATGGGGTACCCGGCGGCCCAGGCGCCGCTGGCGGTCAACGCGCTGTTCCAGATCCTGAGCCTGCTGTTCCTCCAGCAGGTGGCCCGGGTGTTCGTCGCGCGGGCCGATGCGCGGGCCGTGGGCTGGCTCCTCCAACTGCTGCCGATCGCCTTCGTGTTCCGGGTCCGGGCCAACCATGAACAGCTCGTGCTCTGTTTCTACCTGGCGGCGCTGGTGGCCGTCGAGAAATCCCGGACCCGTCCGGCTTGGATCGCCGTGGCCGCGCTGGCGGCGGTGGCGACGCTGAGCGTCAAAGGCGTCTTTGTCGCGCTGCTGATTGCGTCGTGCGGCTTCTGGCTCATCGCGAGACCGGCCCCCGCCCCGCGTGCGCGGCTGATCGCGTGGGGCGGGATTGCGGTGATGACCGTGGTGACCCTGTCGGCGGCGGCATGGTTCGAGGCGTCGTACCTCGTCCTCACGCACGAGTCGTTCTTCGGCCCGTACCTGGCGCAGCAGATGGGACTGGCCGCCATGCAGCGCGGGGATGCGCTGGCCGCCGTCATCGGGCAGAAGCTGAGCAACCTGGCGTGGTACTGCGGCCGGATGCTATGGTTCGCGTTCCCCTGGGGGCTCGTCGTGTTCGCGCTGCTCCTGCCCAGCGTCCGGCGGGCGTGGCGATGGAACGCGGCGATGACGCGGGAGACGGTGCTGCTGGTCGGGCTGGCGCTGCTGTACGTGGCGATGTTGAGCCTGTCGGACCGGCGCGCGGACCGATACGCGTTCCCGTCCTATTACATGGTCGGCCTGGCCGGCTCGGTGGCCGCGCTGCGGTCGGCGCCGGCCCTGCGTCGGGTGTCGGCCGCGATGGCCCGGCTCTACCCGTTCGAGCAGGTCGTGGTGTGGCTGGTCACGTTCGCGCTGACGCTGCCCGCCCTGTGGAACCGGTTTCCGAAGTTCAAGCTGATCAACAACTACTGAAGGCCGAGCCGGCGGGTCTTCCCGTCATCGCAGGGTCGCCTCCGGCAGCTCGATCACCCGCCAGTCCCCGATCGTGAGCTCGCGCGCGGCGAACTGCCAGATCACCACGCGTGTGCCGGCCAGGCGGTCCTCGCCGGTGGCGAGCATGCGGCGAAGCGCGAGCCGTGTGGCATAGGCGCCGTCGCTGTTCTGCACGATCCGATCAACAGGCCGCCCAAGCGCGTCGCTCAACTGCTCGGCGAACCCGGCCGAGTCGCCCCATCCCATCGAGGCGAGCGAGTAGATGTTGCTGAAGCTGTCGCCGAGCACGAGCACGTCGGCCTCGCGCGAGGGACGCCAGGCGGCGCCACCGGGCGCGAGGATGCGGCGAATCGAGACAGTCTCGGGCGGGAAGAGACGCTGGCCGGACGGCAGATCGAGCATCACGGCGGTGTCGCCGACGTTGGTGACCTCGCGCGCATCCGTGAGATAGCCCGGATCCGGCAACTCGGGCATCGGGACGCGCGCGCGGAGGAACCCAGCCAGCGCATCGGTGACGATCGCCATCGCCTCTGGCCGCCAATGCGTGTCGGTGGCGAGGAACTGCGGCTGGCCAGTCTCACGCCGCGCGCGCGCCAGGACATCGGCCGCATCGAACACGAGGACGCCGGAGCGCCGGAGATCATCCGCGAGCGCTGAGAACGACGGATTCTGGAGCGGCGACGACGCCGCCTCGTACCCGCGCGCCAGCTGCTCGGGATGGATCATCGGCTTGAGCGGCGTGGGCATCACGACCAGCGTGATGCCGCGCGCCTCGAGCTGCCGCGCGAAGCGGATGATGGCAGGCCGGGGATCGGGCTGCGGTGCCGCGGTCCATTCGCTCGCGGTTGCCATACGGCGGGCGAGCACCGCGGGCTCCAGGAATCCGCGGCCGGTGAGGTACTCGACCTCGGGACGGTAGAAAAGCCAGCCGTCGCGCCCGACGTAGACGCGCTCGTTGCCGGCGCCAAGCCCGCCGCTGAGCACGGCCTGCGCGGGAGGCCGGAGCAGCCGGCCGATGCGCGCCTGATCCTCGAGTCCGTCCTCGAACGCCTTGAGGCCCTCGAGCACGGCGCGGTTGGCCACCACCACGCGGCGCGCCACGTCCGTCTGCGGGCCGGCATCGACGGCCAGCCGCTCGCGCACCCGCGCACCTATCCCGGTGAGGAGCGACCACGCGCTTTCGCCGGCATCATCCGACCCGCGCGGGCCGATCCATTCGAGCGCCGGCACGATCCCGATGCACGCCAGGAACACGACGACGATCACGCGCGCGACGGCCGCCTCGCGTCGCGACAGCACCGGGTTCGAGCGATCGTCGTGCGGGTCCATCAGAAGATGAAATAGATGAACGGGTTATACGCCTGCGTTGTCAGCACCACCGCCGACAGCAGGAAGAGCCCGACGACCGCAACCGCCCTGGGCCACGTGAGGGGCCGCGCCCAGACCCATGTCCAGGTCTGCGGGCACGTCCATGTCACCAGAGCCGCGGCCAGGAACGTCAGGAGGTAATACGGCTGCCAGATCAGTCCGCCCAGCAGGCCCGCGCCGGATTGCACAGCGCCGACGCCGACCATGTGGCCGAGATACCGGATGGCGCCGGGCAGGTCGTCGGCGCGGAAGAAGACCCACGCGACCAGCACGAGCAGGAACGTCCAGCCGATGCGGAGCGCGGCGGGCAACCGGTTGTAGAACCGCCGCCGGCCCAGGAACCGCTCGACGACCATCAGCAGGCCGTGCAGCCCGCCCCAGACGACGAACTTCCACGCCGCGCCGTGCCACAGGCCGCCAAGCAGCATCGTGAGCATGGCGGCGGCGGTGTAGATCCAGATGTCTTCGCCGACGCCGAACCAGCGCACGCCGTCCAGCCGGCGCGAGAAGACGAAGCTCAGTTTCAGGAACACGTAGTCGCGCAGCCACGACGAGAGCGAGATGTGCCAGCGGCGCCAGAACTCGGTGATCGACTGCGATCGGTACGGCGCGTCGAAGTTGCGCGCGAACACGAAGCCCAGCATCAGGCCCAGGCCTATGGCCATGTCCGAGTAGCCGCTGAAGTCGAAGTAGATCTGAAACGCATACGCCACGGCGCCGTACCAGGCGTCGACAACGCCGAGCGAGCCTGAACTGAAGGCGAGGTCGGCAATCTTGCCGCAGGGATTGGCCAGCAGCACCTTCTTGCCGAGGCCCAGCGACAGGAAGGCGATGCCGCTCGAGAACTTCGCCAGCGTGTGCGTGCGCGCCTGCAGCTGCGCGGCGACGTCGGAGAAGCGGAGGATGGGGCCGGCCACCAGCTGCGGGAACATCGACACGAAACACGCGAAGTCGATGACGCTGCGCATGGCCTTTGCGCGGCCCAGGTACACGTCCAGGGCGTAGCTCATCGACTGGAACGTGTAGAAGCTGATGCCCAGCGGCAGCGTGACCCTGAGGGCGACGTCGAGCCGGAACCCGGGCAGGCCGATCCAGGTCACCAGGCCGTCGAAGCTGTCGGTGGCGAAGTTGAAGTACTTGAAGAACCCGAGCAGGCTGAGGTTGCTGGCGATCGAGGCGACAAGCGCCACGCGCTCCGCCTTCGTCTTCGGCGCCGATGGATCGAACGGCGCATCCACGCCTCCGCGCGCCCGCGCGATGACCAGGCCCGCCGCGTAGTCGACCAGCGTGGAGGTGAGCAGCAGGATCAGGAACAGCGGATTGGCCCAGCCGTAGAACACGTAGCTGACGGCGGTGAGGAGCAGGTGCTTCCCGCGCCGCGGGACGAGGTAGTAGAGGAGCAGCGCGCCCGGCAGGAAATAGAAGAGAAACAGGTACGAGCTGAAGACCATCTACGGGACCCGAATCTCATAGTAGATCGGGAGATCGGGCGTGTCACGGTCCGTCATCAGGCGCTCGCCCTCGAGCTCCGGGTGTGCATCGTAGCGCTCGAGCGTCAGCCGATACACGGTGCCGATCGTTCTCCGCGCGTCGGCCAGGACGCGCGCGTCGCGGATGGTCCAGTGCGCGGCGAGGATCTGCTTCGCGGCGTAGGCGCCTTCGATCACCTTCACCACTTCGTAGACGCCGGCGGAGAGTCCATTGCGATACGGCGCGATGGCCTGGGGCGACGGAATCGGCCCGGGCTTGACCAGGCGCGCGTCGATCACGAGGCGCGCGATCGCCGGCGTGGTCGAAGCTGCCTGCGCCGGCTTCGCGCCCGGCGCCGACGTATTCGACCCCGCCGTCGCTTGCGGGCCGATCGGGCCAGGCGGGGTGATCGGGTACGGGCTGCGGCTTCGGTCGATCCACACGTCGGGAAACGAGTCGCCGCCGTTGTTGCGCGTGACGCGGGCCCACGCCTCGATCCTCGTGTAATCGGCGCTGAAACGCCCGACGTACACCTCCGTCTGCGCACCGCCAGCCCGCACCTGGTTCGTGCCGGGCGCGCCGAGGGTGTACGGGCCCGACATCACCATGAAGCGCGGGTGATTGCTCCAGCGCGGGTGATAGACCTCGGCGTTGCCGAAGCCCGGCACCGTGTTGATGGGGACCACCCAGCGCCGGTCGGCGGCGAGGTCGATGAGCGTCAGATTCTTGTGCGCGCCGTCGAAATACCAGAACAGGCGGCCGCCGGCATCGGTGAGCGACGTCCAGCACCCTTCCCCGAGCTTGCGCCACGACGTGTTCGGGAGTTGGGCGAGGCCGACATCAGGCCACGGGAACAAACCGGCGGCAGTGCGGCCATCCGCCGACACCTGGAACGTGTCCGAGCTCACGGTGGTCTTGTTCCAGACCAGCTCGCGCACGCCTGGATCGTCCAGACGGATGCGCGACACCGTGGCGAAGTCGTACTTTTCGCTGCCGTTGTCGGTGCCGACGTAGACCCATTGGCGCAGATCGGCCGGATCCTGCCAGACGGCGAGCGCGAAGCCTGCGGCCAGGCGCGTCAGGCCCGATCCGTCCCAGTTCACGACGAAGATCTCCGGCGGGCCGGGGTCGGGCCGGCTCGAAAAGACGATGCGATCGCCTGTCCGGGTGATGAGCGGCTTGACGTAACTGCGCCGCTCGCGCAGGATCACGCGTTCGCCTCGCGCATCGTCGGTATCGAGCCCCATGAGGACGAGATTCAGGCCGGTGGCCCGCGGGTCTGTGCCGTCGCCCTGCACCCAGACCACGCGGGTCCGGGCGCCCGTGAACGCGTGGAGGTTGTCAGTGGGTACTGGTGCGGTCTGCGGCTCGGCCGAGCATGCCGCCAGCAGCAGCGCGGCCGCCAGCAGCACTTTCGCGACGATGGACGTTGGAGGGTGTCTCACAGCGTATCGACCGCGATGACCGCCGTCATCGTGTGGCGGCCGCCCGGGGGCAGCGTCACCGCGTGGTCCGAGGCGTTGGCCGTTTCGAGGCAGATCATGCCCGGCCACTCGTCGTCTCCGAAGTCTGGCATGGCACGGCTCTTGGCGATCCACGGGTTCCAGACCACGCTGGCCAGGGAGCCCGCTTTGGACACAGTGATGCGGCGGGCGAATCCCGGATCGGTGAGGGTAATGGTCGCGGGCGTATTCACGTAGAGCCGGTCCGTTTCGGCGCCGATCGAAATGATGGCGTCGTCCTGCGTCTTGCGCACACAGCCGTCCGTCTTGTCGATGAACGTCACCCCGGCCAGGCCTTCGACGCCGACGTGGCGGACGTCGCTCACCGCGAAGTAACTGTGCAGCGCTTCTTCGAAGGTCAGCGGGGCCTGCGCGGGGTTCGCGATCGTCAGCGCCATCGAGAGCGTCTCGCCCAGCCGCACGTCGAAGCGCAGATCGAAGTCCGGCGCTCCGACTGCACGCGTGCCGGCGTCCGACACCAGCGACAGCGTGACCACGACCGCGCCGTCGGCCGCGACCTCGACGCCCTCGAGCGTCCAGGGGCGGATACGGGCGACGCCGTGTGCCGGAGCGGCCGCATCGCCGGTCTTCGGGCCGAACCACGGGAAACAGATCGGCACACCGCCACGGATCGGGGCGCCCGCTTCGAACCGGCTCGCCTGGCTCATCCACAGCACCGGATGCGACTGGCTGCGCGGCTGCCAGCCGGTCAGGTGCGCGCCGTGGAGGTACCACTCCGCCGTGCAGAAGTCGGTGGCGACGGTCAGGCGCGGCAATCCGCCCCGTCCCTCGCCGAGCGTGATGCCAGCCGGCAGGTTGATGCTCATCGCGACAGTGTAGCGGAGAAGACTCTCCGACAGGCGTGTCCGCTCGCCGATAGGATTCCCGCCGCCATTCTGATATCTGTCGTGGCTGTTCATCAGACAGGGGAGCACCCGTGATCAGCTTCGATGTCGTCGTGCTTGGCGGGGGACCCGGTGGCGATCGCGCCGCCATCCAGGCCGCCCGCGCCGGAAAGCGGGTTGCGCTGGTGGCACTGCGCGCGCGGGGTGCGCAATTCGGTCCCGATTCGGTCCCGGCATCGGTGCTATGATGCCGCCGGTCCACAACGAGCCTCCGCGTTGGTGGATGGGCGATTGGAGCGCGATCGCGGCACCAGAGACCGCGCGCGTCGTCACTACGGGACAAGGAGGAGTGCCATGAACGGGACGAGGAATGACGGGAATCGGTCTGCTTTCAGCCGCTGGTCTCTCCTGACTTTCGTGTGCTGCCTGGCCGTCGGCGGGGCGCTGTCGGGCCCTGGCTCGGCCCTGCCGGGCGTCGCGTCGGCGCAAACCCCTGATGTGGTGCCGGCCAACACGGTGATGCTGTACCAGCATCAGAACTTCGGCGGCGCCAAGCTGGAGGGATTCACCGACGTCGAGGAATACAAGGACCTGACGAAGATGACGATGTCCGGCAGCACGAACTGGAACGACAAGGTGTCCTCGGTCAAGATCGGCAAAGATGCGTGTCTGATGGCCTACCAGGACATCAATTTCAAAGGCTCCATGACCAGGTACATCGGGAACGGCTCATCTCAGCGCAACGAACCGGTCTTGCCCAACAGCTGGAACGACAGGATCAGTTCGTTCAAGGTCAAGGGGCGAGGCAACTGCCAGTAGGGCGGCCTCCGCGCGACGTGGGCGGTGCCAGGGACTCGTGTCTCAGTCCGGGCCAGGTGTCTCGTTCCGAGGCGTATCAGGCAGGGGACGCGGCGATCCCTGGCACAGGAGCCACACCCTCAACCCGCATCCTACGTGGCAGTTGAATCCGATCCTGGTCGCGCCGCCGACGGTCCGGATCGATGGTACGCCCCGTGCAAAGTCGAGAGTCGTCTATTGCCATGACAACGCTGACGATCACACCCCGATTCGATCCGCCGAGGACCCTCCCGACCGTTCCGACGGTCGCGACCGTCTCGACCGGATGGCACCGGAGTCTCCCGGACCTCCTGGGTTCGGGCTTCCGGCTGCGGGAGCCGCGCCTGTCCGATGTCGACCAACTGACCGCGGCATTCAGCGGCGACGCCGCGTCGGTGCTGGGTGTGGGCGTGCCCGGCACCAGCGACCAGTGGATGCACTTCGTGGCGCGGGCGCGGGCGGGCCGCGCCGCCGGCCACGCCGCGTGCTTCGTGGTGGTGCCCGACGGGACGCCGGATGTCTGCGGGCTGATTCTGCTGCAGCGGCTGGCGCCAGGCTCCCGCGTGGCGACGGTATCGTTTGGCCACGCGAACACGGGACGGGCGGCAGACCTGCCGGTACGCAGCCTCGCCTGCGCGCTCGCGTTCGCGTTCCGGGCGGTCGGCGTCGGCCGCGTGGAAGGCCGCGCCTGTTCGCCCCGTGAGGTCGAACTCGTGCGCCGGCTCGGCGCCGTCACCGAGGGCGTCCTGCGCGGCTCGCATCCTGTCGCCGATGGGTTTGCGGATCAAACGCTGTGGGCCGTGCTCGCGACCGACTGGGACCAGTGTCGGCTCGGCGCGAAGACGGAGCCCGTCCGGATGGAGCTCGAGCGGCCCGTGTCCGGCGGCCCGACGACCGGCGACGGCACCGGCGACCGGCCACCGGCCTGGACGATGCGCCTGCCCACGCTGAAGGGCCAGCTGGTGACGATGCGTGAGATTGATCTGTTGGACGCGGCGGTGCTGATGGAGGCCCTGGAGCCGGCCGACCTGGAGATCTCCATCGAGCCGGTGCCGACGTCGCCCGACCAGTTCCGCCGTTACATCAGTTGGGTCCAGTCGCAGCGATCGGCGGGCCGCGCCGCCGGTTTCGCCATCGTGCCGCGGGGGAGCCGCCGCGCCGCCGGCCTGGTCCAGATCCGGCTCGACGATGTGTCCGGCGCGGCCGCCGAATGGGGCTTGGTGCTGGCGCAACGCTTCCGGGGGACCGGGGCGGCGCTCGAGGCGGCTCAGCTCCTGGCCGGGTTCGCGTTCGAGACGCTCGGGGTGCATCGGCTCGAGGCGCGGGCGAGCGGGATCGATCCGCGGTCCACGGGCCTCTTCCGCAAGATGGGCGCCGTGCGTGAAGCGCATCTGCGCCTCTCCTTCGTTCGCGGGAACGAGGTGCTGGACGACGACCTCTGGTCCATCCTCAAGCCCGACTGGCGAGGCGTGCACCCGGGTCGCCGGCGCCGTCAAGTCGCGAGCGCCACAGGAGGCCAGAGAGTGTCAGTGACGACGCAGACAAAGGTCAGACCACCGGCGCGTCCAGGCCGACGCGTATGAACGCCCGTGCGCCCGGGACTCGGGCGTCGAGCCCGGCGGCCAGCGTGTCGAGCATCTGGATCAGGTGCCGGCAGATCTTGAGGTGCGAGATGCCCGCGAGCCGTTCCAGCGCCGCGCGGGAGCGTTCGATGCTGATGTGCGCGATCTTCGCAGACCCTTCGGCATCTTCGCGTTCGCCGGGGATGCCCCGATCGGCTCGTGCGGCCGCCACCAGCGCACGGCTCGCGCGCGCCGCGAGAAACACGTGGTACCACGCCAGCACATCCTTGGGACCTGGCGGCCGGCCCAGTACGCCCGATGCGGGCGGCGTCCAGCCTGTCCGCTGTAACAGGAACGCGGCGCCGACGGCGAACTGATTCGCCGTGCGGACCAGCTCCTGGTCGGCGGGGATAGGCTGGTATTCCCGCTTCGGGTCTCCGGCCAGCAGCGCATCGAGACCCGGCGTCGTGTCGCCGTCCGCCGCCGCGACGTCGCGTGTGAAGGCGATCAAGTCCTTCCTGCTGATG